>Ga0307515_10009222_pt1 | contig 19112 bp, 2 predicted proteins | sample 17_EM_MG_FD_194513 | JGI IMG/M metagenome (GOLD analysis project Ga0307515, IMG submission 194513) | Populus trichocarpa ectomycorrhiza microbial communities from riparian zone in the Pacific Northwest, United States - 17_EM | ecosystem: Host-associated > Plants > Roots > Unclassified | place...
TAGTACTTAGTAATAAATGCCGCATTTAGCTGCTAAATGCTAGAAAATGCTAGAAATGCTAGAAAATGCTAAAATGGCAGAAAAGTAAAATTAGATGCTGGTAAATTTTTTCCTAACGTTTGGGATTGTGAAGATTATATACTATAGGCACGTGCCTTTAGTATATAATCGGCGACTATTTAAGGGGCGTTTAGGGGTTGTCCTAAGGGCAACCCAAGGTGTCTGCAATAATATCCCTTATATTACCCCCCCTCTTCTTATAGTCGGCCCCTAATTGCTATTACCTTACAGTAGGGAAATTATAAGGGCTTGTCCTGAAAGGGGTTCGGAGAGATATTAAAGAGACGTTAGTATGCCGCTGTATATTATCTATCTATCTAACCCCTACTTTAAACTCCTGAAAAACCTTAATAAGGGAAAAATATAACTGGAGAAAAGATATGAAGATTGTTAGAAGACCTATTAGAAGCCTACTAAAAGCATATTAGTAACTACCTAGGCTAATATAGGGATTTTTATATAACTCTACTTCTAAGCCTTTATGCTAGTCTATAATTAATTATAAGTATTATAAGCAATTTAGTGTTCTAGTATAGTTCCGTAGAACCTTTTAGTATAGGATTTAATATATAGGGCCTTGGCTTACCGTCGTCTTTAATTAAGATGTAATCTATAATTTATAATTATTTTATATAATCCTCTGCGTTACTAACGCATTATTCCCGCATCTACCCTTAGGCTATTAGACGCGGTTAAGGTATTAATTAGTTAATTAAGAAGACTTATCTCCTAAGATTTAGTGTATATACTTTTAAATCTAATAGTCCTATACTATATATTTGGCGTAGCTCTACTACCTAGCAAATAGGAAGGACACTTTACAATAGCACCTATAGCTATTATATAATTGTTAAGAATGTCTATAACGTTAATCTTTAATACTATAGTATTAAGGTTGATATTCCTATTAAAGCCGCATCAGCAGCGAAACCAGCCCGAAACCACCTAATAAAACAATCCGACATCGGGATCCTATTCCCCGCACCGAGAAACCCTATAAAACCACGTCGCCCCTAGCTGCAAGCATGGGGGGCGACGGAGGAACGCAAGCGTCCCGCTGGAGTCACGAAAGTCGCGACGCGAGCGAGCTGAACCACGAACCAGGCGGGCAATAACACGGAAAGGACAGCCGCCAGCCTAATTAGCAATGGCAAAAATTAAAGGAAATACTTGGACAAATTAAAGATGATCTCATAAAAGAGGAAGAAGAAACCCCACAACACTAGATACTGTTTGCGGTTCAAGAGGCAATATGACGCGTTAAAGCACTCTTAACACGTCTAGGGCCACAGATAACCCAGGAAAAGGAAACTAAAGCCCAGCTTAACTGGATAGAAGCTGGCATTATAAAAATCCAAAAGGAAACGCGTAAAGGAGGAATACTAAGTCTGGGAACCCCCCTAGTACAAGGCCAAACCTGGGCAGCTGTTGCCGCGCAGGCGGCCCGTATAGTAAATATAGTCGCGGCACCGCAGAGAGCAACTATACGGGTCCGGCTTGAGGAGCCCTAGGGCCAAGAACTAAAGGAGCTCCTTAAGACCATTTAGAGAATAATACTAAGCGTATATGCCGTACGCACCCTTAATAGTGGGGATGTTAACGTCTATGTCCCCTCCTAAATAATAAAGGATTAAATCTTAAACGGACCAGATACACCAGGGCTTAAAATACTAAGGAAAGACTACCTCCTAGAAGTGCCTGGGGTTCCACTTAAGACCCTAATTAATAGCGGAAGGAATGTAGACAACTTAGAATTAATCTAATCCATTTGCGATGCTATAAAGCGCCTTGCGCCTGGAATAGCCATTAGCCGGATCCGATGGCTATACGCCCCTAAGGCGCAGGCAAAACGCTAGACAAACCCAAGTAGCGCCTAAAGAGAACCCGAGAAAACTAGAGGAATACTTATAATTGGGGTCCCAACCTAGGTAATTTAGTAAAAGATTATAAAAAGCGGGATAGTCATTAAATCCCAGCTTTTTGAGACTAGGCTTTTTAAGAATAGCATAATTGTAAAGCAATGCTATTAATATAATTAATGGGGACATATATAAAGCGCATGTGGAAAGCAAATAAAATGCGGATAATGTGTAGGATTATATAGCACCATAGATTGCCTTAAGGAAAGGGTATTTTATGTTAACTGCGGTAAAGCATATAAAGCATAGTAAAGAAAAGAGTGTAAGACCTTCCAAAGCTACCTTAAGGGCATTTAAACAAAAAGGATGGCCCTCTTTACGCAGTCGCTCCGTATACAAGAAGCCACAGAAACAATATACCCACCCCTAATACTAGGAAACTTCTTAATCATCACTAATAAAAAAAGAGGACGGGAATTGTTAGGAACCTAAGATTAACTACTAAAACGGGGACTAGGCAAACCATCCTTTATCAACAAAGTAAGCAGAGATAGTTTATAATTAAGGCTTTAGCTGCAGGCTAATAGAGTAATAACAGTTACTAGTGAAAACGAAGAGGAATAGGACACCAATATGGACGAGCCCACACCTACCCCAAATAAATAAGTGTATAATTATTTAATATAACTACGGAAATGCAAACTAAGGGGCGTGTCGCCCCTTCTTCGACAGCGTTACGCCGGCGGATTACCAGGTCCTTGTAGTTTAGGAGCCGGCATATAATAGATACACTAAATCAATATACTGCCCTAGGGGATTTACACTTATATATAACGCTCTCCCCATAATAAAGGTCTGCTTTATAATTAGTAAAGATATTAAAGCTACGCATTGGAAGCGCAGACAATATAGCCCCTTTATTGCAGCCCTTTGGGTGCGCCTAGAGGGGTTAGAGATGATAATTATTAACGTCTATAACCTATGTAAAGACGGCCCTTAGATTAGGACATGGCCTAAGGTTAAAATGGCCATTGAGGAGGCCAAAGGAGAAATTATACTCTTAGGCGACTTTAATGCCCACCACCCGATATAGGGTAGAAAGCACGCAGCTAGTAAAGAGCAGGCGGAACGCCTACTAGCCGAAACCAACACTAGAGGCCTTATACTCGCCACACTAAGAGGAGAGCCTATATGGAAAAGAGGGGAATAGGAGAGCGTAATTGACCTCACGTTCATTTCCCTAAATCTATATAGAAAAGTTAACTTCTGTGGTATAGTTAAGGGGTGGGCCCTTATAAGAGACCATATACCTATCCGCATCCAAATTAATAACGCCGGCTATCCGCCAGCGGAACGCCAGCGCCTCGCCCTTAATAAACTAGACTTATAAGGCCTCACCCAAAGCATTTAGGAGCTTAACTGGGCTATATCCGAAAAACCCCTTTAAGCCCTTTAGGAAGGAATTAAACAAGCACTTAAAGAACACTGCCCGTAAGTATAACCCAGTCAGCAGGCCTACTGAGAATGGTTACTATATACTACACAGCTCTACGCCAGCGCCCGCTAGGCGCGACGACAGTACTAGGACTATAATAACCCCTACGACTTGTAAAGATACTTAGTTCTAAGTAATAAACTCTAAAAAGAAACTAGGAGAGTCAGCCGGAATAACTAAAGGCGCTTCATTTAAGAACTTACTAAGGACCAGTTAAAACCCTATAATAAAGGTCTATGGTTTTTATTAAAATGGAGCAGGAAAGCAAATACAGTAAAAGTAGACCCTTAGTTACTAGACCTTAGGAGAACCATTGACGACCCCTTTATAGATAACAATACTACAAAAGCGGATATCCTTGTAGTAAAGTTTTTCCCTAAGACAGGTATAGCAGACCTTAGTGATATTAAAATAGAGGTAATAATAGAACAAAGAGCACTTAATATTAGCCCTATTGTCTTAAAAGAGGAGATTAATAGGCTAATTAAAGGCCTTCCAAATGGAAAAGCCCTAGGGCTAGATAGTATACTAAATGAGATTCTTAAAGCAATTGCTCTAGTAATTGCAGAGGACCTAGCAAAAGCAGCTAGTTATTATTTTACCAATGGAACAATACCAAAAAGCCTTAAAGAATCTATAACGGTAGTATTACGCAAAGAAGGAAAGAAAGACTATTCCCTACCAAATAGTTATAGGCCAGTTGCCCTAGAAAATACGCTAGCAAAAGTCCTGGAGAAGCATGTAGCTAATATTATATCAGAAGCAGCGGAAGAGTATAGATTACTCCCTTAGAACCAAATGGGAGGAAGGCGTAAGCAATCTACACTGTTAGCGGTAGGACTGCTTAGCTCCTACGTATAGATAGCGTGGCAAACACGCCGCGGGTGCGTAGTGTTAATGTTAAGCCTAGATATAGTAGGGGCGTACGACTATATATCCCACGAAAGGCTTCTTTATATTTTAAAAAGAAAAGGCTTCCTAAAATGGCTTATAGACTTTATATAAAGTTTCTTAATAGCACGTAAAACCTATATTAAGTTTACAGGATACGAAAGCGATTGGATCTAAACACAGACAGGTATCCCCTAAGGTTCTCCCCTATTACTGATCTTATTCCTTTTCTTTATATTAGAACTCTTAGAAAAATTCCAAAGCCTAAATAGTGGCATACTGGGGTTTAGCTTTATAGATGACACGAACCTTATTACTTGGGGGGACTCTACAGCTAAGAACTGTCGACGACTTAAGGCCGCCTATAATCACTACGCTAAATAGGCAAACCGACACGGCGCGGCGTTTGCCCCCAAAAAATACCAGCTTATGCACTTCACAAGGCGACGGCGCCACGCCACCGCAGACCTTGCGTCCACCGTGCGCATCGCCGGCTGCGAGATAGCTCCTAAGAAAACCAGCATGCGAATTCTAGGGATCTAGGTGGACCCTAAGCTTTAATGGAAAGAATAGATTAAGAAGGCGGCAGCTAAAGGCTTAGTAGCCTTTAAAGCGATGTTAAGGATCACTACATCTACATGGGGCCCATTAATGCGCCGCTCGCGCCTTCTATACACGGCCACCGTCCGACCAGCGATGCTGTATAGCGCCCAAGTGTGGGGAGTGCGAGACGACGGTGGAACGCTAGCAAAAAGCCTGCTTAAACCATTATAGAAAGTCCAGAACTAGTGCCTCCGTAGAATTATAGGAGCATACCGGCGAACACCAAGAGCCGCAATTAAGAAGGAAGCGGCTATTCCCCCAATCCAGCTCTATATTGAGACGACAGCTCTCTAAAGAGCTACCAAGACAGCTTCTAATAAAATAGAAAAGGAATCAGCAAAGGCACTTAAAGGTATCTGGAAAACACTAGTAAAGAGCCGGCGGAAAATAAGATAGCTACTAGCACTACTAGAAGCGCTTAGAGACCGCGTAAAGGAACGGGAAAATGAGATATAGGGGTTCCTTGCACACTAGAGGGACTGCACGGAGTAGGAAGCCGCAATGAACCCCCACAGGCGTAGCTGGCGAAGCGCCGGCAGAGCGCAGACGGAACGCCGCCACCGTATAGGAGGTCATTAATACCGCTAGCGGGAAACCACCCTTATTGCGAAATGGGCAGACCTAGAATAGCGCCAACGGTGGCAAGTAAAGGCTAAAAATCGCACAGAAACCACATAGAAGACCCTATGGGGGAAACCTACAATCCTATTATATAAAAATCTAACAAAAGCAGAAGCTATAGTACTATTTCTCCTTTATACAGAGGTAATAGGGCTTAAGGCATGGCTTGCATCTATTAGAGTACCAGAAATTCTCCTACGGTGCGAATGTGGTTGGATAAGATAGATAGTACACTATGTGCTGTTCCAGTGTCTATAATATTAAAGGGCAGACTTTATAGCATAATGCGCCTCTAAACGCCTCCAAGAGGTCTTAAATAATAAAAGAAGTGCCTAAGCAGCTGTAAAATGGCTAGTATAGTCAGGTGCCTTAAGTTAGTTCCGAGCTATAAAGGTAATGGATGCAGAGGACATAAGTGGATATTAGCCATTCTAAAGCTTAGAGGATTGGTAAAAGTAAGGGTAAAGACACAGGGGAAAAGGGGAAAAGGGGAAAAGGGGGTAGTGTGAGATTGTCCGCGAAGCGTGGCCAGTAGGCTTAAAATACAGACTCCTAGCCAGGTAGAAGGCGATTCGCCGGCGTCCCGATGTGGGAACGCTGTCGTCTCTCCAGCGTGGCCCGCAATTGGGTTTTTCTCTTAAATAGAGTTTTTCCTATAGAAGGTATTAGCCTGCGTGGACCCATTAGGGGGACCGGGACGGGCGGTAAATTGAATCTATTATTATTAATACTATAGTATTATTTAGGTATAATTTAACCTATATACGTTTTTAATTAATGTTTTAATTACCGTCCCCCGGCCGCGTACTTAGTTTTTATAAGGAAGTAATAGTTAAATAACGTATACTTGTGTTTCCTTTCTTCTAAATAACGCTATTATAACGGAGTTATATTGGTAAGGTTACGGCTATTTACTAGAAGGGTATTAAACGGTAAAGTATAAGAATACCTTTACTTATTAAGCTGCTCCTTTTCCTTAACACCTTACTTTTCTATTATTAACTTTTGTCTAATTTGGACGTATCTTTAATATATTATTAAGATTTTCTTCTTTTTTATTATTAATTTAATATGCCTCTTCGTTCTCCTATTAAGTGCTCTTTTAAGCAGATTCTATAGCGTATCTTTGCCCTACCTTTATATATAGAACCCTAACCTTCGCTAACTCGCAACTAGTGCTAGTCCTGCCTAAATGATTTTACTTATACGTCTTTAAAAGACCAGAAATCTAATAAGAGGATTCTAGAGGCTTATAATAAGACGCACTACGTTAGATCTAATACCTTTAGTCCGTATAATTAATGCATGCGTACTAAGAGCGGTAGTTATATTAAGGTAAGCTTTTCTATCCTTAATAGATTTTCATTGCTAACTTTAAGCTTTAATAGCCTGGGCTAGAGTGGCGACGATCCTTTAATATCCTTAACTACTACATTGCCCGGGCTTTATCTTATTCTAGCGCCAATGCTAAATATCTTAGTTAAATTCGAGACTATACTATAGCTACTTACACCGCCTATAATTCCTAGCAAGCTAGCTAGTAACGCCTAATATAACAGCAAGGTTAGTATACTAAGAATAGGGTAAGGGATAAGGGTAATAAGAAGAAGGTCGCTGTCTATTAGAAGAAGGAGTTTGCGTATACGCGTTAAGTTTTAAAAGAGCATAATATAATATGGTATTAGGTAGGTTACCCTTTAGGTACCTAGCGGATAGGTAACTAACAGTTACTATAGTAAAGTCTTAGTAGTTCTGGACTATACCAGCCAGCTAACGTCTCTATTTATTCTAGGCTTAAGCGTGTCTCTATTAACTATAAGCTTACGCCGCAAGAGCTTTATTAGTATTGGTTTGGCCTAATATTAGTGTTAAGTATTTAAGGATCTCTGCCCTAGCTATATCTTATTATCCTACCCCTATTTTTATATCTACTTATACCCCTACTAAGGGGTTTAGATCCCATTCTCGTTAGCTATCGCTTAGTGGCCCAATAGATACTAATCCTACTTCTAAGGGTGAGGTATAGTGGCTTTTTAGATTGGGCATTTGGGATTTAGACTTTAGGATTCGTTCTTATATATAGTAGCAATTAAGGACCTTAATTAAGTGCTTAAAACGGCCTTATAAGGCTTTTAGAACGGGCTTAGAAGCCCTAGAAATAATATTCCTGGTATAAATTAATAAATGGGAATGCAATTCTAGCAAAATGCCCTATTAACTCTATGCTATATACGTGAAAAGGCTAAGGACCCGTCCTACCTTAGGCTATAGCCCTAATCCTTATAGTTTCCGGAGCTTGTCCATTCCATATCCAATTTAACCTATTTACTCTTTTCGCGAGCTTTCTTTATAGGTCGCGATGATACCATAGTATTAGAGTGCTTTTTGCAATTTATAGATTATAGACCTTAGTTCCAATATTCTTTTAAAATATCTTCGTAATAATTAAGGTAATCCTCTGGTCCTATGTAGAGTCCTTAGCGGGCTAGCCTAGCTATTTAACTTTAAATTAAAGCTTATTCTTAATAGACTTATAGTATAATATAGCTTTAACCTTATACCGCTTACCTACCACCTTAAGGTGTTTAATTAGGCCTAGACAGAAGTTTTTTTTTAGTGGTGGTTTATGCTATAGCTTTAGTAGGTTTATAAAAAAACACTAGATATATATAGGCTATAGATAGGGGTAGCTGGAGACAGTAGGCTAGCTTATTAATTTATTCCTTAACTCAAAAGGGACTTAGGTATCTTATATTAAGCCTCTTTAATAGTTAACGGGTTTTAATATTTATTAAACGTAATAGAACCTCGTCGCCTACTCCGAAATGCTTATCCTAGTATTTACGGTTCTACTAAAGTCTTTATTGCTCTTAGGCATCTTATAGGCTCTACTTTATATACTTCTATTACTCCTCCTATTCCCAAAGGTATCCTTATACTCTTTAGTAGATGTCTTTAGACTTCCTAGTAGGATCCTATAATTAATTATACGGCCTTAGCTAGTAATTATTAGGTATACTATTAAACCTAAATAGTTAGATGCTATAGGTAATCTGGATTAGTGCATACTTATATAATACGTATTACTTTAAATTATAAGCGTACTTCGCGTATGGAAGTAGCTTATACTAGTTATTTTACTAGTAGTTTAAATATATCTATAGGTAAGACTCTAGTTCCTAATTCTGGCGTTCCATTTACCTATCCGTTTATAGGTAAAAAGCCGTACTATAATAGTGGTCTATCTTTAAATAGAAATATAGATCCGACTAGTACTAACTTATAAAGACGCTGCCCCTATTAGTAATAATAGAGTGCGGCTAATCTACTTTAAGAAAGTATTTCTCATTAATTAGGTTAGTAAGCGCTTATATATTAATCGTCTTATTAACGGGAAAGTATTAGACGTACTTTGAAACCCTATTAATAAATATAAGAACTAAATCGTATATTCGTCCTTAGCTATCTTTAGATAGTAGAAGATCCGTAATAAAGTCTATAGCGTAATATCGTAATAGCTTACTAGTGGGGGGAACTAATTTAAGTAGACCCTATAGCTTATACCTATGGATTTTGTATACTTAGCACTTCTTATAATAGCTAATATACTCCTTTACTTCCTACTTAAGCCCTAGCCAATAGTATTTGCGCTAAAGTAATTCTACTGTTTTTGCTTAACTATAGTGGCCGCCTAAAGAATTATTGTAATTCTTTATAAGAATCTTCTGTTATAGATTTGCTTCTTATAGCACCTAAACCTTACTACCTCTATATAGTAGGCCTATTAGGTCTAGTTCCTAATAGTAGCGCCTAGCAGCTTCCTTTCTATTACATTTCCGGTCTACTTCCGCATTAAAGATAGTATAGGAAGCGTCCCTCCGTTGCACCTTATGGATAAGATTTATTAACCTTTTAGAAGGTTTCTAGGTAAAAGCTATTTTGTCCTATACTGCTCTAAGTATAAAACTAGATAGTATTATAGATCTTATAACTCTTTAATGCGCGTATATTAGGAAGGCAGCTATAAGGTTAAAGTCCTTTAGTTATTATAGGGCTCTAAGTTCCAATTGTTCTATAGCTTTGCTATTAGTTTAAGGGGATAGCTTAGTAATTAGGGATGGTATATTACTAGGTTCTAAGGATATATTAGGGACATTCTGTCTAGGTATATTTAGACCCTTATTGGTAATAAACTAGGTACTAGCTGGAATATTAGTAATGTTCTATAATATAGGGAGTAAGATATTTATTATCTGTTTTCTTTCTCCCGTTTTAAAGCCTTTAGTATAGTCTGGCCGTTATAACGGTCTATTAGTAGGGTTATTTTTCCCTAACTTATATTTAATCTTAAAATTAAATCGTATTAGCTCCTTTACCTATCTAGCTTATTAAGGTATAAGCTCCTTTATAGTTATAAAGTAGTGTAGATTATAATAATCTAAGAGTATATAAGTAGTATAGCTTGCGTACTTAAGGTAGTATTGCCACTATTTAAAGTAGTTAACTATAGCCAGTAGTTCCTTATTATGGGTATAATACCTATTTTTAGGTCCCTAAAATTTTCTATTATAAAATGCTATTAGTCTTTAATAGAGCTAAGTAGCGTCTAGATGCCTATTAGGTTATAGTAAAATACTAATAAGGGCAAAATTTAATACATTAGTAATTACTATTAATGGCTAATCTAGGTTAAAATGCCGCAGCAATAATGCTTCCATAAACTTTATGTAAAATTTCTAAAAGGCCTCCTAAACCTTTCCGGGCCATAACTATAGCTTATACTATTTAGTTAGTCCCTTTTTAGTTTTCTTCCTTGCCGCCTTTAAGCTTTTTACTTCTTAGGTTAGGTCTTAGGAAGCTTCCGTAATATAGTTAAATAGATATTAGGTAATGTCTAAGTAGTTATAAATAAAGCGCCTATAGAAATTAGCAAAGCCTAGGAATACTTAAATATCCTAGTAGCTCTCTAGCTCTGGCTACTCCTAGATTATCTATACCCGTACTAGGTCTATAACTATACCTATAGGCGTTATAATATAACTAAGGAACTTAACCTACTTAGTATTAAAGATATACTTTAACGCCTTAGCGTAGAGGCCCTAATTATCTAAGCGTTCTAGTACTTCGCGGACGTGTTACTTATATTAATTCTTATCTTTTAAGTAGATTAAGATATTATCTAAATAGATAATATATATACGGTTAACTAGTCCCTCTAAGGCTCGTTAAATATATAATTAGAATATTATAGGCGTATTAGCTAGCTTAAAAGGCATTACTAGATACTTAAAGTGGCCGTATTAGGTTTTAAAAGCGGTCTTTTACTTATCCCCCTTATTAATATAGAGCCTATAATAGGCATCTTATAGATCTAGCTTTATAATGATCTTCGCCCTAGATAGTTAATCTAGCATTTTACTAACTAATAGTAGTAGGTAATGGTTCTTAATTGTAATCTTATTAAGACCGCGATAGTATATATATAGCCTTATAGTTTTATCTAGTTTTAGAATAAAGAGGATTAACGCGCCTGCCAGTGACTTACTAAACTAAATCTATTCCTTTTCTAATAAGCTATTAAGGTACTCCCGTAAAATCTTAAGCTCTTTATACAAGAGGTTATATATAGGAAGGTTTAGCGGTTATTTATCTTCTTTTAGATTAATTATATAATTATACTCCAAGTTCTATGGTAGGACTTTAGCTCTCCTACCTAAAAATACGCTTAGTAAATCCCTTAGGCCTACTGGAATATTTAATAAATTAGGGTTGCGTTTATTCTTTATATTATTATTAGGTAGATCCCGGAGCTCCCTTAAAATACTTATGGGCAGCATTATACGCAATAGTGGTTACTTATATATAGTTGCTATAGTACGTTAGACTATTTAATACGGTAGCTAGTAGAGGGTAGGGAAATCCTTAACGTAGTATTTGAGATGCCGTAGTATACTCTCTATATATTACTTAAGCTAGAGTAACCTATAGCGGTTAAAGTATCTCATAAGATCCATAAGATCGCCGCCTCCCTAAAATGTCTTCGCGACCTATCCAGTAGTTCCCTATAAGGTCTCCGTTATAGAGGGTTATTACCTATACTAGGCTCTATACCTATCTTACTATTAAATAGGGGTTAGATCTAATACTCCTTTAGGTGTAAAGCGTACACTATTTCGCCTAGGGCTATATTCTCTAGGATAATCTTTAGGCTTATTAGTAATATACACCCTTCTAAATCTTTATTATTCTACTATTTAAAGGCTTTAGTCTTAAAGCGTATCTTAGGATCTTTTTTTATAAGCTAAGGGTATCTAAGGATAAGATTATAACCTACAAAGTTAGCCGCCTAGAAGGGTTGCGGGCTAACTACCTCAGTACAGTTATATATATCGGCTACTAATACTATAAGCTTATAGGCACTATATAGTTTAATCTAATGCTTATCTAGGAAGCTTATAATAGGTTTTTATTACCTTTACAATAGGATAAGTTTATACTCTTTTACCAAATTATATTATATAAGATTAATTTTAGCGCCGCTATTATACAGTGCTTAGAACTAACGTACTTTACTTATAGGGAGTGTTATTTCTAGCTTAATAGTAATATATAGAGTCTCTTCTTTTATATCTTGCCCTAGATATAGTTAGAAAAAGTCCGCGACTAAAGCTTTTCTTTTTTTTGATTATTAATGCGGTTATTGCCCTACTTATTTTTCTAATAGAATCTACCTCTAGAGTTTTCTTTTAACTTCTTAAAGTGTTCCCGTAAAGGTGCCGGATAGGTATTAAGTTAGCCCTAGGAGTCTTTTCTATTATTTAAGGTTCCTAACTTTAACCCTTTTAAAGTTCTCTTTAAGAACGGCTTTTTTAAAGGTTGGACCTGCCCTATATTACTATTAGAGTGCCCACGCTTTTAGTAACCCCCTAGCTTCCTACTAAAAGAGGTCTAGTTCCTTACTATATCTTTAGCGTTTAGAACTACTTATTCAAAATCTATATATATAGTAATCCGCAATAGAGCTTCTATGCGCTTTATTTTATTATAAATTACTAGTTTAGTTCTAGCCCAGATAAACCCGATCTTCTCCTTTTTATAAATACTACCGTCCTTATTTTTAAAGGGCTTTAGATCTATCTATTAAGTATAAGTTTTTATAAAGCTTATAACCTAGCAGAAGTTATAGCGGTTAAGCTGTATCCTATTTTAGAATAGCTCTGTATTATTATATTATATAATATACGGATCTTAAGTCTATTTCTTTAAAAAGGTTTATAGCTATAGCTATATAGTAATTTACTCCTTATTAAGCTAATTAAGTGCAATCTAGTTTAGTAATCGGTCTTTAATCTTGCTAATAATCTAGCGTATACGCTCTTTTGTATTATTTTATATTATTAGCATTTTAAAGAAATTATCTACCTTATAAACCTAATTGTCTAACTGCTAGGCGTTAGGTCTATAGCGGAGCTCTAAACTACTAGAGGTCTTAGCCAGTTAGTCTATATCCTTTTTCTATTTATAGTGTAGATAACTCTTTAAGTCTTCTATACCTCCTTAGGTAGATATTAGGTAGCCCCTAAAAAGCCCTTAGCCTTAGCTATGTTATAAAAGATTATATTTAGCCTAGATTAAGCTCTACTAAATTTAGACCTACCCCTAGAGGTTTCTAATATATTTATTAATGGCTTCCTCCTATATAGCTTTTAAGAGCCTTATAGCAGCTTCCTAATATCTATCTTAAAGATTATTAGTTTAGGACTCTTAACCTTCTAACCTTAGCCTTAGGGAAGCTCTAGCTATAAAGGTAGTATTAGTACTAGTAGCTAGTATAGATTTCCCTATAATGCTTAAGTCTTAAGTTAGTGGTTAGTTTAGATTACCTAAAGGGGTAGGCCTGCTTAGCTTATAAGTAGTCTATATACTACTACTATGCTAATTATAGGCCGGTGGTCTTCTAGGAGGGTTCTAGTTAGTTTCCTAGTTAGACGCGTTAATATCTTCCTCTAGTATTTCTAGCTTAGGGGAAGATCTTAGAGTTGCCTCTAGCGCTTAATCTTCTAATTAGCCTAAATAGGGCCAGAGGGGTTCCGGTTGCTTTTTAGTAGTATTATAATTATTATAGAGGGTATCTGCGGTTTCCTTAGTGGTAACCGTAGGTGTGTAAGAGTCTTTAAGCTTCTAGAGCATCTAGGTATTAGGGCTCGTTTAGCTATCTTACCTAGAGGGTTATATTGTCGCAATTTCTTGCTGTTAGAGGGACCTTCCTGCCTTACTATATCGGCTTTCTATAAGGTGCCCGTAGAGTTTCCGTTTAGGTTATTACGAGATTTTTAAGGGAGGATAGTAGTTGTAAATAAAAGATATAAATAAATAATCTAGTCCTTAAAGCCGACTACCCTTCTAAAAAAGAGTAGGAAGGATTTAAATATAAGGGGACTTTATAGATAGGGGGTTATAAGGATATAATTGGAATAGGATAGATTAGTAAGAGGGACAAATCCTTAAGGAGGTAAGGCCTCTAAGATTGTGGAGATTATATACTACGGGCAGGTGCCTCTGGTATGTAACTAGCGACTATTAAAGGGGCGTTTAGGGGTTGTCCTAAGGGCAACCTAAGGTATTCGCAATAATATCCCTTATAGAGTATATATAATAAGAATTGCTACTAATTTACTATATAACTTCTAGGATAAGATTATTAACTATATAATCTACTTTTAAGATTAAATACGACGGGAAAGTAATAGATGGAAATTGCTATATAAGAGGTTTTATACCTTTCTAGTTAATAAAAGATTAAAAAGACCGTAACTAGCGTACCTAAAAGCCTACGGCTATAGGGTGTACGCGATAACGTTAACTACCTAACTAAAGAAGAAAAGGCTAAGTAAGCTAGATCTGTAAGCCTATATTAGCTACCTTATTAGCTATAACTTTACTAATATCTTTAGGATCTAGATCCTATATAAGCGTATTATTATATCTACTAGGGATATTATCTTTAATAAAAAGACGTTTTTTAATAGTAAGTGAATGGATATCTTAAAGGATCTACACGCTAAGTTAAATACGCTAATTAAGAAGATTTAACCCCCTAATACCTAGACTAAGAATAAGGTCCTTCTAAAAGACAATAAAAAAGTATTTAAACCGTTAATTTAAGAGGAAGATAATGAAGTTAATAATAAGCTAGTTTAAGCCTTTAATAAGTTAGCCGATCTTAACCTTATAAGAGCTCTTAAAGACACGTATTATACGCTACCTCCAATAAAAGAAGATAAAGAATCTCTATATACCTTTTACGTTAAGTATTTTATAAAGTTAGATATATAAGATACTAATTAGAACACTATCTAACAAATAGGAAACGGGTTTAACACTTAAGGGGTATTTAATAACTTACTTAAAGACTTATTTAAGGAAGCCTGTAATAATAGGTTTAAAGACTTTATTACTAAAAGGATTACTTTAGCCTATTATAGCGCCTTTATAGTAGGAAGGAAGTTTAACCTTAATAGTTAACTTAACAATAGCAAGCTAAAATTAGGTAAAATACGTAATATTAGATTATATAGGAAGAACTTACCTCCTTTACCTTAGTTAATCTAGGACCTTAATATATACCCTCTTTAAAATTAGTTCTAAGAGGCTTAATAAGCCTACCTCTAATCTTATTAGTAAATAAGGTTATATTAAGAAATAAATAAAAAGTATATAAAGGGATAGTAGATCCTTAGCCTAATATAGGTATTTGTCTATAAGACGGATAAGTATAAATTCCTCTAAAAAATATAAGGCACGCTTAATAGTATACGGAAATTAATAGGCCCTAGGAGACCTACCTATAAGAGCTACTATATTAGGTAGTATAACCTTCTAAACCCTTAAAGCGATTACTATAAAATTTAACTTAAAGACGATATAGATAGATATAGTTAATATATTTATCTATTACGATTTTAATAAAGTTGTCTATATAAAGCTATCGCTAGGATTTAATAACGGAAAGAAAGACAAAGTACTGCGCTTATAAAAAGCCCTTTATAGACTATAAAGATTATATAACGGGACTAGCCTAGTTATAGTAGGAATGTTTTAGTAAAACACTTAATAGATAAATTCCGACGCTTTAACCAAAATCTGCTAGATTAATCGAATTACTAAAGTTATTACGGCTTATACAAATGCCTCTAAACCAAAGCTTATAGAATGCTGTATTATAAAGATACTAAGCTAAAGAGAAGGAAAAGGGGTCACTAGGACCAATATAAATAAATATATAGGGTAAGCCGCTAAGGCGCTAGCTTTGGGCGGGCCAATTATAAGTCGGCAGAATATAGCAGAATTTAGTAGGTAACGTACGATAGCGCCGTTATATCACCCCCCTCTTTAAAAAAAAGCCTGCCCTTAGGCTTAGTTAGAAATAGGGTAGTACTAGGCTTATAAATATAGGATTATAAAATATAAGATAAGGAGATAAAGGGGATATAAGTATATCCAGACTAAGTATAAAGGGCGATTGTGGGCTAAGTAAAAGCGCTAGGCTAGAAAGAGTAGCCGCTAAAAGTCTTGGCACGGATCTAACCAATTAGATAACTTCGACTGGCGGTCAAAGTTCATAAATATCTGAAATTTTACGGTACTGGCAGAATTTGGCAGATAGCTGTATTAGGGCTTTAGGGCGTTTTTATCCCTATATTCTTTCGGTAACTTATTATCTTTATTATACTAGCATTTTATCTATTTGTCTAGGTACTTTAGGGGTCTAGGTGTATTAGAGTATTAGTTATAGAATTTTTTAAGCTTTTAGGGGCAGCTTATAAAGTTCTATATAGGGTACTAGGTTGGGTTAGGATTATAGCCCTTCTATTAGATACGGTATTTTAGCGCTCCTTATACTATCTTATAGGTTAGTATTTTGTTAACCTCCTATTTATTATTACCGTTTACTTAAATTAGTAGGGGAGGCTCGTTCTTTTATTTAGGTAATAGGTTATTTACAGCTTTCCGTAACTTATTTGGTAAAAAGATAGGGTAAACCCTAATTAAATCTAAGAGCTTTATCTTATATAAGTTGCCTATCTTCTTAAGAACCTTATATAGTCCTACTATCTAGTAGTCTAGCTTATAGCTAGGTCGTTTAGTCTTCTAATTTCTTATTATAACCTAGACTATATTGCTAGGGGCAAAATCGGGCTCTTAATAGTGTTTGTTCGCCTACTATTTTATTAACCTTTAAGCATTTTTTAGGTTCTTATAGGCTACTATTTAAACTTCCTCTAATTATTTAGTATACTGTTAGGCCTTAGTATAGGATAGCTTCTCTTATATAGTCCAGGGTTTTTCTAGCCTTTTCTAGTTAAAGCTTATATAGGGTAAGTATTTTATTTCTAGCTAAATCGGGGCAAACCCTATAGAGTTATGGGGTAGGGTTGCTTGTGTATAGTCTATTAAGGGTAATAATTTAAACCAGTTATTTTAGAAATAGTTAATAAAGGGCCTAAGCCTCTAGTCTAGGTACTAATTTACGATCTCTATTTAACCGTCTGTCTAAGGGTAATAAGCTATAGAAAGCTTTAGCTTAATGCCTAGGATTTAGGTAAACTTATTCTAGAAGGCTAATATAAACTATAGCCTATAATTAGATATAATAGTATCTAGTAGTCCGTAAATTTAGTAGATATAATAGATATATAGCTAGGCTACCTCTTTAGCATTAATGTTTTTATAATAGGGAATTAAGAACGGGCGCTTATTAAAGCGGTTAACTATAACTATAACTATATTATATCTATTACGGTCTTTAAGTAGTTTATAAAAGTCTATAAAGATATACTATTAAGGGCGCTCTAGTATTAAGAGTGGCTTAAGTAGTCCTAGGGTCTTATCCCGTAGGATTATAGCTCTCTAGTAGTCTTTACAGTTCCGTATATATTAATTAATATCTATAACTATTCTTAGCTAGTAGTAGCGGCAGTTAATAATTTTATAGGTCTTGTTTTTGCTAAGGTATACTATAGAGACTTAGCAATAAGCTTTACGGATTAGTTTAGTCCGTAAATTATTAACGTTAGGGACTATAAGCCGCTCCTAGTATAGAAGCAATCCTTCCTCCGTTTTAAAATTAGGGTCTTTTTTTATAGCTTATTTACGGAGGGCCCTTAGGGCATTAACCGTACAGTTTATAGTTAGGAGGCTGTTAATTAGCCCTATTAGCTTATCTAAGGACTCCTTTATTAGTACTAGCTTGTTTTACTAGAAGTCTAGCTCCTTAAAGATCTATAGGTTAAGCTGTTCTAAATAAAGGAGGGCGTGCGTCTAATATTGGGTCTTTAGCTTATCCTAGGGTCCTATATCTTATTCTCTTTAGGTTAGAGCATTAGCCTTAGAGTTTTATTTACTAAAACGATATATAATTATAAAGAAGAATTAGGAAAGTATTTTAGCCTACTAGGCCTATTATTTAGTAAGCTGCTTTATAGTTATAAAGTACTTTAGGGCTTTATAATCTATATATATCTTAATCTGGGAGTTTATACCTTTAAGCTTTACGCGCTATTAAAAGAGTAATTAAATAATAGCTAGCATTTCTTTATTATGTACTTCGTAGTTATACTTAGCTAGGTCTATTATCTTTAAGAAGAAAGCTATAGGGTACTATTCGCCGTCTAGACGTAACTGTAATAGGATTCCCGCTATAACCCTATTAGAGGCGTCCGTTTTTAGCATTAATTTAAGGTTTAAGTTATAGTAATAAAGGACTAGGGAAGAGATAAGGCGATGCTTTATCTCTTTAAAGGCTTTTATATAGCTATTATTAAAGATAAAAGGCGTGTCCTTCCTAGTTAGTCGTATAAAAGGTTTTACTATAATTCTATAGTTACGGATAAACTAGTAGTAGAAGTTATAAAAGCTAAGGAAGGACTGGATTCCTTTTACTATATAAGGGGACTTTTAGTTATAGATTACCTCTACCTTCTTAGGGTTAACCTTAATTCCTTTTATAGTTACGATAAACCTAAGGTATTTTATACGTTTTACACTAAACTTATATTTCTTAATATCAACTTATAAGCTTACGTTCTATAGTCTCTTTAGGACCTTCTTAATATAAACTTAATATTTAAGTTCGTTATCTAAGTATATAAGAATATCGTCTAGGTATACTGTGTAGAATTTATTAAGGTAATTAAAAAGAACGTTATTTATATACCTTTAGTATATAGCTAGTCCGTTTATTAGTCTAAAAGGAAGAACTTTATATTTATAGGAACTATAATAGGTAAGGAATATTATTAAATCTTTAGATATAGGGTCTATTCTAATTTAGTAGAAAGCTTAGCAGATATTAAGTTTAGTAAAGATCTTTACCTGGCTTAGATATGTAAGGGTTTTGTTAATTAAAGGAATAAGATACCGGTTCTTTTAAGTAATAGTATTTAGCTTTTAATAGTTGATATAAAAACGAAGGCCTTTATTAGGCTTTTTTATAAATAGAATAGGGGAAGTAAAAGGGGCTTAACTTGGCTCAATAAACCCTTTATCTAGGTTATTAATTAAGTACTACTTTATTACTTTTA
>Ga0307515_10009223_pt1 | contig 19110 bp, 12 predicted proteins | sample 17_EM_MG_FD_194513 | JGI IMG/M metagenome (GOLD analysis project Ga0307515, IMG submission 194513) | Populus trichocarpa ectomycorrhiza microbial communities from riparian zone in the Pacific Northwest, United States - 17_EM | ecosystem: Host-associated > Plants > Roots > Unclassified | place...
GCCAACTATTATACTAACACGATCCGAATAACTACTAGATCCCCTAGTATTTACTAGTAAATAATAAAAGCTCTAATTATTTCTAAGCTAGCTTAAAAATAAGCTAACTAGTAATACTAACTGTTACCTAACTAAAGCTAACCAACTCTATTACGCCCTAAGTTAACTAAAAGAAGATATAGCTAACCTTATTAAACCTCTTTAGCCAAACTTAGTATAAAGCCTAGTTATACTTCTTAAAGCTATATATAGTAACTTAAACTATTAAGCTACTACTTAAAAAAAGATAAACTATATAACTTAAGGAATAAAAAGTTTCCTAATATATTTCTCTAAATTTAACCGTTATATAAAGGAAATAGGCTAGAATAACTCCGCACTAATTAATAGCCTTATTAAATCCCTAAGCCCTAAACTAAAAACCTCCCTAATAAGTATAGACCTACTAGGAGCCCTTAATACCTATATAAACGTTATTAATAAACGGTATAATAATATACTACGCCTAACACTAAAGCCCGCCCCCTAATATAATACGGCAACCCCACGAACGTCTACTAAGTTATCTTAGCTTAAGCACCCTAACGCTATAGATATTAACACTAGGACCCTAGGGTATACCCTACTAGGGTCCTTTAAATAAAAACAACGTATTAAGCTAGGCCTCTACTTTAAATATAGAAGTAACTCCTACCTCTCTAACTACTGCTCCGCCCCTTTTTAAAAAGACCTATAAATAGCTAATATTAGCAGCCTACTGCCCCAATCCTCTAGCTACCGTCCCTAATCTTTATCTAGCTCTAGCTTAACAATTAGTAAGCACTATTTATAAGGATGAAGCTCTAATTGACGTCCTATAAGAACCCTACCCTAATTACCTCTAAAAGGAAGGTCCTAGAGCTAAGTCGCTCTCTAAAACAGCTCTACTATAGGATTTTATTAAACGTATTTAATGTTATAAACTCCAACTTTTAGGACCGTAGCATAACTATTAACTATTATCTTTAGCAGAATAGTTAATAGGCTAATGCTTAAATCCTAATTAATATAGGAGCTAGCGGCATAGGATTTATTAATAAGATCTTTATATAAGATAATAGTTTTACCCTAACCCCCCTTAACCGGTATATTAACGTATTTAGATTTAATAGTAAATACACTGTCTTAGGCCGTATTATCTACGTAGTAACCCTAAAACTTTAATACCTAAATAATAAAGAACTAATTAAGCTTTTTGTTACTACCCTAGGTTACTTAATAATCCTTAAACAACCCTAGATAAAGCTATATAAGGTAACTATTAATTAGGACAACCTTAAACTTCTATTTACCGCCTCCCATTATAAGCAGAAGTGCTTTATAACTCGCTACTTAGACCTAAAACTAAAATTTAAAGAATCCACCAGATTCTATTAACGTAAGATTTCCACTAATATCTACTCTACGCCTAAGAAATCCACCAGATTCTACTAGCATAAAAATTCCACCGAATCCCACCAATATAAGAATTCCACTAACACCCACTAAGGATCCAAAAATTCTACTAAGCTCTATAAGTTATTACTAAGCACTACACCGCCCCAAACTAAGTAGAAACTTAAGCTTAGTATATAAAACTACTAGAAGGACTAGTACTCTATAATAAAAAGAATACTTAAAGAACCTAAACCCAAATCTAATACTAACTCTGTACCTAATACTAAACCTAAACCTAAATAAGAAACTACGGACGAGCTAAATAAACTCAGTACCCTAGATATCCGCATAATTAGAGCTACTCTATTAGCGCAACTTGCTAAAAAACCTAAATATACGATCTTTACTGTCACTATAGCTGATATTAAGAAGGCCTTAGCACTAAAGAAGCACATTAACCCTACTATAAAGGTACTAGTAGAGTACTATAACCGCCTAGAGGTATTCTTATAAAAGGAAGCCGATAAGCTACCAGAACACCAATTATACGACTATAAGATTATACTTAAAGAAGGAAAGCAGCCTAGATTTGGACCCTTATACGGGATATCCTAAAATAAACTCTAAGTACTATAAAAGTATTTAGATAAGAACCTAAGTAAAGAATTCATTAGAGCAAGCTTATCGCCTATAGCCGCACTAGTGATCTTTATTAAGAAACCCGGCGGCGGTCTACGCTTCTATATAGACTACTAAGCTCTTAACGCTATTACTATTAAGAACTAATATCCGATCCCGTTAATATAGAAGATACTAAACCAACTAAATAAGGCTCGCTACTATATAAAGCTTAATATTATCTCTATATTTAACCGCCTCTATATAGTAAAAGGAGATAAATAGCTTACTATATTTTATACTTAGTATAAACTATTTAAATACTTAGTAACGCTATTTAGCCTTACAAACGCTCTAAGCTCGTTTTAACATTATATAAATAATACCCTACACCCCTACCTAGACATCTTTTATACTACTTATATTAACAACATCCTAATATATAGTAATAACCTAACGGAATATTAGAAATATATTAACTTTATTTTATAAGCCCTATATAGAGCTAGTCTATAATTAGATATAGATAAATATAAGTTCTATAAAACAAAAGTCCTATACCTTAAACTCCTTATTTTTATAAACGGTATATAAATAGACCTAAAGAAAGTTAAAGTAATTATAAACTGGTAAGAACCTAAGAATGTTAAGGACGTAAGAGCCTTTATAGGATTTACTAATTTTTACCAACGGTTTATTAATAACTTCTTCGCCCTAGTTTTACCCCTTATAGCTTTAACCTAAAAGGATAAAGTCTTTATCTTTAACAAGGAATATAAGAAGGCCTTTACCTATCTAAAGGTTATATTTACTACTACGCCCGTACTCTAATACTTTAACCTAAACTAAATAAGTGTTATAGAAGCCGACTTATCTAACTACGTCACTAGAGGCATCCTATTTTAATATAACAAGGATAGAGTATTATACCCTATAGTATACTTCTTAAAACAACTAAGCCTAGCTAAATATAACTACGAGATCTACGATAAGGAATTATTAGCTATTATTAGATATTTTAAATAATAGCGACCTAAACTAGAAGGCGCTAGATTTCTAATTAAGGTTCTTAGCAACTATAAGAACCTATAGTACTTCATAACTACGAAATAGCTAAGTCATTATTAGGCCCGCTAGTTAGAATATCTATTTTATTTCCAATTCTTAATTATATACTACCTAGGCGTCTAAGGCTAGAAGCCTAATACCCTAACCTAATGCTCGCAAGACGCGCCAGCCCTAGAAAAAGCGCGCTCTTACTAAAATTAGACCCTACTTCGCCTTAAACTATTTAACCCTCCTACTAAAGATCTTACGGTATACGTCCTTAAAATAACTAATTAATTAATTAAATAGATTATAGTTAACGAATACCCAAATAATAAGTTTATTTAAGAGACGCTTAAGCTAATATAAGATGGCATTAGACGCTCTAAAAAGATTTCTCTAAGTAAATATAAAGCCTATAAAAACCGCTTATATTACTAGAACCGTCTAGTTATCCCCAATTATAATAAGCTTAAGCTTAAACTCCTTAAATACGTATATAATCTACCTGTCGCCGGCCACCTAGGCTAAAAAAAGACCCTAGAACTACTTTAACGGGAGTATTATTAGCCAAATATATATAACACGACACGAAGGTATATCTTTAGCTACTACACCTACTAACGAGCTAAAGCCTCGCATAAGACGTATAACAGTCTTTTAAAGCCACTACCTATTTTAAACCGAAGATAGAAGGATATCTTAATTAACTTTGTTATTAACCTTTCTAAGAGTAGAGGTTATATAAACATTATAGTAGTTATAGACCGACTATCTAAAATAAGACACTTAATCGCCTACCCTAATATATTAACGCCTGCCGTTGCCTAACTATTCCTAGATTACATATAAAAACTCTATAGACTCCCTAAAATGATTATCTCCAATAAAGGCAGCTAGTTTATCTTAGCATTCTAAAAAAAACTAACTACTTAACTCCGTATTAAAGCACTATTATTTACCGCGTATTACCCAAAAACGGATAGCTAAATGGAACGCGTAAATGCTATAATAGAATAGTATATTCGGATATACACGTTATATTTATAGGATAACTAGATTAACTGGCTCGTATTCACCAAGTTTATTATAAATAATTCCGTCTCGGAAACTATAAAAGTCTCCCCATTTCTAGCCAATTACGGCCAGCACCTATAAATAGGTTTTAAACCCTTTAGTAATATTCCTTATCTCGCTTATTACGCCTTATAAATTATAAAAGCAAATAAATTTATAAAAAAGATGGAGGAACTATAACAGTTCTTTATTAATAAGATAATATAGGCTTAATCTATCTATAAAGCCGCAGCGAATAAGAAACAAACCCTAGCACTAGCCTACTAAATTAGTGATTTTGTCTGGCTAAATATAAGAAATCTAAACACAAAATAACCTACTAAGAAACTTAATTAGAAGAACGCTGGCCCTTATAAGGTTAAAAAGGTTATCTCTCTTTATACCTACTAACTAAAGCTCCCTAATACGGTTAAAATCCACCCCGTATTCTATACGTTAGTCCTCTACCCTATTACCCCTATATTAGACGCCCTACCTAGACAGATATAAGACCCTCCCCCACTAGTTAAAGTAGACGGTAAGAACGAGTACTTTATTAAAAAAATTAATAATATTAAGTATAATAAATGGAAACGCTAATATATATATTTTATAAAATAGAGGCTTTACTAAGTCCTTATAGGAACCTGTTAACTCTATAGGACTTATATAAGCTACAGAAGACTTTTATAAACTCCACCTAGAACTACTATAGCCCTATCTCGCAGAAGCTTAAGTTTAAAGGGGGGGTACTATTATGGGACACCCCCGTAATACCTTATACACGTCTACCTATTTCCACTAACTTAGCAATTAAAGACTAACCGCGAAATAGCAATCTAATGGCAATCTAATGGCAATCTACGGCATTCTGCTATATTCTGCCAAGTTTTACCAAATTCTGCTAAGTTCTGCTAGGACTATAACCTAAACCCTATTCTACCTATATACGTGTTAACTAAGTAACTAAGTTAATAATATATGCCCTTTCTTCCCGTTTTCCTACCTTCTTTCTTTACGTAACGTCTTGACCTCCTTATATAGTTTATGTACATAGCTTAATAATATCTACCTTACTATATATTATCGTTGCTTATACTTACTCCGTGACAGAACGTCACAGAATGAATAAATATTTGCTTTAGTGCACTCTAAGTAAGAAAATAGTTATCGCGAAAATGGGTTCGCCAACGTAATATAAACTAACCCCTTTTTTAAATAGCGAGAATATAGAGACGGTATAATCTTACTAAGAGATAATATTACCGCAATAGTGCGAATATAACAAGCGGTCAAAGAAGAAGAGATTACTTTAGGTATAATAAGTAACAATATTAACTAAATTAATTAGACGGATATTATACTTTTAGTAAACAACTTAGAGATATTTAAAATCTTTAAGGATAAAGATAAAGAAAAGGAAGATAGTATTACGGACGCTTTAAGTATAATATTATAACTACTTAGGGAAGAGTTAGAAGAAGCTAGTTAGTTAATATAAGTACGGTCTAAGATAGAGCTAATAGAACTATATAATAAGGAATAGTAACTAAGGTTATATAATATAATCTATAGGATCTATAGGATCTGTATAATCTATAATAGAGTAAATAGAGTATATATATATTATATATAAGAAGGATTTTATAGGAGTATAGTTGTATATTTAAGGACCCTTAGTCCCTACCTAGATAGTTCCTTCCTTATAGTAATTCTTCGAATATATTTAGAGTTAATCTATTAGGCAACTACTCCACTAGTTATTATTACGTTATTAACTTTAATTTATATTACCTACACACCTAGCCTAATAACGAGCCTACCGTAGTACCTGCTACAAGGTTCCGTTATAACTCTGTAAGTAGTTATACTATGCCCCTATATTATCCTTATCGTCCTTATCTACAGCTTCTAAATTATCTTCTATTTCTTAAAGCTCCTCTAATGTAAAGCCCGGTTGAATAGCGTTATATTTATATCCCGGCAACCGTTGTAGGGTACCCTAGTAAAAGCTCCTTAAAAATACAGGGGTAGATACAGGGGTATGTAATAAGGAGGAAGGAAGGATAATCCGTCGAGTTCGTTAAGAAGAAGGAGATACGCCCGTTAATTAAGTCGCTATACATTTTATAGGAGGATTCATATCGAAGGCAGACTAATGATTAAACAACACGATTTTGAATTGATATTGAGACGGTAAGTAAGGTAAGTTCTGAATAGCTTTAATTTGATTGCCCCTCGCAACCAGAAGGATCCTTGCGTTCAGTCATATGGCTTCGCTACGATTACTATGTACAGTTGGTGGCGGTCAAGCGAAATTGAATGGCGTACAAAAATCGCAGCTCGCCTGGGGGGGGGGTGGAAGCTGGTCGTGAACAAAGCTGTATAGTGCGCGCCATGCAATGCCACAAATTCCTCAGAGAAGCGGCTGAGGCACCTGAGATAAGCGCTCAGCCGAGCATGGAACACCAAGGTTTGTCTAATCCATTTCTTGTTTCTCTCTTCATGCGCAAGGATGAACCCGTCGGGCTAACGTAGATCTTCTCGCGCCGTAGACGATAGCCACTGGAGCAGCCCAACCCCGCGCCGGATCGCCGCTGCACACCCTAGCTACTGTATAAGGCTGCCGCCATCACTGGGCGCACGATGCCTTTGGTCGTTAGGAGTCGCCGTACGAATACCGACTCGCACGCCTGGTTGCTAAACAGCGTTCTCCAGAATGCTCGATAAGGCCATGGGAGGTCTTTTACAAGCGCATACTGTTTTGGGTGGATGTTTGTGTCTTTTTTCTAGGTAGATATGATGAGCGGGCATCAGGATGTCTGCACGTTACGAATAAAATTGGATTGAGGACTCTGTGGTAAACTTTATGGACCAGATCTACCTCCAACTACAAGCTTTTATTTTATTAAATCATGTTTATCAATTTCTGTCCAACGTTCCGTCCAGCGTTCTCTCCAGTGTTCTTACTTTGCATGTTAATTCTATTTCCTCATCAATTTGGCTTTTAAGTACAGAGAAACCGTAGTGTAGCAGGTTGATATCCAAACTATAGCCTGAAAGCCGCGAAACTATGAAGACGTTTTGCGTAAGCGAACTACAGAGTAACGTATTTAATATATATGATCCGGGCTTATGTATGTACATAGAGCTTCGAGCTATATACAGAGGCTCATTCCCCTGAAAAGCAAATATATAACACCTCAACCGCTTATAATTGGAAGTGATCTCGCCAGGACCTAATTTATTACATATTAGAGCGCATATTAATGAACCTATATTAATCACAATCCGGGTCCTTAACGACAACTCCGTCCTGTTGGACACTTGGGAACCATACGCCCTGGTTAAATCGTCCAAAGCTCCAATTAGACGGGTGCTTTTGTACCATGCGTTGAATTTTGTCGGCAGATGTGCACATTTGCTCAACATGGTCTTCACGTCGATCATCTGCAGGATCTGAGGCATAAGACCCAAGCTTTCCGGCGAGATCGCTTAGGACAGCGCTCACTAGTGATTACATGTAAGATTAGACGAAGTCAATGGGGGAGTATATGCAGGAGCCGTACCGTTACTACCGCTAACCGTTATATGGTTGACCAGGGCCTCACCTATAGTTCGACGAACATAGGAAGAATACTGTGCGGCATAAAAGCGCTCTGCGTGCTGATCTATGAGTGTACAGAGCACTATTATGCCCTGAGTGATGTCGTTGCCCTCGAGCGTGTGGTCCTCGTAGATTGTTGGCTGCCCCTGATAGCTTGACTTTGGTTGGGTGCGTTTTCCCTGGGCGGAGCCGGTTCGTTTGGAACTGGAAGGCCTCTGGCTGGAGGAAGGTCGTTTAGAGCCAGTGGAGGGCCTAGTTGAACTAGACGAAGGCCGCTTAGAAGATGAGGGTCGTTGAGAAGAGGGAGGTCGCTTAGAGGCAGGTCGATTCTGGCTGGTGGGAGGTCGATTTGAAGTGCGAGGTCGAGCTGTTGATGCCCTCACAGGCTCCATGGGTATAGGTTCATTGGCCGCTTCCTTTGAACTACCACAGCCCATAATCAGTACAGCCTCTCACCCCTTTTCATATGCACTGCACAACCACAATCTTTCTTTACCATAAACCCGTTCGGTATGTAATCAGGGCGTTTTCGGTTGCAATCTGGAGCTTCCTCAATCTGACGTTGATCTGGTAGTCGTACTCAATCTGAAATAAAACCAACTGTTTTTTCGTTCGTTCTAAAAGGCCTCAGACGAGGCTTAAAATTAGTCACGTCTTCCGCCAGTAATGATTAATCCTCTGCCAAAACGTACCTACTACCAATCCTTTATTACCAGCTCCTTATTTAGTGTCCTACTATGTCGCCAACGACTGCCACCCCTGCTCCTGCTACTAATACGCATACACTGCGTTTTTCGCGTCCTCCGCAACTTTTGTATATAGCCCGCAGCTCGCCAAGTAACTCCAAAGAAGAAGCTATAGTTAAAGGCCCAGTAGAGGCCGTTTGGCAAGGGCTCCGCACAGATAACTCGTATAAGGAAGGCTGGTAGGTAGCTCTAGACACTGCGCAGGCAGAGACTTAATATCTAATTACTATACGGCAGCTTAAAAGTAAGCATAATAGCTATAAAAAGGACTAAAAAGCATAGAAGGAGCTCTGCAGCTAATCTAGCTAGGGGTAGGATAATAATAAAGGTGTACTACTTACCTCTAAAGACGTTATGGATAGATATTTTGAAGCCAATCCTGAAGTTTTGAGACGCTCTGCCAGCTTTCCTAGAGGAGCTTTATTAGCTAGTGATATTTCCTACATAATTGCTCTACTATACCTTCCAGTTAATAATTATCGTCCTCAGGAGCCACTTCCAAGCTAATTTCACGACCAACTTCACCCCTCCCCCTTTGGGCAGCTGCAGATTCGATGCACCTTCAATTCGCTTGATTGCCACCAACTGTAGATAGTAATTGTAGCAAACGCCTCTATTCGCGATCGGCCTTCCTCCACAGCGCCGTAATCTTTATCAAATGTCGTAAGGTTTCCACCCACACGATATTGCCAAATTTCATCGACCTCTCTGCAGAGACAGCGTTGTATTCGCGTTTTGGCGGCCACAGTGGAGGCGTAGTTAAGGGGGAGAAGGGGGAGCGCACGGCGTATGTCTTCGATTTGATTCTCCCAGCCAAAGGTGATTTTCCAGGGCCACCGACAGGTCCTTGCGTGTAGCGGCAGCCGTTCGCTACAATTACTCGTACAGTTGGTGGGATTAAGGAAATTGGATGGCGTAGCAAATTTGAATGTCGCCAGCAGGGGGAAGGTGAAGCTGGTCGTGCAATTGACTGTAGAAAAGGCCTCAGTAGAGCTCCTTAACGAGTTTAACGACATGGACCTTGACGATCAAGTGCTTATTCTAGAAGCCTTTAAGACGGAATAAACGCAAGGACCTTTTAATTTACATCGGAGGTGTTGCGGAAGAGGTTAATAGACGGGACTCTGGCAAAAATAAGCAAAAAGGAACATGGACGCGCCGAGACGATCAACTAGTGGCTAACTCGTCCGGCCGTCACCAACCTCAACGGTTAAAAGCGCGTGTTGATCAAGCCGCACGTAGATTGATCGCCGATATTAAATGGAAATATCCTAACAACCTTAACTTGTGATTGTAGAGCTGAAGAAAATGAGGTTAAAGGCTTCGCGATCACATTAGGTGTCCACCTGGTAAGGTTGTGATGAGGCTCTTCTTGATCTTGTATTTCTGAGTAATATTGACGATAGTTAATGCGTTCTCTTATATAGAAAGGCTTGTAGGCCTCTTTGAGGGGTTGTATCTGTAATAGTAGAGAGGTGGTGATTGAGCGATTAAGGAAGGAGGTATGGCGACCTTGGGGTTGTATCCCATGTAACGGTAGTCCTACCATCAAATAACAATTGGGCATCCGTTCTCGATAACTGTAGGACGAATTGTACCGTTGCAAGGAATAGGCAAACCAGGTTACTCTCCATAGAATGAAAAGAGATGACGCAACGGTGAAGTAAGGGTGCCCAAGTTAAGTTTGCGTAACAATTGGACGAGCTACCCATCACATTCCCATCTCCTGGAGCAAGGTTAAAGTCTTTATCCCTAGGAAATCTTTGCACAACCGGGCTTCACGGATTCATGAGATCACACTAACCTGCCATTGTATCACTGCAATTTTCCTCAAGTGCATCCACCGCAATCTTCCTCAAGTGCATCTAGTGCATCCACTGTAATCTTCCTCAAGTGCACTGTAATCTTCCTCAAGCATCCACTGTAATCTTCCTCAAGTGCATCCACTGCAATCTTCCTCAAGTGCATTACTGTAATCTTCCTCAAGTGTATCACCGCAATCTTCCTCAAGTGCATTACTGCCTCAAGTGTATCACTGCAATCTTCCTCAAGTGCATCACTGCGATCTTCCTCAAGTGCATCATTGCAATCCTCCTCAAGTTATACAGATATAGTTACACGTATGAATAAAGCAACTGTAGACATAATTGAGTGAGGGCAACAATATGTATGGGTATTTGAGGCAATAATATGGTCTGAACGAATGGTACGATTTTTAATTTTTCAGGGCTACGCATCAATTTAAACCATGTCCCTCGGGGTGTACCTCCGATGTTACACGTAGGCAAGCCACGTGAGTGCTTCCTGACGTCGATATCGACATGGATATTTCAGCGATATTGCATGCATTTAAGGAGGTCGGTAACATAGCCAATTGCACCTTCCCAATTAGGCAGTTAGGATACGTTTCCTCAGAAACTCTCTACAAAGCCTTAAAAATGCTAGAATTTTCTATATAATATATCTAGACGTCAATTAGCCACAAAGAACATGGAGAATTGAGGCTGTAGAAGTTTCTGCCTAAGCAGAAAAGGATGCAATCTGCGGTCGCATAATTATAGGGCGCCTCGGCCGCCCGACCGCTGGGACGCCTAGTACCCTGGTAGAAACCGTTAACTACTAACACAGAGGCTTCTGCAACCCTAATTTACCGATTTTTTTTTGCCGAATCAACGACTAAATAGATTTTAAATAAAATGTTGCTGTTTTTAATGCTCTTACAGGTAGTTATTGCGGGTGGTAAGCTTGGGGGTATCATAACTGCCGAAGGTGCAATTGGCTATGTTACCGACCTCCGTAGTAACCGGAAATATATACTTTGTCGATCTATTCGAGAACTGCGAGACTTGTTCGCAATATCGCTTTTCTCATCTGTATGAGACTCAATCGGAGTTTTATGCAGTGTCCTCACCCCGCTATATAGATTGTGGGGTGGCTGTTGGTGGCCTTGGGATGAAGTTGGTGATCGGGAAGTACACAGGGTGTACGACCCCAGTCCCCCCCCCGGTACGCGCGGGCTGCAAGAACCTTCGCAATCGGCCTCCTCCGCAGTATCGTGATCTTTGTCAGGAACACCAACTTGAAGCCGTCGATTTTGGTGTTGCTATGCACGGGCCACAACTCCGAACACACTATCGGTGCAAGGGATAAATATATAGCTGATTAGCCATTACACTTGCCTTAGTTACAAAACTTATAGCTCCACTTTCCTTAAAGTATATAATAACAAGGCTAAATAATAAGTACATTGTATTAGGATGCTCATAAGGCCCTAAATTATGAAACGTAAGCCCTTTCAAGTATTACTCTTTTAAGAAATTTATGCTTTAATTTGCTTATGAAATAAACCACTGCCATAGCGATGCTTTTTTTTTGCGTGTTAGCCTATAGCCGGAATTTGAGGCTATATATTATCCTAATTGGCGCTGCCGATAGGACCGGTCCTTTTGGTGCCAATTGGCGTTTGACAGGTGCCAATTGACGTTTGATAGGTGCCAATTGGCGTTTGACGCAGCCTCCCGTCCTGGCTGGGTGCCCTATTTCTTCACCTATGTCGCTCAACATCCTCAACTCGAAGCATATCTTTTGCGTTTAATGTCATAATGTCTTAGTACGGCTCTATGCGCTCTACTCTATATTCCGGCTAGCTTTCCATACGACTTCCCAATAGCGCTCCCACCAAAACTTCTTCGCTATGGTTCTCGATCCTCTTTCCGCTCTCAGCCTTGCAAGCAATGTTGTCCAATTTATAGATTTTGGAAGCAGACTTATATCAGAGATCCAAGAAATCCGTCAATCTGCCTCCGGGTTAACAAAAGAGAACATAGACTTCCTTTTCACGGCTGAGGCCTTTAGGCGGAAATCGGATATCCTATTCGCTAATCCTACCGACGGAATAGGCAGCAACAGCCTTCCGCTAAGTTGCAGTGCTCTGCAAGAGTTTGCGGTCCCATGCCGACAGGTTTCAGATGAACTCATAGCTATACTGGAGGGCCTAAAGGTCATGGAGCCGCGGAAGAGGCAGCAAAGTTTCCGGCAAGCCTTGAGAAGCATCACTAAAAGGCGGAAGATTAAGGAATTAGTAGCTAAGATGGGAATACTACGAAAACTTGTAGATTCGCATCTTATCACTATTCTCAGGTCTTTGCTCCCCTTCCTCGACTTCTGGCGTTTTTCTAATCTAAAGATAGCGACCAGTCTTCCTTAGTACTGGACTCTTTGCGAACTATTCAAGAGGACAATAAGCGTCTGCAGATTAAGAGGAATAAGGACATCATCAAGATAAAAGATGACATCGTTAGCATGATTAATTCACATGAAGCGACGACGTCTGTGCCTCAATGTACATTGGCTCACGTGTCGGAAAAATTGAAGAGTTTAGTAATAGAGAGTGAGAAAGAGGCAGGAGAGCAACGTATACTCAACAGCCTTCAGTTCACATCTATGACACTTCGACGTTCCGCAATCCCTGAGGCACACAAAAATACCTTCTCTTGGATCTTCGACAGCGCTTCCTCTTCTCATGCTCCTAGCTCATTCCAGAGCTGGCTAGAGAATGGAACTGGGGTGTACTGGGTTGCCGGGAAGGCTGGCAGTGGAAAATCAACTTTCATGAAATATCTTTACTATCACAGGAAAACACGTAAACTTCTGCTTCCCTGGGCGGGACACACAAAGCTTGTCATGGCAGGCTTTTTCTTCTGGAATGCTGGGGCTCGTAAGCAGCATTCGCAGGAAGGGCTCTTTCGGTCCTTGCTGTTCGAGGTTTTACGCCAATGCCCAGGGCTTATTCAGACCGTTTGCTCTAGCAGATGGACCAGGCAGAAGGCTCCCCTGAACGAGCCTTGGACACCCCAAGAGCTGGTCGAAACTTTTGAAAGGCTGATCCGCCACAGCGTTGATGATACGAAGTTCTGTATCTTTATTGACGGCCTTGATGACTACAGCGGTGATCATCAAGAATTGGTGAATCTTCTCAAGAGTGTATTTGGCTCCTCTATCATAAAGCTTTGCATATCCAGTCGACCACGGAACATATTTCAGGAGAATTTTGGCGGAGATAAGTTCACCCATCTTCTTCTTGAGGACCTCACTCGCAATGATATCAAACTCTTCATCCGAGAAAAACTTGAAGATAACGTATCTTTTCAAAACCTCGAGCAGAAAGACCCACGCTGCAGGGATTTAGCTGAAGAAATCGTGAACAAGGCTCAAGGAGTATTTCTGTGGGTTACCCTTGTGGTGCGCTCGCTCCTTAAAGGCTTAACAAACGCTGATAGGATCGCCGATCTGCAAAGGCGGCTAAGAGAGTTTCCTCAAGAACTGGAGCCATACTTCAAACACATGCTCGATCAGATAGAGGACATTTATCAGGAAGAGTCTGCTCAACTGTTCTACATTGCTCTCTCCGCCGATGAGCCTCATACACTTGCTACCTACATGTTTATGATTGATGACGAGCATCACCAGGATGCCATGATCCAAGATGATGCGCCGATTCATTTCCTCAGTGTAGATGAGATCAAGGTCAGATTTGAGGTCACAAAGAAGCGTCTCAATGCTAGATGCTTAGATCTATTGGAAATACAGGAGGTAACGGACTCCAAGGTGCCAAAGGATATGTACAGTTGTTATATTGTCGACTTTCTTCACAAGAGTGCTCGGGATTTCTTTCTTAAAAGCAATATACGAAGTTTGCTTGCGAGCCGCGTTAAACCAGATTTTCAGGTCAGCAAGGCCCTTTGCAGTTCCTTCGTCCGTCAGACGAAGTTGAGACCTGAAAGAAACACTTCCCCTGTCGATAGAGGTACGCTGGAGGAGCTTTGGGGCAAGATTGTTTACTACGAACTTGAACTAGAGACAAAAATTGGGGAAACGACATTCGAAGCGCTCGAAAAGCTAGATGCAATTTCTAACATGATCTACAGTAAACAGACGTTGGGCGACGGTGTGGTGTTTGTCGACCCATCCACATATCTTGCACAGCGGCCTTTTCTAGAGAATGCCATTCGGAAAAAGCTGTACGTATACGCAGCAGTCAAGCTTCACGAAGATCCCGGATCCATGGAAAAGTGCCGAAAACAAGTCTTACTGGACCTAGTATTACTCAGGTGCCCCCCTTCAAGCCCTCATTCATCTCAAATTCCAGCAATTGTTGGCTTACTCTTGGACAATGGAGCTAAACTTTTCAAGGAGACCGGCCACCAGGCGGAAGGTGAAAACTCTCTCAAACCACCTCATCCTTTAGCGAATACCCCCTGGAACCGTTTTGCCTTTTTCATGGAGGAACATCGCCATGAAGTTAAGCAAGAAACTCTTGTGACTTGGTTTAAGGTAGTGAAGATGATAATTCTCCGTGATTCAATTCACTCAGAGATAGTCAATATCCCAACTGCTCCTTCATATTTGGCTCTTTCTGAAGCGTTCCACAAGATATTCTTACCTGATGACGCCTCTCGCCTAGATAAAATCCTCGAAAGATATACCAGTACACGGCTTAGAACGGATACGAAAAAGTGGAACTTCCTTAGATGGCTCCTGTGGAGATAATTACCAATGGACATGATTGATAAGCCACAATGGTGAAATAGTAGGGGTATGGGATGGGGTGTTAACTCTCGTCTTCGTCCAGTGATCTTTTTGGATTGAGGCTCGTGGGTCAGGGGCAGTGGGGCTCTTAGGGCTCCAATCTATACCCAATTCGGGGGGTGTATCTCGTGGTCGGTGCGTGGGGTTGAATACGTAACGGAGGCAATTACAAGTCGTGGTCTTTATCTCAGTAAGCGACTCAGACGGCAAAGGCAGAACTTAAGGCGCACTCACTAATACTAAAGTGTTACTAGTCCCTGCCTAAGAAAACGCCAGAGGGCCTTTGGTGCGGAACTCTATGGTGCTCAACTTCAATTTTCGCAATTTTGTATGAGACACTTTCTCCTGTATATTTAACCCCTTAACAATACCTATTTAACCTAATAAGCTAACAAGTTAAATTAGACCAGTCTCCTCCACAATCAATCACTTTTTTATAATGGGAACACCACTTCCTCACGAGTTACGCGCTTTTAGTATTTAGGTAGACGCCGACGCGTCCTTATCCTCCCTCTACAAAACTCTGCACGAAGCTTTAAGGCTCTACTCAAGGCTCTACTAAAAGCTCTGCTCAAAGCTCTATTGAAGCTCTACTCGAAGCTCTACTCGAAGCTCTATCGAAGCTCTGCTCGAAGCTCTATCGAAGCTCTGCTCGAAGCTCTATCGAACCGTCTGGTGTTTAACATTCTGGAGTTCAGGATCATCCAACGTGGCTCCGGAGCTGTGTGGTGGCTAGGATTGGTATATGTTTTATTCGGACAGTATATAACTAGGTCTTAGGGGGGGGGGGGGTTATAGTGCTTCAAGGCATCGGGGGGGATTCGCGGAGTCGACCCAACAAGACACATTACGAAATTTCGACCCCTAATTTTAGAACTTTATGTTAGTTAAAATGCATAAATAAGTATATAAATAAATAAAGCAGCCTTTAAAATATAATCGGTTACCTTTTGAAATGGTTAACTAGTCAACTAGTGGAAATATATAAAAATGTCTATTCAAAGCGAAGTCACGCCTTCCCTCCGAACAGCAACATTAATATCTATCACAATCAGCCTTTTGGCTTTTCGCTTTAAAATAAGGCTTATTTAATAGAGATTTTGTTGTTTATTCGTCTTATAGCCTTAATAATGCTATGCCATACGGCGTTGTGTTGTTGTCGCGATAAAACGTCTTACTCCTTGGAGGATCGCGAACGAGTTACGCGTCGCGTCTTTCCACAGCTGTTAATAAGTAGTCTTTCCTGACAATTTTTCCCATAGGGTTTTTTTAATAGGTTTTGAATTAACGCTTTCTAGCTTCCTCCTTACTACGTCGTCGTCGTCGTTAATAGCCTTTAATATTACCTACCCGAACGGTTTTTAATAATACTCTATAGGCGCAAAGAGACGACATATATTCCTACTCCTATATTAGTTATTAGGCGCAGGCCTTATACCGCTAGGTTTATTATCGTTAATAGCCTTTAATATTACCTAGGTTCTAGGTTACTAAATAGTCTTTTAATAATACCCTACGGGCGTAAAAAAAAGATAAGATATATTCCTACTTCTATATTAGTTATAGGCCAGGCCTTATACCGCTAGCTTCTAACGGTACGCGTTATTTAGGGCAATAAGTATATAATTATCTACTACTGCTTAAAATAGTAGGGAACCTACTATATAATACAGCAGGCTAAGATAATTACCCTCTCCTTAGGCCTACACCCCCAATTAATATATTATTTAGAATATATCTCTACCTCTACGAGCAAGTAAATAGATAAAAATGTCTATTTAAAGTAAAGTTACGCCTTCCTTCCGAACAGCAACATCAATATCTATTATAATCAGCCTTTCGGCTTTTCGCTTTCCCACCCTTTACCCTATAGATAGATTTTGCAGCCTCTTAGGCTTGCGGTAGGCCCGAGGGGGGCAATAAGTGTGTAATTATCTACCACTGCTTGAGATAGTAGGGAACCTACTATGCGATACAGCAGGCTGAGATGATTACCCTCTCCTCGGGCCTACACCCCCAATTAATACATTATTCAGAATATATCTCTACCTCTGCGAGCAAGTGAATAGATTGCCCTTTAGTAGTATCGCGTTCTATTAATAAGTTAACCCTCTTATGCTTTTGCACTAAGGGCCCTTAGACGGCAACTAAGACAGTAATCCTAAATACAGGGGTTATATAACGCTAGCAGGGGTTTTATAAAGCTAGTAGGGTTTTTTATAAAGCTATACTATTTAGGTATTAGAGGATTTGCTGTCTTGGTTGCTAAAATAACGTGGTTTATCAATTGGTCTAAGAACGAGACAACTTTTTACTTATCTCGTTCCCAGACCTTTTTGCCAAGGCTTGCCTTGCCAAGCCGCTAGCCGCTTTTAGCAAGACCTTTGTAAGAAGGTCTGGTATACGGTTCGGATTTTTATTAGTCCTATATGGGGTAATTAGGCCTATATACACCTACTTTAAGCCAAATTATCTCAACTTTTATAGTTCCCTAAGCTATTTCTAATAGCTAGAATTACCAAATCATACCTGGTAAAGAAGACTACGTTGCCCGATTTGCCCAATTCTAATTTATTGTCTTGTTATTGCGCCTAATGCCCCTGAGTTGTAGCAGCTATACCCCTCCTACGACTACTACCGCTCCCCCCCCCTCCCTTACTATAGCTAAAGTACTTAAATTAATAAGCTAGCCTTAAATAATAACTAAGGACTACTAGTAGGTATAGATTTGCTTTATAGAAGGGGTAAGCTTTAGGTAGAGCCTTATATAGAGCTTTATATATAATTATCTATTTAAGTTAAAATTAAAGATCTAAACTAAATTAAAAATTATTTATATTTATATTAGTAAGCTTAAAACGAATAAAGATATAAGTATATAGACTAGACTTTATATTTTAATATTTATTACGGACCTTATAAATATAATAGTATAACTACTTAGAATAGGATTAGACGAGTTGATCATTATAATAAAAAAGATACTTAAGCCGGTCAAACCATAGAATGAGGGCTAAGCGAGTTATATACAGGGTTTAATATATAAAAACATAGAAATATAGGAATGTGAGACGTACTAATATATTGATATACTAATATATTGAGAATATTTTATAGGAGTTAAGTCATATATTTAAGGGTCTACTATCCCTACCTAGATAGTTCCTTTCTATATAATAAATCTTAGGATACAATTAGAGTTAATCTATTAGGTATTTACTCCATTAGTTAGTTATACTAAACTACTTATCTATTTATATACTTAGCCTACTAGGAGGAAATCTAATCTACCACCTCGCTACGCGAGGTAGCGTCTCGCTGTCTTAACTTAGGTGGCCTTTCGCTATTTTGCCTTTATATAATAATCGCGTAATATATATTAACAATAGCTATTTATATTATTGTTGTTATTGTCTTCTTCTTTAAGTAACAGTACTAGTACTACTATTACTACCATTACCACCACCACCGCTACTGCTACCGCTCCTACTTCTGCTCCTACTTCTACTCCCGCTACTACTACTACTACCACCACTACTACCACCACTACTACCACTACTATATTACGAAAGCAAAACTTCTAGATATATAATATTGTCCGTTTTTATTTAATTTTAGGGAAGTAGTACTAAAATACTATTTACGGTAGTAACCTGAGACAGTGCAATATAGAGCTAACCATATATAAAAACCGGCATCCGTAAATTAACGCCTATAAAGTTAAAAGACTAACCCTATAACTTATTTACGGTTATTATAAAAGATAAACGGATAGGAAACTGCCATTAATTAATAATAAATGGCAGCTCGCCTTCTATAGAAGATATAGCTAGTTAGCGAAGGTGCTGCTAAGAATATAGGCTTTAAGACAGCGGCGGCCTATCTGGGTAAAAACTATACGGATACCGTTATAGAGGCCCTCTTTAGGATATAGGTTCCGTAAAAGAATTATTAAAGCGCTAACCTTAAGGTAGAGCTATGTGGAAGGAAGACCTATAGGGTTAAAGCTCTATAAAAGCTCTGGGGGGAGGG
>Ga0307515_10009224_pt1 | contig 19110 bp, 9 predicted proteins | sample 17_EM_MG_FD_194513 | JGI IMG/M metagenome (GOLD analysis project Ga0307515, IMG submission 194513) | Populus trichocarpa ectomycorrhiza microbial communities from riparian zone in the Pacific Northwest, United States - 17_EM | ecosystem: Host-associated > Plants > Roots > Unclassified | place...
TGCGCTCGCCCAGCGGCCGCTGGTTCCAGACCTCGAGCGTGATCGGGTCCGATTGGGCCTGGTCGCGTTCGAAGGCTTTTTGCATCTGGCTGCCGAACTCGTCGCCGAGCACGACGGCGTTGAGTTCCTGGTTGTGGATGAAGCTGCGCCAGTCGAGGTTGGCCGAACCGACGGTGGACCAGACGCCGTCAACCACCGCAGACTTGGCGTGCAGCAGCACGGTGCGGCGCTCGTACAGGTGCACGCCGCTTTCGAGCAGCGTGCCGTACTGCGCGCGGCCGGCACTGAGCACCAGCTTCGCGTCGCTGTGGCGCGGCAGGATCAGCTTGACGTCGACCCCGCGCTTCGCGGCGCGGCCCAGCGCGTCGATCAGCTGGGCGTCCGGCACGAAGTAGGCCATCGTGATCAGGATCTCTTTTTCGGCGTGATCGATCGACGACATCAGCGTCGCGTAGATCGTGCTGTACGCCTCGTCGGGCGAGCTGGCGATCGCCCGCACCACATGCTTGCCGCGCGCCTGGCGTTGGGCGGGCAGGTAGTCGCTGGTGTTCAGCGGCTCGCCCTTCTGGCGCACCCAGGTGTCGAGAAAGATCTTCTGCAGCTCGGTCACCACCGGGCCTTCGATCCGAAGGTCGGTGTCGCGCCAGGGCCGTCCGTCGTTGTCTGACTGCGCGCCCGCCGACGCCGCCTTGGCCGGTTCCTTCGGCCGGCTCTTCGGCGCTGAACCGGAGGAGTAGACCGCGCTGATGTTGATGCCGCCGAGGAAAGCGATCTCGCCGTCGATCACCAGCAGCTTGCGGTGGTCGCGTCCGTTGACGTCCCAGCCGGCCTTGGCCTTCAGCGGGTTGACGGGGTTGTACTGCAGGACCTGGACGCCGGCCGCCCTCAGGCGGTCGAAGAAGGCGGTGGGCGTGTCGATGGTGCCGACGCTATCGTAGAGCACGTTGACCTGCAGGCCCTGCTGGCGTTTGGCGATCAGCGCGTCGGCGAAGCGCTGGCCGGTCTCGTCGTCCTGCAGGATGTAGGTCTCCATGTTGATGTGGCGCTTGGCGCCGGCGATCGCTGCGAACATCGCGCGGTAGGTCGCGTCGCCATCCTGCAGCAGCGTGACGGCGTTGCCGCTCACCAGCGGGCTGCCGGTGATCGCGCTCTCGATCGCGAGGTGGTGGTCGAGGATGCCTTCGGGCTGGCCGGGGTTGACCTTCAGGTCTTCGACGATCTGCTTGCTGCGCGCCGGCGACATCGAGCCACGCGCGTTCTCGACCGCGACCGGCCGCTCGGCTGCGCCGGCCGTGGACGGCGCCAGCGGCGGCGACATACAGCCCACCAGCGCGAGGAACAGGCTGCCGACGCCAAACCGGCGCCGCCAGGTGGACACGGCGAACCGGCGGTGGGCGGTGGGGGCGTTGGGCGGCATGGTGCGAGCGCAGAAGGGGATCGTGCCGCAGTCTGGCCGTGGGGCGCACCGCTTGTCTGCCAGCGCAGGGCGGCCCCGGCTGTGGGAACTGGCCGACAGGGCGGCCCTGGCCGAGCGTTCAGAGCGAGTGCGCGACCCAGCGCGACAGCACGCGCACCAGCTCGTCCGGCTGCACCGGCTTGCCGACGAAGTCGTCCATCCCGGCGTCGCGCGCCTGGGCTCGCTCGTGGTCCAGCGCGGCGGCGCTGAAGGCCACCACCGGCAGCGCGCAGGTGGTCGGGTCGGCGCGCAGCTGGCGCACCGCTTCGAGCCCGTCGAGCACCGGCATGTGCAGGTCCATCAGCACCACGTCGTAGGCCTTGGGGTGGGCCTGGCAGGCCTGCACGGCTTCAGCGCCGTCGTGGGCCGGGCTGACGCTGGCACCCAGCCGCGCCAGCATCTCGGCGGCGATCAGCATGTTGACCGGGTTGTCTTCGGCGATCAGCAGGCGCAGCCCGCGCAGCGGCCGGTCGATGCCGTCCAGCCCGGTGCTGGGCCGGTCCTCGCTGCCATCGGCCGAAGGCAGCGGCAGCTCGGCCCAGAAGGTGGCGCCTTCGCGCGGCACGCTCATCGCGCCGACCTCGCCGCTCATCAGCTGGGCCAGTTCACGCGTGATCGACAGGCCCAGCCCGGTGCCGCCGAAACGCCGCGTCGTCGAATGGTCGGCCTGTGCAAAGGGCTGGAACAGGCTGGCCAGCACCGCCGGCGCGATGCCGATGCCGGTGTCTTCGACCTCGAAGCGCAGCCGGCCCGGCTGGGCCACCGCGACGCGCAGCATCACCTCGCCCTGGACGGTGAACTTGATCGCGTTGGCGATGAAGTTCGACAGGATCTGGCGCAGCCGCAGCGGGTCGCCGCGCACACGGCGCGGCACGCCGGGCTCGATCAGCTGCCGCATCACCAGGCCCTTGGCTTCGGCCAACACCACGTGGGCGCCGTGGACCTTGTCGATCAGGTCGTGCAGGTCGAAATCGATCCGCTCGACCTGCAGCTTGCCGGCCTCCATCTTGCTCAGGTCCAGCACGTTCGAGACGATGCCGTTCAGGCTCTCGGCGGCGTCGATCAGGTAGCGCAAATGGTTCTGCCGTCGCGCCTCTGGTTGGCTCGGCACCGCCATCAGCCGGGCCAGGCCCAGCACGCCGTTCAGCGGGGTGCGGATCTCGTGGCTCATGTGGGCCAGGAACGCGCTCTTCGCGTCGCTCGCCGCTTCGGCCACCGCCTTGGCCTCGGCCAGCGCCTGCTCGGCGCGGCGCCGCTCGGTGATGTCTTCGAGGACCCAGATCGCACCGGCTTCGTCGGGCTGGCGCGGGTCGACCAGCTGTGAGCGCAGCAGCGCCAGGAAGCGGCTGCCGTCGGGGCGGGTGAACTCGTGTTCGACCTCGATCGGCCGCCCTTCGGCCAGGCGTTTTCGCACCTCGTCGATGAAGACCTGGTAGCCGGCCTCACCGCCGAAGAAGTCGGCCACCAGCCGGGCGGTCATGCTGCCCGGCGGCTGCCCCAGCAGTGCTTCGAGCCGGGGGTTGACGCGCACGACGCGGCGCTCACGCACCAGCGCCACACCGACCGCGGCGTGGTTCAGGATCGCGTCGCCCTGCAGCCGCGAGCGTTCGGCCTCGGTGATGTCGCGGATGATCATCACCGACACCGGCTCGCCGTCCCACTCGAAGCGGGCCGCGGTGATCAAGGCATCGCGGCCCGCGCCGTCGCGCCGCCAGAACCGGGTGCGCAGGTCGCGCACCATGCCGGCTTCGACCAGGGCCTGGGCCAGCGCCTGGGGCTCGGCCGGGTCGCGCCACAGGCCCAGGTCGAGCGGGCTGCGACCGATCACGTCGTCCGGCCGGTCATAACCCGCGGCCGCCAGGAAGCCGGGGTTGGCCAGCATGATGCGGCCGTCGCGCAGGCTGGCCACCACGATCGCGTCGGGCGACAGGCGCACCAGGCGGTCCAGCAGCGTGCGCGAGCGATCGTGTTCGCGCGCCGCCAGCACCTCGCCGGTCACGTTCTGGCTGATGCCCCACCAGCCCATGTGCTTGCCGGTCACGCCAACCACCGGCTCACCGGTGCCGCGCACACACACCAGCTGGCCGTCGGCGCATTCGAAGGTGATGACCCGGCTACGGTAGGGCCGGCGGGCGCGCAGGTCTTCGATCAGCGCGGCCCACTCGTCGTCGTGCACGACGCGCGGCCCGCCCGGCTGGTCGATGCGCATGAACTCGGCCACCGTGCGGCCGGTGTGGCGCTCGAAACTGGACGAGATGTGGGTCATCCGGCCATGGCGGTCGGCCTCCCAGGTCCAGTCACTGCCCAGGCGCAAGAACTCGGACAGCCGGTGTTCCTTGACCCAGGCTTCGTGCAGGCTGCGGCCGAACTGCTTGCCCAGGATCGTGGCCACCGCCAGCGAGCCAAGCGTCAGCAGCGCGTGCGAGACCAGCCGTGCAGTGGCGCCGCCCGTCGGCGAGCCCGGCACGCCGGGCAGCAGGCCGTGGATTTCGCCGAGGTACAGCACCGCCAGCATCGCCAGGTGGAGCACGGTCAGCAGCCAGGCCACCCGCGGCCGCGTCAGCACGCCCGCCAGCACGATCAGCACGGCCGAGCCCGACAACAGCACCGACAACAGGCCCAAGCCGGTGAACCAGGCGTACAGCCCGAATGACAGCTGCAGCGTCAGCAGCAACAGCCCCGCCGCCACACGGGCCGAGGTGCGCCGCGCCGTCAGTGCCGCGGCGCCGGCGCCCAGCAACAGCACCGCGCCGATCAGCAGCCGCCACTTGACGAACGGGCTGGGCGGGCCGAGCCACAGCTGCAGCGGCACCGACAAGCACAGCAGCCCGGCCAGTGCCGACGCGACACGCAGCAGCGCGCGCACCGCCACGCGGTCGCGTTCGGCTTGGGCTTGGCGTGCCCCTTCGGTGAAGGGCAGGCTGGCAAACGGCCCGTCGGCCGCGTCTGGGGGCAAGATCCAGTCCCTTGGTGGATGGTGATCCGCATAGGTTACCGGTTCCGCCCGCCCCGGCCGGTGGGCGATGAGCCCTCGAACGAGGGACGCGCTGCCTACAATCGGCCTCAGCCCCTGCTGCCGCGAGAACCCGACGCCATGTGCCAACTGCTGGGCATGAATGCCAACACGCCGACCGACGTGATGTTCAGCTTCACCGGTCTGGCCACGCGTGCCGACGAGCACAAGGACGGTTTCGGCATCGGCTTCTTCGAAGACAAAGGCGTGCGGGTCTTCATCGACCACGCCAGTGCGCGCCAGTCGGCGATCGCCGAGCTGGTCAAGACCTACCCGATCCACAGCGACAACGTCATCGCCCACATCCGCAAGGCCACGCAGGGCCGGGTGGCGCTGGAAAACACCCACCCGTTCGTGCGCGAGCTGTGGGGCCGCTACTGGGTCTTCGCTCACAACGGCGACCTGAAGAATTTCAACCCGCGCCTGCACGCTGCCTTTCGCCCGGTCGGCGACACCGACAGCGAACGCGCCTTCTGCTGGCTGATGCAGGAGCTGTCCAAGGCCCATGCCGGCGTGCCCGAGGTCGCCGAACTCAACTGCACACTGGCCGAGCTGGTGCCCGAGCTGCACCGCCACGGCACCTTCAACATGCTGCTGTCGAACGGCCAGGCGCTGTGGGCCCATGCGTCGACGCACCTGCACTGGCTGGTGCGGCAGCATCCGTTCCGCGCCGCCAGCCTGAAAGACGAGGACGTGCGGGTCGACTTCGCCCACGCGACGACGCCGAACGACCGCGTCGCGGTGATCGCCACCGAGCCGCTGACGAACGACGAAGCCTGGACGGCTTTCCAGCCCGGCGAGCTGCGGGTGTTTGTCGACGGCACGCCGCTGGCCTGTCGGGGCGGCTGACCTCAGCGAGCGGCCGCGAGCCGCCCGCCGTTCATGCGCAGCCGCCGGCGGCTGGTGCGCGCGGCCGGGCCGTTCGCCCAGTGCCCAACCGCTGTGCGCCGCGCGCTGCCTACACTGCGCCGCATGCCCACCCTGAGCCCCACTATCACCTGGCGCGAACGCCTGCTGGCCGCGTTGGCGCGCCGCCACGCCTGCCTGGGCGGCGACGAGCGGGCCGGCGCGCACGCCGGTGACGCTTGGCTGCTCAGCCGCGCCGGGCTGGCGGGCTGGGCCGCGGCGCTCGCGGTCGGGCTGCTGCTGTCGTGGTGGCTGGCCGAAGTCGGTGGCGTGCCCGCCTGGCTGGCGGCGCTGGTCGGCGGGCCGGCCGCGGTCGCGATACTGCTGGCGATGGTGCAGGCCTGGTTCCAGCCGCACGGCACGCTGGCGCGGATGCGGCGCGAGTTCTGGTGGTCCAACGGCATCTTGTTCAGCGCTGCACTGATACAGATGGCCTTGTGGCGTGAGCGTGGCGAGCCGTGGCGCTGGCTGGCCTGGCTGCTGCCGATCGTGCTGTTGTCGGTCGTGCAGGTGGTGGTGGCGCACTGGAGCCGCAGCCAACTGGACCGCGAAATGCAACGCCTGCGGCTGGAGCAGGAGCGCGACGCCGCGGCGCGCGAGGCCGCCGAGGCGCGGCTGGCGGCGCTGCGCTCGCAGATCCAGCCGCATTTCCTGTTCAACACGCTGGCCGCGCTGCAGCACTGGGTCGACGGCAGCGACCCGCGCGCCGCGCCGCTGCTGCGCGAGTTGACCGGCTTCCTGCGTGGCTCGACCGAGCTGATGGCGCGCGACGAGGTCACGCTGGCCGACGAGCTGGCGCTGGCGCGGCACTACCTGGCGATCATGCAGGCGCGGTTCGGCGAGCGCTTGAGCATCGAGCTCGCGGTCGAGCCCGGCGCGCTGGCCCAGCCGTGGCCGCCGGGCCTGCTGCTGACGCTGATCGAGAACGCGGTCGAGCATGGCATTGGCCCGCTGCTGCAGGGCGGGCGCATCCGCGTGGCCGCCGGCCGCGGTGACGACGGCCGCTTCTGGCTCGCCGTGCAAGACAACGGCCCCGGCCCCGCGCCGGACTGGCGCGAGGGCATCGGGCTGGCCAATGCGCGCGAACGGCTGGCCCGGCGTTTCGGCCCGCGGGCCCAGCTGCGGCTGCGGGCGCTCGACCCGGGCGCGTGCGCCGACATCACGATTGCACCGGCACCCGGCCCTGCCAACGGAGCCCGCGATGCGGGCTGACACCATGCCGACCCCTGTCCCCGCTTCGCCACCGGCGCCCCGTGAACGCATCGACTGGAGCCAGCTCTGGTACCCCGGTCCGACCCGTGTCTTCACCGATGCCGAGCTGGCTCGCGGTGGCACCGACCAGCCCAGCCGTACCTTCCTGGTGATGCTGGCGATCTCGATGGCGATCGTCGCGCAGGCGCTGATGCAGCACGTGCCCGACGGTGAACTGGCGCGCCTGACCGGCTTGTTGGCAGCGATCGCAGTGGCGACCTACAAGGCGGGCATGTGGCTGTGGCGCCGCCCGACGCGCCGGCGCTTGATGGGGGTGACGCTGGTCTGCATGGCTGCTTTTCTGGTCTTCGCCTTCGGGTTGCGCTGGCGCATGGCGGTCGGGCCGGCCCGCGACTGGCTCGTCTACACCTGCGGCGCGGCATGCTCGGTCGGCTCGGTCGGCATGTGGTTCGTCACTGTCTACCGCGCGCAGCAGATCGAAGCCAAGCTGCGCGAACTCGACGAGCGCGACCACGCGATCGCGCTGGCTCGCCAGCTGGCCACGGCACAGATCCAGCCGCACTTCCTGTTCAACTCGCTCGCCTCGCTGCAGCACTGGGTCGACACGCGCGACGAGCGCGCCGGACCGATGCTGGCGTCGCTGACCGGCTACCTGCGCGCCACCTTGCCGTTGTTCGAGCGGCAGGCGCTGACGCTGGGCGAGGAGCTGGAGGCGGTGCACCGTTACCTCGAGGTGATGCAAGCACGGCTCGGCGCCCGGCTGCGCTTCACGATCGACGCCGAGCCCGCCGCACTGGCCATTGCGCTGCCGCCGGGGGTGCTGTTGACGCTGGTCGAGAACGCGGTTGAGCACGGCGTGTCGCCGCAGCTGTCCGGCGGCCACGTTCGCGTGTCGGCCCGCATAGAGCCCGACAGCACGTTGTGCCTCGAGGTCGTTGACGACGGCCCAGGCCTGCCTCCCGGCGGCGTCGTCGGCGGCCCCGGCCACGTCGGCTTGGCCAACACCCGCGCGCGCTTGGCACAGGCCTTTGGCGATCAGGCCAGCCTGACGCTGACCAACGTGCCCGACGGCGGCTGCAGCGCCACGCTGCGACTGCCGCCGGCTGGCCCCATCCACCCCACTGCCACCTTGACCCCGCTGTGATGCCCACCGACTCCCCAGACCGTGTCACCGTGCTCGTCGCCGACGACGAAGAAGCCCCACGCCAGCAACTGATCGCCGCGCTGCGCCAGGCCTGGCCGGCCGCGCGCATCGTTGCCGAGGCCAGCAACGGCGTCGATGCGTGGGACGCGTTTCTCGAACACGAGCCGCAGGTGTGCTTTCTCGACATCCGCATGCCGGGGCTGTCGGGCATCGAGGTCGCGCAGCGCATCGACGGCCGCGTGCCGGTGGTCTTCGTCACCGCGTTTGGCGACCACGCGCTGGCCGCGTTCGACGCCGGTGCGGTCGATTACGTGATGAAGCCTGTCGACGCGGTGCGCCTGAGCCAGGCGCTGCAGCGTGTGCAGACGCGGCTGGACCGGCCGGCCGCGCCGGACCTGTCGGCGCTGCTCGCGCAGCTGAGCGGCCAGCTGCGCAAGCCGGTGCCGCCGGCCGTGATCCAGGCCAGCATCGGCAAGGAAGTGAAGCTGATCCGCGTCGACCAGATCATCTACTTCGAGTCCGACGCGCGCTACACCCGTGTGGTCTACGACGACGAAGCCGGCCCCGCTGAAGCGTTGATCCGCACGCCGCTGAAAGAGCTGCTGGCCCAGCTCGACGCCGACCAGTTCTGGCAGGTCCACCGCTCGGTGATCGTCAACCACCGCCACATCGCCAGCGCGCTGCGCATCGACGAAGGCACGATGGTGCTGACGCTGCGTGGCCGCAGCGAGAGGTTGCCGGTGTCGAGGCACTTTCAAGGGTTGTTCAAGGGTCAGTAGCCCTGTACCGCGACACGGCCGGTGCCGATGCGACACTCGGCCACCGCAGTCCCCCGGCCTGCCACGAGCAGGCCCGCTCGCCATGTCCGCTGTACCCCTGCCCACCCCGCAGTTCGACCGCTTCTACCGCCACGCTGAATTGAGCCAGCTGTTGGCTGATTACGCCGCCGCGCGGCCGGAGTTGATCGAACGTCGCTCGCTGGGCCTGAGCCACGAAGGCCGCGACATCTGGCTGCTGGTGATCACCAACCGCGCCACCGGGCCGGACACCGACAAGCCGGCGTTGTGGATCGACGGCAACATCCACGCCGCCGAGCTGACCGCCAGCACCGCCTGCCTGTACTGGCTGCACCAGCTGGCCACCGGTTACGGCAACAACGCCCAGGTCACCGAGCTGCTCGACAGCCGCGTCGTCTACCTCTGCCCACGGCTGAACCCCGACGGGGCCGAGTTGGCGCTGGCCGACACGCCGCGCCACATCCGCTCGTCGACCCGCGCCTACCCCTTCGACGAGCCCCATGTCGACGGCCTGACGATGCAAGACATCGACGGCGACGGCCGCATCCTGCAGATGCGCGTGAAGGACCCGAACGGCGGCTGGAAGCTGCACCCCGACGAGCCGCGGCTGCTGATTGCGCGCGAGCCGGGCGAGTTCGGCGGCACGTACTACCGCGTGATGCCCGAGGGCCTGCTCGAGAACTTCGACGGCACGACGATCCGCGTCAACCGCGACCGCGAAGGGCTGGACCTGAACCGCAACTTCCCGGCCTACTGGCGCCAGGAGTTCGAGCAGCTCGGCGCCGGCCCCTACCCGACCAGCGAGCCCGAGGTGCGGGCGATGGTCGACTTCATGGTCAAGCACCCGAACATCGGCGCCGCGGTCAGCTTTCACACCCACTCCGGCGTGATCCTGCGGCCGATGGGCACGCAAAGCGACGACGACATGACGCCCGAGGACCTGTGGGTCTACAAGCGCCTGTCGGACATCGGCGCCAAGCTGACCGGCTACCCGGCGATCAGCATCTGGCACGACTTCAAGTACCACCCGAAAGAGATCATCACCGGGACCCAGGACTGGGTCTACGAGCACCTCGGCGCGCTGTTCTGGACGGTCGAGATCTGGGCCCCGAACAAGGAGGCCGGCATCACCGACTACGACTGGATCCACTGGTACCGCGACCACCCGCCCGAAGACGACCTGAAGCTGCTGAAGTGGAGCGACGAGCACTGCGACGGCAAGGCCCACAACGACTGGCGTCCGTTCAACCACCCGCAGCTCGGCGCGGTCGAGATCGGCGGCTGGGACCGCATGAACCACTGGCGCAACCCGCCGCCGAAATACCGCGAGCGCGAAGTGGCGCGTTTCCCGGCCTGGCTGACGCAGCTGGGCCTGACGCTGCCCAAGCTACGCACCGTGTCGGCGATTGCCGACGCGTTGGGCCCCGACACCTGGCGCGTCAAGTTCGTCGTCACCAACGCCGGCTACTTGCCGAGTTATGTCACGAAGCGGGCACTGGAGCGCAAGGTGGCGCGGGGCTGTGTGTTCGAGATCGGGTTGCCCGCCGGCGCATCGCTGGTCAACGGCAAGCTGCGCATCGAAGGCCCGCAACTCGAAGGCCATGCACCGAAGAACTCGCTGCAGGCCTTCATTCCCGAGCGCGACGTGACGGCCGACAAGGCGCACGCCGAATGGATCGTGCGTGCGCCGGCCGGCACGGTGTTGCAGCTGAAGGCCCACGCCGGCCGCGCTGGTGCGGTGCGCACCGAGCTGACGCTGGGGTGAGCCGCGGCGGGGGCTGGCGCCGCCGCTCTTCACGGCCTCAGGGCTTGAGCAGCCAGCGCTGCGCCGACGTGCCGTTGCAGGTCCACTGCTGCAGTTGCAAACCGGAGGCCTGGCCGGCACCCGGCACATCCAGGCACAGGCCGCTGTGCGCGTTGACGAACTCGTAGACACCCGGCGAGACCTGGTTCGCTTTCCACTTGGTGTCGTCGTCGACGCTGCAGGGCCACTGCACCATCTTGGCGCCAACGGCCAGGCTGCGGTTCGTCGGGTCGAGGCAGTAGCCGCTGTGGCCGAACACCAGGTGGTAAAGGCCGTTGCCGACCGGCTTCATCTTCACGCGCTGATTGGCCAGCCCGACGCAGTCGTACTGCGCCACCGCCGCATTCGAGTTGTAGTCGAAGTAGTAGACGTCGATGCACTTGCCGCTGGCCTGCGCGGCGAAGTACTGGCCCGTGTCGTCGCCGTCGCCGGGTGTACCGGTCCAGACCCAGTTCGGGTGCTGCGCCATGCAGCCCTTTAGCCATGGGCAGCCATAACGTTTGACCAGGTCGTGCTGGTACGGCGCCGGCGTCACGTTCGGCCAGTAGGCGCCGTTGCACATGGGGCCCTTGGTGCCGTCCGGCGGCAGGCCCATCGCGATCAATTCGTCGATGGTCCCCTGGTCGGCCGTGCCGCCGCAGTTCTCGTGCGGCAGCCCGAAGTTGTGGCCCATCTCGTGCCCGATCGAGCCGATGTCCGACAGGTTGCGCGGGCTGCCGTCGTTCAGGCCGATGCCGTCGACGACATAGCTGTAGAACAAAGCCGAGTTGCCGGGCATGCCGGCCTGCGCGGCGCCACCACCGGTGGTGCACTCGCCGAACACCAGGTACTTCACGTTGGGGAAGTACTGGCCGCGTGCTTCGAGCTTGCGCTGGGTTTCTTGCCACAGCACGTCGTAGTCGTTGAAGTGCGCGCAGCTGTTGCTGCTCTTGACCGTGATGAGCTTGCGGTTCAGGTGGATCGTCCAGCCCCAGCCGGCCCATTGCGACTGGATCTGGCGCGCAGCGTTGAGCATCAGCGCCCCGCGGTCGCGGTGCGGCGCGTTCGACGGCAGGAAGTAGACGACCTGCACGTCGTGGTCGTTGTCGATGCCGGTGACGCGCTGGTAATCCAGCGTCGCCGGCGGTTGCGCCAGTTGCGCCGGCAATGGCTGCGGCGTGGCGGTGTCGGTGATCGGCGTGAACGCGTTCGCAGGGCTCATTCCAGCCGCGCTCGCGGCCAGGGCCCCCGCGGCCAGACAGCGCGAGGCGATTTGTCTCCATCCCCATGCATGCATGTGCATCTCCTTCAGCGTGGCTTTGTTTGTCGGCAGGCGGCGATCGCTGCCCGCTGCGGCGCATGCTGGCAGCGCTGGTTCGCGTCGCCGCAAGATTGGGCAAGCGCCGGCAACCAGATGTGACGGAGATTTGGACAACGTTGTCAGAAAGCGTTGTCAAGTCGATGGGAATGGGCGCGAAAAGTCAGACGCGCTGAGGTGCTGCGTTCGCCTCGGCACCTGCTGAGAGGTGCCGAGGTGAAACGCGATTTGTCAGACGAATGCGTTGCCAGCGGAGGCTTACGGTTCGTCACAGGCCGCCGCTGACGGAGCTTGTCAGAGCGTGCGCAAGAACGCGACGAGCTGCTGCCGTTCGGTCGGCTTCATCGCCTGGAAGCGTTGGCGCGCCGGAGTCGCTTCACCGTCGTGCGCCTCGATCGCCGCCTCCACGGTCTTAGCGCGGCCGTCGTGCAAGAAGGCCGGCCGCAGGCGCAGGCCCCACAACGGTGCCGTACGCATGTCGCGTCCCTTGGCGACTTCCTGGTCGATGCCGTCGCCCAGCGCGCCCATGTCGTGCAGCAGCAGGTCCGAATACAGCGGTACCGTCTGGTGGGCCAGTGCGGCGACCAGGCTGTTGCCGGTCATCAGCGTCGGGGTGTGACAGGCGACGCAGCGTGCGTTCTCGAACAGGCGCTGGCCGGCGAGGCTGTCGGCGGTCGGCGGCTTCGTCGGGGCCGGCGCCAGCAGCCGCATGAAATCGGCCGCGTGGTCGATGTCGCCCTTGCCGCTGTCGGGGTCGACCTCGTCTTCGGGGTCGGGCACCTTGTCGAAACGGGCCAGCAGGTCGAGCCGGCCGTTGGGCGCGTTCTCTTGCGGGAACAGGCGGCTGGTGACCCCCATCTCGTTGACGTACGCGTCGCCGGCAAAAGCCAGCAGCGACGCGTGCTGGGCCTTCCAGCCGAAGCGGCCGACACGCTGCTTGCCGCTGGCGACGTCCAGCACGCGCGACACGCGACCGTGCACACCGTCGGGCTGCGGCTTGCGCGCGTTCTGCTCCAGCGTGTCATCGGCAATGGCCTCGATCAGACCGGCGCCGAACAACGGCGTGGTGACCCGCCGGGTGGTGACGTTCGCTTCGCGCGGCACGTGTTCGAGCGCCGCCGGATCGATCGCCTTGGCCTGCTGCAGCGAGCCGCCCAGCTGCGCCAGCGCATCGAACCGGCCATTGGCGAAGCGGCCGAACCGCGTGACTGTCTGGGTGCTCGCACCGCCGACACCGCCCGCCGTGTGGCAGGCCGCGCAGCTGTTGTGGTTGAAGATCGGGCCGAGGCCGCCTTCGGGCACCTCCACCGCCTGGAACTCTTCGCGCCCTTCGTCGAAATCGGCCAACTGCGCGGCCGTCAGGCCTGCCAGCGGCGCGCCCGGTTGCGGGGTGCCCGGGGCCGGCGCTGGCGTCACCTTGGCGGGCGGCAGCTTGGGCCGTTTGACGAAGGGCAAGCGGTCGGCCGCGATCGCCACGGCGCCAGCGCCGAGCAACACCAGCGCCATGGCCGCCCACAGCGTGTGCGGGCGGTGAATGAAGGGTCGAGTCGAGTTGAGCATGCTCTGATCGCTGCAGTTAGGGTGGAACGGAATCCGCACGGTCATCAGAGCGCCGGCGGTGCTGCAGGTTGAGGCTCTCAACACTTTGTGGACGAAATGTGGATGCGGCAGGTCGAGCCGCAGCGACCCAGGTCCGCTAACCCGTAGTTGTCGGTCGCCGCTCGACTTCCTACCCTCGCGGACTCTTGGGTCCCCCCATCGGGGCCCCGACGGTTGCGAACAAGGAGCCCAACTGTGTCGATCAGCATCGACGGCTATTCGCCGGTCTACCACCCCACCCCTGCACTCCCCGAGCCCCAGACCGAGCACGACAACTCGGCTGCAGATGCACTGGCCGCACTGCAAGAAGCGATCGCCGCCGCCAAGCGCGCACTCGAAGCGGCGCGCAAGGCAGAGGCCGAAGCAAAGAAGGCCCAGGAGGCGCTCGACCAGGCCAACGAAGCCAACAAGCAGGCGCTGCAGAGCGACTTCGACGCGAAGAAGGTGACCGCCGAGCAGAAGTGGGATGACCTGAAGGTCGCGACCAAGGAGGCCTACGCGGCCGGTGGGCCCGAGGGCCAGGAGAAGGTCACCACCCAGCTGAAGGCGATCGACAGCAAGGACGGCGACTGGGCCAAGCAGGTCGACGCGGCGAAGGCGGAGAAGCCCGACCTGGCCATCCTCGCCAGCGGCAACAAGGACACCGATGCCGCGGCCAAGCGTGTGTCGAACGCCTACGCCTCGGGCGGCGAAGCAGGCGCGACCAAGCAGCTGCGCACCGAGCTCGAAAGCGCCAAGACGCCTGAAGATCGCCGCGCGATCCTGCGCAGCGCGATGCCGGTGGTCGACAAGGTCACCAAGGACCTGGGCGCGAACGCCCGGCGCACCGAAGGCGACTGGGAAGAGAAGGCCCGGACCAACGGCAAGGATGCCGACAAGACGGGCCCGATCGACACGCGCAGCGAGTTTGACCACACGGTGGCTGACCTCGAAGCCAGCGTCGAACTCGCGGGCGACAAGGAGGCGGCCTTCCACATCGCCCACGACATCCTGCAGGTGATGCCTGGCGGTGACCGGGCCAACAGCGCCAACAACCTGCTGGGCCTGCTCGGGCTGGACCTGGGCCAGTCGTCGCCGAACAAGACCTCGATGCTTGAGACGGCGATGTCGGCCGCGCTGGTGCAGCCCGACGCGCAGGGCGACAAGGACAGCATGCTGGCGATGCCGCTGGCGCAGCGCGACCAGATCGCGCGCTTGCTGGCGCCGGACCGACCGACGACGGTCACGATCCGCGACTGGACCGATGACAGGGGCGTCAAGCACGGCGGCACGCTGTGGCACGAGGTCGAGCAGAACCCCGACCTCTTGTTGAGCGCGCAACAGCGCGCCGACATCGACAAGAAGACCAAAGGGTTGTCGGCTGGCGACGTGCTGAAAGAGAAGACCGGCCAGGCGATCGAGAACCTGCGCAAGCAGAACCCCGACAAGAACGTCGACAACGCCAAGATCGGCGACACCTTCAACTACAAGGCCGAAGACCCACGCAAGGACGTGCCGGAGCCGCTGGCCAAGGACGTGCAGACGGCGGTTGACAAGTCCAGGGGCGGGCACCAGGACGACCTGCAGTACGGCGTCGACCTGGACAAGTTGACGAACTCGGATGCCTTCCGCCAGCTCGGCGCCGACCAGCAGGTCGAGGCGGTCGGCCAGTTCGACCGCACGCTGACGCAGTCGACCCGGGCGGATGGCAGCGGGACGGGCGCCACGGGGCTCGGCGACGACCAGAAGAACCAGCTGCGCGAGCTGATCACCTCGTCGAACTTCCACGACGTGAACAGCCGCGTGCAGAACCGAGTGCTCGGCCTGTTCAGCGAACTGGCGAAGACCGACAGCTGCGACACAAGCGCGTTGAAGCGGCTCGTCGATCACCCCGGCTTCCGCACGCTCGACACCGAGGCGGGTGAGCTGCAGGTGCTCGAGTCATACCAACACGACAGCACCTACCGCACCGTGGTCGACAAGCTGGTCGGCACCGACCTGCCGGCGGCCGACGCGCGCACCTCACTCGACGCGCTGACGGGGGTGCAGGCCAACCGCCAGCTCTACGACAAGTCGAACGACGGCGACAAGCAGAAGATCCTGAACTCGGTGCTGCAGGCGACGACCGACCCGCGCTTCCGCGGCTTTGCCCAGAACCAGAAGGACGCGGCGATCGACAAGCTCGTCAAGTACGGCGACGAGCAGTACGCGCTGGACGGCAGCCAAGGCGTCGACACGGCGCTGAAAGAGGCGGCTGAAGTGAAGCCATCAGCCGCCGCGCCGGTCGCGACCGACAAGCCGGCGTCGCAGCAGCCGTCGACGCAGGCCGGCCCGCCGACGGCCGTCAGCGTCAAGGCCGATCTCGCAAAGATCGAGGCCGGCGCCCATGACGTTGCCACGTCTAAAGAGACGATCAACGACCCGCTGCGCAAATACGCCGGCGAGGATCCGGTCACCTACGCCTACCTGAAGGCCCAGGCCGAGCGTCAAGGCGACAAGACCTACCTGAAGCTGCTCGACGAGGCGCTGCCGCAGCATCGCCGCGAGGTCACCACACAGCAGGTCAAGGACCTGAACGCGAACGGTAAATCCGACGAGGCCTTGAAGCTGCTGAACACCCAGCTCGATGCGACCAAGGACCCAGCCGAGCGCAAGCAGCTGTGGGAGGCCGCCGGCCAGCCCGTCTTCACGCGGGCCTACTTCGACCAGCAGATCGACAAGGCGCTGAACGGCCACGGCCTGCCGCTCGAGGACCTGAGCAAGCAATTCAATCAGGTCGGCGAAAACGCCCCGCCCGAAGTGGCGAACCTGATGCTGGACGCGATCAAGGCCCACACCGACAAGGGCTCGGACGATCCGCTGTGGAAGATGATGATGGAGGACACCTCGGCCCAGGCGGGGACGTACGAGGGCCTTTCTCTGCTGGTCGAACGCGCCGACTCATTGGGCGGCAACCGGGCCGACGAGGTGGCCCAGTTCTACGTCGATGGCTTCGACAAGGTCTCGCGTGAGCGGGGCTTGGCGCCCGGCGCGGCGCTGATGCTGACCGGAGGTCCCGAAGGCGGTCTGCGCCTGAAGATCAGCGAAGCGATCTCCGACCACGGCGCCGCTCGCTTGAGCGTGGCGCTGTACAACGCGGCCAAGAAGCATGCACCCGGGCCGGACCTGGGCGGCGGTCGCGACTGGACCGATACCATCGAAACCAAGACCCGCAACGGGATCCGCGACGGCCTCAGCGACTTCCACAACAACGTCAAGGGGGATGTCGAGGACTGGCAGAAGCAGAACAAGAACGCTCTGCGCCTGGTGCAGGACTTTGGCGGCTCCGATCCCGAGGGCGTGGCGCGGGCGATGGCCCAGCAACGCAAGGAGCACCCGGACACCTACTACAAGGTCGACGATGAGGGCAAAGCCGACGGCGTCGACGTGGCCTACGCCAAGATGGAGCAGCGCGGCGTCCAGACCGACGCCCTGATGCGTGACCTGATCGGGATCGATCTCGATTTCAACCATCCCAAAGTGCCGGCCGAGAAGCAGCTGGGCGACGAAATCCAGAGTCTGGACAAGGACCCGTTGGTGCTGAGCACGCTGAAGAACAACCTGGCGCTCGACGAGCACCGGGCCGACCAGCTCAACTTCGGTCACTTCGATCCGGCCAACAGCCCATTCAGCCCCTTGCTGGTGGTCAAGACGCAGCGAGACCACTTGGACAAGCTCGTCCGCGACAACGGCATCTCGCCCGAACTCGCGACCCAGCTCAACCAGCGCACCGACCGCTGGGAGAACGATCTGAACGCTGCGCTCAGCCAGGGCGACAAGGTCGACAACGCCAAGCTGCAGAGCCTGACCGACGACTACCACAAGGACTTGAAGGGGCTGCTCAAGGACAAGGTCGCTGACGGCGGCGAAGGTGCGCTGGTCCAGCCGCCGGCCAAGGTGGTCGAGGAAATCAAGACCGACTGGCAGTCGATCGGCACCACCACGTCGACGTTGCGGCTGACGATGAACTGGTACCGCGACACCGGCGACAACCTCTTGCGCGCTTACACCCAGGTCGCGTTCCGCCGCGCCGCAAATGGCCAGGCTCGGTTCAACGACGGTGATCTGGTGCGCAACGCGGCGCGCTTCGGGCTGAGCGACGAGAAGACCATCAACAAGATGGAGAAGTTCATGCACGACATGCAGGGCGACATCGACGCGAAACTGAAGAAGTCCGGACAGGCCAAGCTGACACCCGCCGAGTACAACGAGGTGATGGAGAAGTTCAAGGGCCAGGCAGCGGACTACGGACCGGTCAAGCCGTTCGATCCGCATGCCGATCCTGGGGTGATGAAGACGTCGGAACGGGTCACGCGGGGCCTGGGCATGCTGTGCTATTTCGGCTCGGCGGTGAACAATGGCATCAATGCATCCAATGAGCCCGGCCTGAGCAGCAGCGATGCCTTCGCTGCCTTGTTCGGCACCGGCGCCGTCGTCGAGGCCTACCGCACCATCAAGGGCAAGGACATGCAAGGCGGCAAGCTGCAGGAGCTGCTCGACAACGGAAAGCGCACCCCTGAAAAGGCCGATGAGCTGGCGAAGTTCTTGAAGTCGAATGCGGTGGGTGGCCTGGTGGCGTTGGCCGACGTCGCCTGGGCCTTTGAAGATTTCAGCGGCTACAGCGTCGGCGGCCACAAGAACGGCGAGGGCGACCCGATTGCCGGCTGGCTCACGACCGGCGTCGTTGCCGGTGATTTTCTCGAGCTGGGCGCGGCCTCCTGGCGCGCACGGCTCGCCGCGACGGCAATGGTCGAGGGAGCCGCCGCCGCCGGCTCGACCGCAGCGCCCCTCGTGGGCTGGGTCGCCGCTGGCATCCAGGCGGTCTTCATCGGCGCCCGCTTCGCCTACGGGGTGACCAAGGCGAAGAACGAATTCGAGTTCGAGGACAACCACGACTACGCCGACATGGTGAAGTCGCTCGGCTTCACCGACGACCAGGCGCGCGAGCTGATGAACCAGAGCGGCGGCAACAGCGACGCCAAGTTCGACTGGAAGTCGTTCGGCGACAGCACGCCGTTCACCCTCGCCTATGGCGAGCTGGAATCGTTCTTCCAGGAAGGTGGCATGGGCCCGATGCACGTGCTCGAGCCGCTGTTCGATGTGAACCAGGTGCCCCAGGAGCAACGTCTGCAGTACCTGCAATCGCTCTCGTCGGACGACATCAAGCACCTGGTCGGCCAGACCCACCGGATCCTCGATGACGAGATGGACGACAAAGGCAAGATCAGCGACGCCAGCCTGAAGGAACTCAAAGGCTGGATGGGCGAAAACAAGCTCTGGAAGCCCGAGTACCTCGGCACTTCCTGACCCGCTCGCGGCGGCGCCCTCTGGGCGCTTGCCGCTCATCAAGTGGCGGTGCGCGGATCCGGCTCGGCCGGGCCGCTGCGCGAGCCCCTTGGGGGGCCGAGCCCGGACTTGAACAGTCCAGTGGACTGTTCATGCCTGGCGAGGGGCCGGGCCTCTGGACCGGCGCGGCCTGCAAGGCAGCCCCCGGAAGGGGGCGTGGGGGCCAACAGCTTCCGCGAATCCGTAGTTGTCGCCGCAAGGGCGAATTCCTAATCTGCCGGGCTCTCGGGTCCCCGTCTCTGGGGCCCCTTTCGGCTGCGATCTGCGAACAAGGAGCTCCACCGTGTCGATCACCATCGATGGCTACGCGCCCGTCTACACGCCCACGCCCGCGCCCACCGAGGCGAAGCCTGATCCAGGCAACGGTGCGGCCGACGCGGCCGCCGCGCTGAATGAAGCGATCGCCGCCGCCAAGCGAGCGCTCGAAGCGGCCCGCGCTGCGCAGGCTGCGCTGGAGAAGGCGCAGAAGGCGCTGAAGGACAACCAGGACGCGACCAAGACCGAGGGGCTGCAGAAGG
>Ga0307515_10009225_pt1 | contig 19109 bp, 3 predicted proteins | sample 17_EM_MG_FD_194513 | JGI IMG/M metagenome (GOLD analysis project Ga0307515, IMG submission 194513) | Populus trichocarpa ectomycorrhiza microbial communities from riparian zone in the Pacific Northwest, United States - 17_EM | ecosystem: Host-associated > Plants > Roots > Unclassified | place...
GTCCGTGAAACCGTTATCTTAAGTATATTAAGCAGCGCCTTTTTAAAATAAGTGTCCGTTATAGAGCTTAGAGTAAAGGCCGAGAGCGGCAACTTTATACTTTAGCTTATTCCTAACCGCGTAGCTTATAAAGGCTAATCTCTTAAAGCGGAAGAGAGGGGCGTTTCCGGGTTAGGGGTTATTTTTAAACAGGTGTTTTATAGCTTAAATTGCGTATTTAGGTTGCCCTAAAGCGGCAATTATAATTAAAACTCCTTAGTAATTAACGTCCGTTTTACTACGCTTTAGATATAATATTATATAGTCCTTTGCTAGCGTTATGTAGTTTCTAGTATATTTTATAGTAGAGAAGGCATAGCTATCTTTCTAAGCCTTAGTATAGGTAATCTTACCTAGATAAAGGAATCCCATAAAGGCCGTGGTAATAGCGGCGTTAAAGTTAAAATCCTTAACAGATTGGGCATTTAGGGTAACTAATTAGGCGAGGATGTCTTTAGTAATTGGCAATCTTTTAGCCGTAGTAGAGGGATTTATAGATATTGTACCGTCTAGGATCCTTTTAATAATAGGATTATTAAAGACGGAGGTGTTATAATTAGCGTTAATATAGTAGGATCAAATTGCGGAGATATAGGCTTAAACTGTAGTAGGCTTAATACGGCTTATTTCTAGACTAGAATTGCCAAAGATCTATTAGGTAATCTATTCTCCTAGGTAGTAGAGGGGCGCTAGGTACTTTACCGCTCCGTAAAGGTTGTAGTAGCCCTCTCAACTCTTAATTACAAGATAGTATAAATCTCTCGTTTTATTAGAGAGGCTATGCCACAATAGTTAGCTAAAGTATTCTAAGGGGGCTTTTACCTTAATCTAGAAATTAGGTAGGGGGTCTTTAAGAGGGACCAGGTCTCTTATTTTAGCGTTAGATTAAATATAATAAAAAAGCGTATAGTAACGGTAAATTAGAAGTATCCTAATGCGGGCATAGTAATAACACCCTATCGCGATTAAAATGAGATAGAGCATTAACTAGCCCGTTTTCTATAGAGGAAACCCACTCCGTATAGAGCGTAATATTATAGGCTATAGCCAGTTAGAGGATTTTATAGAGCGGGTAATTACCTAGTCCTTTTACCACTATATTTTGGAATCCTAAAAGTGCTACTATATTATCTGTATAGATATAGACTAAGCTATACTCCTACTGCGTTGCCTAGAGCTAAAATAAGGTCATAATTACTTAGACCTCCCGCTTATTAATTAGGGTAAGGCGGTGTTCTATATTAGGGTAGTAGCTTAAAGAATTATTTTAGGGTAGAGATACCGAATAGGGCGGCCATGTTGTCCCTTGAGAATCCTTAAGGAAGAAGAAGGCCCTATAACTAAGAATCCCAGATACGTCTAAGAAGAGATAGAATTATTTTTAATCTATATTATTAAAGAAGAGGATACTATTTAAAAGGGTAAGAGTATCCCTCTACTATAACAAGTCTTAGCGAAGTTTAGCTATTAGCTATTAGCAAGGATAACTACCTACCTTTATAAAAGTGGAGATAAACTCCTAGATAGAGCGGTTATATAAACGCCTAAGCCTAATTACCCGGGCGCTCTAAGCGAGTCTACTAGCTAGTTTTTAACTCTAAACTAGCGTTAGGGATCTACCACTTAACGCTTTATTAATCTCCTTAATTATAGTGGCCTGTTTTAAAGGAGAAAGACGCAGCTTAGACTTTAGAGTATCTATAATATAACCTAGGACTTTAGCTGTAGTGCCTTTAATATTCTTTAATTTATTTTATAGGATGCCTAATTTATTGCTTAATTAGTTATATATACTAAGCAATTAAGGGAGGATAGAAGCGTTAGAGAGTATAAAAATGAAGTTATTTAGATAGTGCTCTAAGGCAGCGTTTAGGATATATTAGATAAGTATCTAGTAGAATCTCTCCGCAAAAAGATTAAATAAAAAGGGTGTAGTTTGAAGGCTGAATAAAAGGCAACGTTTAAAATATACTATACCCTTCTAGGAGAACCCTATAAGGCGTTAAGCTTTAATAGAAAGTGGGATATTCTAAAAGGCGTCCTTAATGTCCCTCTTAATAATTATATAACTATAGCCTGTATATATAACGTATTAGAGAACCTAATTAACTGTTAAATATTATAGTGTGGCGAATGCTATAGGGATTAAGTCGTTGATAGATTAGCTAGATAGTAAGGATAAGTTATAAATACGGCGCCATCCCCTATCTACTTTAGGTACTAAACCTAGCGGCAAGAATATAATAGGAGATGTTGCTATTGTAATCCTGCCTATATCTAGATTGGCGCTAATCTTCTCTAAGATTAGGACTATATGTGAGGGGATCTTATAGACAGGGGGCTATAAGGACACGATTGGAACAGGATAGATTAGTAAGAGAGACGAATCCTTAAGGAGGTAAGGCCTCTGGGATCGTGGAGACTATATACTACGGGCACGTGCCTTTGGCACGTGACCGGCGACCATCCAAGGGGCGTCCGGGGGTTGTCCTAAGGGCAACCCGAGGTGTCCGCAATAATATCCCTTACATTGCCCCCCCCCTTCTTGCGGTCGGCCCCCGATCGCCATTACCTTGCGGTAGGGAGATTATAAGGGCTCGTCCTAGAAGAGGTTTGGAAAGATATTAAAGAGGTGTTGGTATACCGCTATATATTATCTATCTATCTAACCCCTACTTTAAACTCCTGAAAAACCTTAATAAAGAAAAAATATAACTGGAGAAAAGATGTAAGGATTACTAGGAGACCTATTGGAAGCCTACTAGAAGCATGCTAGTGACTACCTAGGCTAATATAAGGATTTTTATGCAATTCTGCTTCTAAGCCTTTATGCCAGTCTGTAATTAATTATAAGTATTATAAGCAATTTAGTATTCTAGTATAGTTCCGTAGAACCTTTGGTATAGGATTTAATGTATAGAGCCTTGGCTTGCCGTCGTCTTTAACTGCTAAGATGTGGTCTATGATCTTTTCTTATAATCCTTTTCTTATAATTCCCTGCGTCACTAATGCATTGCTTCCGTATTTGCCCTTAGGCTATTAAATGCGGTTAAGGTATTAATCAGTTAGTTAAAGAGACTTATCTCTTAAGATTTGGTATATGTGGTTTTAAATCTAGTAGTCCTATACCGTATATTTGGCGTAGCTCTACTACCTAGCAAATAGGGATATTTCGCGATAGCAATTATAGCTATTGTGCAATTGTCAAGAACGTCTATGACGTTGTTCTTTAATACTATAGTATTATTTTAGGTCTAATTTAACCTATATACGTCTTTAATTTAACGTCTTAATTGCCTTCCCCTAGCCGCGTAGTTAGTTTTTATAAGGAAGTGATAGTTAAATAACTTATACGCGTGTTTCCTTCCTTTTAAATAGCGCTATTATAATGGAGTTATATTAGTAAGGTTACGGCTATTTACTAGAAGGGTATTAGACGGTAAAGTATAAAGATACTTTACTTATCGAGCTTAATCCTTTTCCTTAATACCTTACTTCCCATTATTAACCTTCGTCTAATTTAGACGTATCTTTAATATATTATTAAGATTTTCTTCTTTTTCATTATTAATTTAATATACCTCTTCGTTCTTCTACTAACTACTCTTTTAAGCAAATTCCACAGTGTATCCTGGCCTTGCCTTTGCATATAAAACTTTAACCCCCGCTAACCTATAACTAGTGCTAGTCCTACCTAAATAATTTTACCTATACGTCTTTGAAAGACCAGAAATCTAATAACAGGATTTTAGAGGCTTGTAATAAGACGTACTGCGTTAGATCTAATACCTTTAGTCCTTATAATCGATGCATGCGTACTAAGAGCGGCAGTTGCGTTAAGGTGAGCTTTTCTATCCTTAATAGATTTTCATTGCTGACTTTAATAGTTTAGGCCTAAGTGGCGACGTTCCTTTAATGTCCTTAACTACTACATCGCCCGGGCTCTCTCCCATTTAAGCGCTAATGCTAAATATTTAGGTCGAATTCGAGACTATGCTATAGCTATCTATACCGCCCACAATTCCTAGTAAGCTAGCTAGTAACGCCTGATGTAAGAGTAAGGTTGGTATACTAAGGATAGGGTGAGGGATAGGGGTAATAAGAAGAAGGTCGCTGTCTACTACAGGAAGGAGTTTGCGTATGCGCGTTAAGTTTTAAAAGAGCATAATATAATGCGGTATTAGGTAGGTTACCCTTTGGGTACCTAGCGGATAGGTAACTAACAGTTACCGTAGCAAGGTCTTGGTGGTTCTGGACTATACTAGCTAGCTAACGTCTCTATTTATTCTAGGCTTAAGCGTATCTTTATTAACTATAAGCTTACACCGCAAGAGCTTTATTAGTATTGGTTTGGACCTAATATTAGTATTAAGCGTTTAAGAGTCTCTGCTCTAGCTACACCTTATTATTCTGCCCCTATTTTTATACCTATTTATACGCCTACTAAGGCATCTAGATCCTATTCTCGTCAGCCATTACTTAGTAACCCGATAGATACTAATCCTGCTCCTAATAATAATAAGGCGTAGTGGCTTTTCAGATTAGGCATTTATGGTTTAAACTTTTAGGATTCGTTCTTATATATAGTAGCAATTAAGGACCTCGATTAGGTGCTTGGAAAGGCCTCATAAGGCTTTTAGAAAGGGCTTAGAAGCCCTAAAAACAATGTTCCTGGTATAGATTAATAAATGGGAATGCAATTCTAGCAAAATGCCCTATTAACTCTATGCTATATACGTGAAAAGGCTAAGGACCCGTCCTGCCTTAGGCTGTAGCCCTATCTCTATAGTTTCCGGAGCCTGTCCGTTCTATATCCAATTTAACCTATTTACTCTTTTCGTAAGCTTTCTTTATAGGTCGCGATAATACTATAGTATTAGAGCGCTTTCTGCGACTTGTAGATTGTAGACCTTAGTTCTAATATTCTTTTAGAATATCTTTATAATAATTAAGGTGATCCTTTAGTTCCTATATAGAGTCCTTAGTAGGCTAGCCTAGCCATTTAACTTTAAATTAAAGCTTGTTCTTAATAGACTTATAGCATAGTATAGCTTTAACCTTATACCGCTCGCCTACTACTTTAGGGTGTTTAATTGGCCCTAGACGGAAGTTCTTTTCCGGCGGTAGTCTATGCTATAGCTCTAGTAGGTTTATATAAAACACTAGATATATATAGGCCATAGATAGGGGTAGCTAGAGACAATAGGCTAGCTTACTAATTTGTTCCTTAACTTAGAAGGGACCTAGGTATCTTATATTAAGCTTCTTTAATAGTTAACGGGTTTTGATATTTATTGAACGTAATAAAACCTTATCGCCTACTCCAAAATGCTTATCCTGGTGCTTACAGTTGTACCAAAGTCTCTACTATTCTTAGGCATCTTATAGGCTCTGCTTCGTATACTTTTATTACTCCTCCTATTCCTAGAGGTATCCTTATACTCTCCGGTAGATATCCTTAGACTTCCTAGTAGGATCCTATAACTAATTATACGGCCTTAGCTAGTAATTATCGGGTATACTATTAAACCCAAATAGTCGGACGCTATAGGCAATCTGGATTAGTATATACTTATACAATATATATTGCTTTAAATTATAAGCGTACTCCGCGTACGGAAGTAGCTCGCACTAATTATCTTACTAGTAGTTTAAATATATCCGTAGGTAAGACTCTAGTTCCTAGTTCTAGTATTCCGTTTGCCCATCCGTCTACAGGTAAAAAGCCGTACTATAACGGTGGTTTATCTTTAAATAAAAGCATAAATCTAACTAGTACTAACTTATAAAGACGCTGCCCCTATTAATAATAATAGAGTGCGGCTAATCTACTTTAAGAAAGCATTTCTCCTTAATTAGGTTGGCGAGCTCTTATATATTAATCGTCTTATTAACGGGAAGGTATTAGACGTACTTTAAAAACCTATTAATAAGTACGAGGACCGAATCGTATGTTCGTCCTTAGCTATCTTTAGATAGCGGGAGATCCATAATAAAGTCTATAGCGTAATATCGCTATAGCTTACTGGCGGGGGGAACTAATTTAAGTAGACCCTATAGCTTGTGCCTGCGGATCTTATATACTTAATACTTCTCACAATAGCTAATATACTCCTTTACTTCCTAATTAAGCCTTAGCCAATAGTATTTGCGTTAAAGTAATTCCACTGTCTTTACTTGACCATAGTAGCCGCCCAGAGAATTATCGTAATTCTTTATAAGAATCTTCTGTCGTAGATTTGCTTCTTATAGCACCCAAACCTTGCCACCTCTATGTAGTAGGCCTATTAGGTCTAGTTCCTAATAGTAGCGCCTAGCAGCTTCCTTTCCGTTACGTTTCCGGTCTACTTTTATATTAAGGATAGCATAGGAAGCGTCCCTCCGTTGCACCTTATAGATAAGGTCCGTTAACCTTTTAGATAGTTCCTAAGTAAAAGCTATTTCGTCCTATACTGCTCTAAGTATAAGACTAGATAGTACTATAGATCTTGCAACTCTTTAATGCGCGTGCGTTAGGAAGGCCGCTACGAGGTTAAAGTCCTTTAGTTATTATAGGGCTCCGAGTTCCAATTACTCTATAGCTTCGCTATTAGTTTAAGGGGATAGCTTAGCAATTAGGGATAGTATATTACTAGGTTCCGAGAATGTATTAGGGACGTCCTGTTTAGGTATATTTAGACCCTTATTAGCAACGGACCGGGTACTAGCCAGAACGTCAGTAGAAACTAATAGGGCTTATACCGCCTAAGACTTAGTGCATAAAGCTATAGGTACTTAAGCATTCTATACCCGGAGCTTGTTCTGCAATATAGGGAGTAAGATATCTATTATCTGTTTTCCTTCTCCCGTTTTAAAGCCTTTGGTATAGTCTGGCCGTCGTAACAGTCTATTAGCAGGGTTATTTTCCCCTAGCTTATATTCAATCTTAAAATTAAATCGCGCGAGCTCCTTTACCTATCTGGCTTATTAAGGTGTAAGCTCCTTTATAGTTATAAAGTAGCGTAGATTATGGTGATCTAAGAGTATACGAGTGGTATAGCTTACGTGCTTAAGGTAGTGTTGCTACTATTTAAAGCAGTCGACTATAGCTAGCAGTTCCTTATCGTGGGTATAATACCTAACTTTAGGTCCCTGGAATTTTCTGCTATAAAATACTACTAGTTTTTAATAGAGCTGGGTAGCGTCTGGATGCCTATTAGGTTATAGTAAAATACCAACAAGGGCAAAATTTAATGCATTAGTGATTATTATCAATAGCTAATCTAGGTCGAAATGCCGCAGCAATAGAGCTTCTATAAACTTCGCGTAAAGTTCCTAGAAGGCCTCCTAAACCTTTCCAGGCTATAACTATGGCTTATACTATTTAGTTAGTCCCTTCTTAGTTTTCTTCCTTACCGCCTTTAAGCTTTTTGCTCCTTAGGTTAGGTCTTAGGAAGCTTCTATAATATAGTTAAATAGGTATTAGGCAACGTCTAAGTAGTTATAGATAAAGCGCCTATAGAAATTGGCAAAGCCTAAGAACACTTAAATATCCTAATAGCTCTCTAGCTCCGGCCACTTCTAGATTATCTACACTCGTACTAGGTCCATAACTACACCTATAGGCGTTATAATATAACCCAGGAACTTAACCTGCTTGGTATTAAAGATATACTTTAACGCCTTAGTATAGAGGCCCTAATTATCCAAACGTTTCAGCACTTTACGGATATGTTGCTTGTGTTAATCCTCGTCTTCTAAGTAGACTAAGATATTATCTAAATAGATAATGTATATGCGGTCGACTAGTCCCCCTAAGGCTCTGTAAATATACGATTGAAATGTCGTAGGCGTATTGGCTAGCCCGAAAGGCATTACCAGATACTTAAAGTGGCCGTATTAGGTCTTAAAAGCAGTCTTTTACTTATCCCCTTCTTTAATACAAAGCCTATAGTAGGCGTCTTATAAATCCAGCTTCGTGAAGATCTTCGCCCTAGATAGTTAATCCAGCATTTCACTAACCAGTAGTAGTAGGTAACGGTTCTTAATTGTAATCTTATTAAGACCGCGATAGTCTATATATAGCCTTATAGTTTTATTTAGTTTTAGAATAAAGAGGATTAGTGCGCCTAACGGCGACTTACTAGGCTAGATTTACCCCTTTTCTAGTAACCCATCAAGGTACTCCCGTAGGATCTTAAGCTCTTTACACAAGAGGTTATAGATAGGAAGATTTAGCGGTTATTTGCCTTCTTCCAAATTAATTATATAATTATACTCCAAGTTCTGCGGTAGGACTTTAGCTCTCCTACCCGAAAATACCCTTAGTAAGTCCCTTAGGCCTACTGGAATATTTAACAAATTAGGGTCGTGTTCGTCCTCCACGTTATTATCAGGTAGGTCCCGGAGCTCCCTCAAGATGCTCACGGGCAGCGTCGTGCGCCGTAGTAGTTGCTCGTACATAGTTGCCACCGTACGTTGCACCATTTCATACGGTAGCTAGTAGAGGGTAGGGAAATCCTTAACGTAGCGCTTAAGGTGCCGTAGTATACTCTCCGTATATTGCTTTAGCTATAGTAACCCGTGACGGTTAAAGTATCTTATAAGATCCTTAAGATCGCCGCCTCCCTATAATGTCTCCGCAACCTATCCAGCAGTTCCCTATAGGGTTTCCGTTATAAAGGGGTTATTACCTATACTAGGCTTTATACCCATCTTGCTATTAAATAGGGGTTGGATCCGATACTCCTTTAGGTATAAAGCGTATACTATTTTACCTAGGGCTATATTCTCTAGGATGTCCTTTAGGCTTATTAGTAATATACGCCCTTCTAAATCTTTATTATTCCACCATTTAAAGGCTCTAGTCTTAAAGTATATCTTAGGATCTACTTCCGCTAGCTAAGGGTATCTAAGGATAAGGTTATAACCTATAAAGTTAGCCGCCTAAAAGGGTTACGGGCTAACTACCTTAGTGCGGTTATATATATTAGCCACTAACACTATAAGCTTATAGGCACTATATAGCTTAATCTAATGCTTATCTAGGAAGCCTATAATAGGTTTCCGCCACCTTTACAATGGGATAAGTTTATACTCTTTTACCAAATTATATTATATAAGATTAATTTCGGCACCGCTATTATATAGTGCTTGGAACTATTATATCTTACTTATAGAGAGTGTTATTTCTAGCTTAATAGTAATACGGAGAGTCTCTCCTTCTATATCTTGCCCTAGTTATAGCCGGGAGAGGTCCGCGACTAGGGCTTTTCTTTTTTTAGATTATTAGTGCGGTTATTACCCTACTTATTTTTCTAATAGGATCTACCTCTAGAGTTTTCTCTTAACTTCTTAGAGTGTTCCTATAAAGGTGCCGGACGGGTATTAGGTTAACCCTAGGAGTTTTTCCCGTTATTTAAGGTTCCTAACTTTAACCCTTTTAAAGTTCTCTTTAAGAACGGCTTCTTTAAAGGTTGGGTCTACCCTATATTACTACTAGAGTGCCCACGCTTTTAGTAACCCCCCGGCTTCCTACTAAAAGAGGTCTAGTTCCTTACCGTATCTTTAACGTTTAGAACTACTCGTTCAAAATCCGTATATATAGTAATCCGTAATAGGGCTCCTACGCGCTTTATTTTGTCATAAATTGCTAGCTTAATTCTAGCCCAGATAAACCCAATCTTCTCCTTCTTACGGATGCTACCGTCCTTGTTTTTAAAGGGCTTTAAATCCATCTACTAAGTATGAGTTTCCATAAAGTTTATAAACTAGCGGAAGTTATAGCGGTCCAGCTATATCCCATTTTAGAATAGCTCTACATTATTGTATTATACGACATATAGATCTTAAGTCTATTTCTTTAGAAAGGTTTACAGCTATAGCCATATAGTAATTTGCTCTTTATTAAGCTAATTAAGTGCGATCTGGTTTAGTGATTGGTCTTTAATCTTGCTAATAATCTAGTGTATACGCTCTTTAGTATCATCTCGTATTATTAGCATCTTAAAGAAGTTGTCTACCTTATTAACCCAATTGTCCAACTGCTGGGCGTTAGGTCTATAGCGGAGTTCTAAACTACTAAAGGCCTTAGCTAGTTAGTCTATATCCTTTTTCCGTTTATAGCGTAGATAACTCTCTAAGTCTTCTATACCTCCTTAGGTAGGTACTAAATAGCTTCTAAAAAGCCCTTAGCCTTAACTAGGTTATAAAAGAATTTACCTAACTTAGATTAGACCCTGCTAGATCTAGATTTGCCCTTAAAGGGTTCTAATATATTTATTAGTAGCTTCCTCCCGCATAGCTTCTAAGAGCCTTATAATAGCTTCCCGATATCCGTCTTAAAGGAGATTAGTATAGGGCTCTTAACCTTCCAAACTTGGGCCTAGGGAGGCTCCTACTATAGAGGTAGTATTGGTACTAGTAGCTAGTATAGGCTTCCTAACAAGGCTCAGGTCTTAAGTTAGTAATTGGCTTAGATTACCTAAAGGGGTAGGCCCGCTTAGCTTATAAGCAGTCTATGCACTACTACTATGCTAATTATAGGCTGGTGGTCTTCCGGGAGGGTTTTAGTTGGTTCCCTAGTCGGACACATTAGTATATTCCTCTAGCATTTCTAGCTTAGGGGAAGATCTTAGAGTTACCTCTAGCGCTTAATCTTCCGATTAGCCTAGGTGGGGCCAAAGGGGTTCCGGTTGCTTTTTAGTAGCGTTACGACCGTTATAAAGGGTGTCTGCGTTTTTCTTAGCGGTGACCATAGGTATATAAGAGTCTTCGAGCTCCTAGAGCATCTAGGTATTAGGGCTTATTCAGCCGTCTTGCCTAGAGGGTTATATTATCGCAATCTCTTGCTATCGGAGGGACCTTCCTGCCTTTATACAATGGCTTTCCATAAGGTATCTATAGAGTTTCCGTTTAGGTTATCGCGAGATTTTAAGGGAGAATAGTAGTTGTAAACAAAAGATATAAACAAATAATCTGGTCCTTAAAGCCGACTACCCTTCTAAAAAAGAGTAGGAAGGATTTAAATGTAAGGGGATCTTATAGACAGGGGGCTATAAAGACACGATTGGAATAGGATAGATTGGTAAGAGAGACGAATCCTTAAGGAGGTAAGGCCTTTGGGATTGTGGAGACTATATACTACGGGCATGTACCTTCGGCACGTAACCGGCGACCATCTGAGGGGCGTCCAGGGGTTGTCCTGAGGGCAACCCAAGGTGTCCGCAATAATATCCCTTATACTATATTTATGGCTATTAAGGCTTAGTTCTTCTAGGAAAGGAGCTTAATTTTTAGGTCTGCCCTAATCTGGCATCTAAACTTTAAGATACCAATAATATTGTGTTAGAGGTTACTAGAGTATAGGGATAGATAACGCCCCCATACTTAAATAATTAAGGGGGAGGGAGAGTCCTGTAGAAGAGAGGAGGGCAAAAAAACTGGAAATAATAGTATAGTATTTGGCCTACCCGTACTATAAGGGTGGAGTACGGTTTTAGCGGAGTATAGGTATAGCTCAATAAAATCCTCTTCCTCCTCTTCCTTTTCCTTATTAATACTTTCCTCTAGTAATTACTACTTGTAATTTCTTGCAGCATACAGGCCACCGCACTTGCTGTAGGTATATAGGAACTTGCAATCCTTACCTAGGTTATACTTCCCTCTATTAAAGCTGTAATAGGTCCTTAAGATATTAGTGCTTACTTATATGCGTTTTAAGATAGATGCGGATTTATAAGTACTAGGATTGCAATAGATATCTAGAAAGTTACTAGAGATCTTCTAGTTAGCTAGCTCTAACTGGTTTTTTTAAATAACTATAGAGTAGTGCTTTAAGGCCATAGTTATTAAGGGAGTAATTTAGTAGGTGGTAGATAGCTAGATAACTTAATTATAGAAGGTAAGTATTTGGGGAATAAGATCTACTAAAAGATTCTTATATATAACGATTAAAATCATTATATAGTTAAGGAAGCCCTCTACCCACACTTTAACTAATAGGTAGTCCTTTATTGTCCCTTTTTTTAGTCTTATAGAAAGGACGCTGTTAATAATAAGGATATTATTTTAAGGCTTAGACCAGAGCTGGTATATCTAGAGGTAAGAGAGGTTATTAGGTAAGAAAGTACCCTAAAATACCTTAAGTATCTCTTTATTTAGGACGCTAGGGAGGAGAGTATTTAGGATATTGGCTATATAGGGGAGTAACTTACCTAGTTTATTAATTGGGGTTAAGGATAATACTACCGTAGCTAATCTCGCTATTACTATAGCGAGGCTTAATATATAGAGTTTAGTCGCCTAATCTTCCTATTCTTTTTAAACGTGTAGTATTTTAGTACGGTCCTCCTGTTCCTAAAGGAGTCTTATTTTCTAGTTAGTTGCCTAGTTCTTAACCTCCTTTGCCTAAGCTCTTCTAATTCTTAGGTCCTCCTTATATAGTTATTAGAGCCGTTCTTTAGCTTTTTTAGCGGCTAAAGTCTCGCGTTAAGCCGCGGAGAGAGGCGCCATTATAGAGGATAGAGACTGTAATGCCGGCGTATCGCCTAAAGGTGTAGGGGAAGGTAAGGGAGACTGGTAGGTAACCTCTAAGGAGTTTAGCTCGTCGAGTGTATCGTCATTAGTTAAGTTTTTAAGGTTTTTACAGATAATTCGCGAAGGTTTAGACGAGCGTATAGGTTATTAAGTCATTAACAGCAATAATTAATTATTAGAAATTAAGTAAATAAGGCATTAGCTCTCAAATAAGACTAATATAAAAAGCAAGCAAGCAAGGCTCAATTTTGTAAATGTTGATAATGTTGGTGTTGCTGAGATGCAGGGGTGCTGCAGTGCTTGCTTGGCCACATAGACATATCTATATAAGGTTTTAAGTAGAGCTTCAAGCAGAGCCTTGTGTAGAGCTTTAAGCAGAGCCTTATATAGAGCTTTAAGCAGAGCTTTGTACAGAGCTTTAAGCAGAGCCTTGTATAGAGCTTTAAGCAGAACTTTGAGCAGAGCTTCGAGCAAAGCTTCAAGCAGAGCTTCGTGTAGAGCTTCGAGCAGAGCTTCGAGCAGAGCTTCGTGCAGAGCTTCAAGCAGAGCTTCGAGCAGAGCTTCGTGCAGAGCTCTAACCAAAGCTTTGACTACGGCTTCGACCAGAGCTTCGAGCGGAGCCTCGACCAGAGCTTTGAGCGGAGCCTTGACTAGAGCCTTGACCAGAGCCTTGACTAGAGCCTCGACTAGAGCCTTAAGCAGAGCTTTGACTAGAGCTTTAACTAGAGCTTCGACCAGAGCTTTGACTGGAGCTTTAAGTAGAGCCTTATGCAGAGCCTTGTATAAAGCTTTATATAGAGTTTGTATTCGTGTAGGCGTTTATACAAATATTATATAGGCTTCGTGCAGGCTTTTGTGTAGGCTTTTGTATAGGCGTGTATATAGGCAGCGGAAGAGCAATAAAGCAGGTAATAAGGCCTAGAGTTAGTCTAGATACAATATATTAGCTATTTAGGTATTTATCTACTATAAATATTAAGGATTGGTAATAGTTAATAGCTCTGGCTAAATATTTACTATTTTAGTAGTAATATTTAAGGCAGAATATAGCAGTAACTATAACGCCGTTTATAATAATTTTGGTAGCGTTAGAATTGCCTTATAAAGCTCTAGAATATAACGTTGGCCGATTATCTATAAAGGTGTTAGTTTATTATTAATTAATAGTAGTAAAGTTTTAAGCAGAGCTTTAAAGGGGAGATTTGCTTATTTAAGGCGAAATATAGTAGTAACCACCAAGCCGTTCGCAATAATTTTAGTAGTATTAGAATCGCCCTATAAAGTTCTAGAATATAACATTAGCCGATTATTTATAAAGGCGTTAGTTCGTTATTAATTAATAGCTAAAAATTTTAGTATAGCGCGCGAGTTTGTATAAGAATTATATATAAATCGGCGCGAGGGACTAATAAATTTCCAAACCGTGTACTAGACTTACCTTAGAAGTTTAGACTAAGAAAACGATTATATAGATATAGGAATATCCATACCGTCCGCTAAGCTAATTTAGGACGGCAATTGTTTTCTTAGTCTAAGAGACTTTGGCGAGATTTGTATAAAAACCTAAATATAGTTTATATAAGAAGACTTTATTAACTTTAACGAAATTAATCTACCCTCCTATAATACCTATTAATAGAATACTTAAGGAGAATCGACTTGGAGCTCTTGCTGCACCTGGCCCAAAAAGACTAAAACCAACCAAAAGAACCCTGTAAAACACCTAGAGAATCCCCCTAAGATGCATGCATCGCAGGGGAGGCACACGTCAAACGACGGTGGTTTGTACTCGCGCGCGACCGCCAGAACCACGCCTAGCAATAGCCCTCCACAACAAAGATGGGCGAATGCCACACTATAAAGCGGAAATACCTTTATTAAGAAGGCATCTGATAAAATATAAAGCCTACTAGACGCGTCTAGTACCTAAAATTGCGGGGGAGTAACCGTTAGCTATAACGATCTAATATAGCTAATAGAATGGCTCCGCTAGTCTAGTAAACCTTAGGCACCCCTTTAGTAAACCCTTAATTAAATTCTCTAATAGCTAAGTAAAATTAAAAATAAATATAACCCCTCTTTACCGGCGAACCGCACCTAGGCCGCTATAGCTGCGCTTTTATAGTATAGGGAACTTACCCCCCTTAAGATAATAACTAGGTATATAATTATAATATAACCAAATATAGAAAAAGTAGAGGGGCTTAAGGGATAATTAGAAACAGAAGTCCTTATAGAAATCTGTAAAGAAGTTTACAACGCTATTATAGTCTAATACCTTAGGAGCGGAAACATTAAAGTTACCCTAAAGGACTAATAGGTAAAGGAATAAGCCGTAAGGGTAGGGGATAGGCTAGGAGAACGTATTGGCATAAAAGTACTCCGTGAGGATTACCTAGTTAAAGTCCTAGCGGTCCCTATAAGCCTTAGGGTAGAAAAGGAACGCTAGGCAGACAATATAGCAATTATATAAAAGATAGTAAGACAAATGAAACGCCTTATACTAGGACTTAAGATTATCTAAATTTAATAGCTTTAATAGGAAAATGCAAACTAAGTAAATAATAAGAATAATAAAAGGATATAAGGGTCGCTAAAGACTCGCTAGGGAGACGCTAGATAAATATATAGCTCCCTTATTATCAGCATATATACACTAGGAATGTAAAAACTCCTTATCTAAAAAGAAATAATTATAAACGGCCTTATATATAATATAAGGCTCTATAACTATAGACTACGCCTAAAATAATACTATTATTATATATAATAGGGATACACCTAATCCACATACGCAGTATAGGTGTGCTACAGCCACTATATAGGCCCCTACAATATAAGACACTGCTTAAATTAAGACTAAATAAAATGCGTAAACTGCCACTAAAGTATATATAAGGCGTAAGAGAGAGAAGACTATATTAAATACAGGAGATAAAAGGTAAGGGCTTAATAGCTACGGGAATAATTGTACGCGAGGTTATATAAATAGAAATAATAAGCGATAAGCTAGGGGGGCGCAGGTGCCTTTTTAGCGTTTCCTACCTTTAATACTAGGGGGCTAGGCTAGCCATCCTAAGCCTTAACGGGCTAGAAGCGACGCCGCGCGACATTACTAGACTGTATAGGGATATAAGGGTTATAGGGGATATAAGGGAGAGAACGCCCTATAGGAAGACCCTTATAGACAGCTATAGCAAGCTTAAAACCAGGATAATTAAGAATTGGACTTAATACAGTAAATATAACATTTATAGCCGACTTTTAAAGGGCGTATAGCTAACTAGTAAGAATAGGGAAAAAACTAGAGATAATAACAGATTTAGATATAGAAGCGCTAGTAGGAACACAAAATACGGGAATGGAAAGCTCTATATAAAATAAGTAGTAACTAGGGTGTAGTTATAAAAGACAGAAGTTCTAAATATCCTAGAGAAAGCGGAAATAGAAGAAGTAAGGAATAATAAAGAGGCGAAGGACCCTCACCGGGGGTCCGCTACCTATCTATTATATAGTATAACTATAGTAACACAAACCACCGTCTTACAAGGCCCTTACTAGACAGCCTAGACCTAGAGAAATACTATATCCTTACTATATAAGAGCCGTACTATAATACCTACACATAATCGACATACTGCCCCTAAGGATTTTAGCTCCTATACAAACTAAAAGCAGCTATACGCGTGTGCTTTATAATTAGTAAGACTATTAGCCTATCCTTATAGTTATAGCAGGCAGTTAATCTAGATATTATAGTTATAATAATTTAGACATATAGAGGACCGGTATAAATTATTAATATATATAACCCTAGGGTTAAAGGGGTTTTATAAACAGAGAATATTATATTAGTAATAAGCTTACTTAAAACTAAAGGCATAAAGTCTATTTTATTAGGAGACATAAACCTCTATTACCCGCGGTAGGGGGGTATCTACGTCACTGCTAAATAATAGGCAGAGTGCCTACTAAAAGCTATAGACACCTGGGGCCTTAAGCTGGCTACCCCCCCTAAAGCAATTATATGGCAATAAGGATCCGCCAGAAGTATAATTGACCTTATATTTATGGATAAAGGCCTATACTAAAGACTTAAAAGGTATAACCCTAAAGAAGAATAGGCACTTACTTTAGACTATATCCCCATCTAAATATAACTAGATTTAGATATTAAGGCGCAACTAAATAGTAAAAGATACGTAATAAGGATGCTTAAGGTAAATAGCTTCCTTAATATAGTTAAATAACAACTCTAAGACCTAGAAGAAATCTACCTAATACTAAATAAGTGAGGCTTATTAGCTACCCCTAAGGAAATTAACTAAAGACTAGAAAGGATCTAGGCAGTAATTAAAAATGGGTTAAAAGAGTACTACCTAGTCTTAAGACCGGGCCCCTATACGCGATATATATAGTCCGTATAATACGCGGTTCTTATAGCTAGCCAATAATAAGCAAGAAGGAAATACTTAAGTAGCCATAACCCTAAAGATAAGAGATAATATAAAGATATAAGAAACTAGTTAAAGAATACCCTAAAAAAAGAAGCAAGGAATAACTGGAGACAATTTATAAACAAGTATACTTTTAACCTAAGCCTCCCCTATAATAAGGGCCTATGGGCCATAGCAAAATAGGTATAAAAAAAGGTAGGGCGACTAGTAAAAGACTTATACCTACTACCCCTATAAAGAGTAGGGGAATTATAGGCTACTAATAATAATAATAAGAAGGTAAAGATCCTTATAAAAAGGTTCTTCCCCTAACCAGCTCTAGCAGACCTTAGTAACATTATAGGTAAAACACTAGTAACTCGCCTATAGGTCAACAGCGATATAATAATAGAGGAAATAGCCAGAACTATTAGCCGCCTTTTAAATAATATAGCACTAGAACTAGATGGGATTCTAAATAAGCCCTAAAGACCTATAGACCACTTATAGCACCCTAGCTTATAGATATAGCCAGAGCATACTTTACTATAGGCTACTACCTATAACTTGGAAGATCTATAACAACGGTTATCCTATAAAAAGAAGGTAAAGTAGATTACTTAATCCTAGGAAGCTACCGCCCTATTGCCTTAGAAAACACCCTTAGTAAGATCTTAGAAAAGGTAATAGCGGACCATATAGTAGATATAGCTAAGGAATACGCCCTACTACCATAGAGCTAAATAGGGGCAAGAAAGAACCGCTTAACACTATTAGTACTTACGCTACTCGCTACTACCATTAAATCTACATGGGCGATGCGAAGGGACTTTATAGTATTAATGCTTAGCCTAGATATTAGTGGCGCCTATAATAACGTACCCCACAAGCGTCTCCTATATATCCTTAGAGCAAAAGGCTTCCTAGAATGGATTATATAATTTATTTAAGGGTTTATAGGTTAGAAAGAAATATTACTAGTCTTTAGCAGATACTAGAGCCCCCCTATTATAGTTATAATAGGAATACCATAAAAATTACCCTCTCGCCTATACTCTTTCTTTTCTTTATAAGCAACCTGCTTAACTCCTTTAAGGAAGGGGCGACCTAGGGAATAGGCTTTATTAATAACACAAACCTAATTATATATAGGCTAACAGCCGTAGAGAATTGCAGAATATTAGAGAAAGCTTATAACACCTATATAGAATAGGCAAGATAATATAGTCTAATTCTTACCAGAGAAATACTAGCTAATCTATTTTATAATAAAACGCAACTAATCTACAGATCTTTAGTATATAATTCGCATTTAAGGCTTTAGGGGTTAACTAGTTTAGGGCCTAAGGGTATTAGGAATATAGGTAGATAGTAAACTCCAGTAGAGCGTATATACGGCGTAAGCGGCCCGTAAAGGCTAAGCACAGTATATTATATTATCTAGGATTGTTAATTCTATATAGGGTCTATACTTTTAGAGGTCACGCCTACTATATATAGCAGTTGTCCGGCCAACCATAATGTATAAGTCCAGTATTTAGGCCATTGGAGAATCTAAGAAAGGCCCCCTTAAGTCGCTCCTTAAACTACTTTAAAAGGTCTAAACAGCCTACCTTTAGAGTATAATAGGCGGATATAAGCGAACGGCCACAGCACTGCTTAAGAAGGAAGCTAATATTCCCCCCCTATAACTATATATTAAAGCCACTATAATATAAAGGACACAAAATAAACGCAACTCTAATGTTATAAAGTATATTAAGACACGCCTAAATAAACTATAGAGGGACCCTAGGGCGCCCTATAGGAGAATAAACTAATAACTCTAAAGTAGGGAAGACATATTAGAGAAATAAGTAAAGAAAGTAGAAGAGAAATGGTGCTGCTTTAGGGCCTAGGCCTATATAGAGGAGGAAGAGAGACGTATAAGAGGCCAGTAAAGATAATAGTAAAAGAGAGAAAGGAGCTAAAGTAGAGCATAAAAGAATGCTAGAAAACTATTTACCGTAATATAATACTAGTTAGACTAACGCTAAAGAGGTATATAGGAGTTAAAGGTACAGAGGCTAACTAAGGCAAAAGGAACCTAAGCCGTAGCATAGTTAACGCCATAGGGGG
>Ga0307515_10009226_pt1 | contig 19106 bp, 19 predicted proteins | sample 17_EM_MG_FD_194513 | JGI IMG/M metagenome (GOLD analysis project Ga0307515, IMG submission 194513) | Populus trichocarpa ectomycorrhiza microbial communities from riparian zone in the Pacific Northwest, United States - 17_EM | ecosystem: Host-associated > Plants > Roots > Unclassified | place...
CGTGCGATGCCAGGAAGGTGATGACATCGGCGATCTCCTCCGGTTCGCCGATGCGCCCCATCGGAATGAACGCACCGGCTTTTTCGGCACCGGCGGCACCCAGCGAGTTTTCTTCCGACAGAAGCTGCGCCGTGCGGATGTAGCCCGGCGCCATGCCGTTGACGCGGATGCCGTCGCGGGCAAGCTCGACCGCCAGACCGCGAACGAGCCCGACGACACCGGCCTTCGCCGCCGAATAATGCACATGCTCGTCCCAGCCATAGGCAATGCCCATGATCGACGACAGAGCGACAACGGCGCCGCTTTTGCGCGTCTTCATACCGGGAGCGGCGGCCCGCACCACACGGAAGATGCCCTTCAGATCGATATCGAAAGTCAGTTCCCATTTCTCGTCGGTGAGCACGCCGAGCGGCGCCTTGTGGGCGATACCGGCATTGGCGATGATCACGTCGATCCGGCTATGGCGAGCCTCGATATCCGCCACCAGCGCGTCGACCGCCGCGGTGGAACGGACGTCGAGAAAGGCGAATTCCGCCGATCCACCGGCAGCCTCGATCGCTGCAACGGTGGCCTTGCCTTCCGTCTCCAGGACGTCGGTGACGACGACATGGTCGCCGAGCGCCGCAAAGGCCTTGGCGGTTGCGTGTCCGATACCGATGCCGGCGCCGGTGATCAGGATGATGCGGGGTGTGTCGGTCATGTCTTCTTCCTGTCCTTAAAGCATCACATCGCCGGAGTTCGGGCCGAGGGTCTGGCCGACGAACAGGCTTGCGGCGGATGATGCGAGAAACGAAACGGTGGCCGCCACTTCTTCCGGCTCGCCGAAACGGCCGAGCGGCAGTTCGGCGGCCTTTCGCGCCTGCCAGTCTTCCGACAGGGCGCGCACCAGCGGCGTGTTGATCGGACCGGGCGCGACGGCGTTGACGCGCACGCCGCGGCTGGAGACTTCGCGGGCGAGCGACTTCGTCAGACCGATGATCGCCGATTTGGCCGCCGCATAATGCGAAAGCTCGATGCCGCCGATCTGGCCAAGCTGCGAGGCGATGTTGATGATAACGCCGGAGCGGGCGGCAAGCATGGCCGGAAGCACAAGCCTGGTCATCAGGAACGTGCCGCGGACGTGAACAGCGAACATCCGGTCGAAATCCGCCACTTCGAGATTTTCGAACAGCGACTGGTGAACGATGCCGGCGCAATTGACCAGCAGCGCCGTATCGCCGAAGGTCTCGACGGCGGCCTGGTGAATGGCCACTGTCGCCGCCTCCGACGATACGTCACCGGCCACAGCCTTCGCCTTGCCGCCCGTGCTGGAAATCTCGTCGGCAACCGTCCTGGCCGCGTCAGCCTTGAGGTCGTTGACCAGCACGGCATAACCGTCGGTTGCCAGCCGCAGGGCGATGGCGCGGCCGATGCCGGAACCGGCACCTGTAACGATAGCTGACGACATCATGCTTCCTCCTGAATGGCGATGCGTTTGGCGCGGCGGATGGAAAGCGTCATCAGCGCTGCGTAGACACCCAGAAGCGCAAAGGAAAAGATCGTCGTCAGCACGCCGAAGGCAAAGACGTTGGGGTGCACCTCCACCGAGAACGTCCCGTAGATGGCGAGCGGCAGCGTCAGGTCGCGGCCAGAAGCAAACAGTGTGCGCGAAAACTCGTCATAGGAGAGCGTGAAGGCGAACAGCATGGCCGAGAGAACGCCCGGGAAAATCAACGGAAAGGTGATCTTGCGGAAGGTCTTGATCGGCGACACGCCGAGCGACCAGGCAGCCTCCTCGACGCTTGGATCGAAGCGGTTGAGGATCGCCAGCATGACGAGGAAGGCGAAGGGATAGGTGTAGACGACATGCAGCACGAAGGCCGTGCCCCACCAGTGGCGGTCGATGCCCAGCACATTGGCGACCAGCGCCATGCCGAGACCGACAAGCACGCCCGGCACCATCATGCCCAGCACGATCAGATAGAAGGCGACGCCCGATCCTCTGAATTTGCGGCGGAAGGCCTGCGCCGAGCTGACGCCCAGTACCGTGGAGACGATCATGGTCATGACAGACAGGGCCAGCGAGCGGAACAGCGCCTCATTGATCGGCAGCGGCGCGATGCGCGACGGCGGCGTGAAGCCGAACAGGTGCTGGTACCAGTAGGTCGACCATTCAATGATCGGGAACTGCGGTCCGCCTTCCGGCCCCGTCTGGAAGGACAGGATGCCGAGAACAACCATCGGGGCATAGAGGAACACCAGGAAGAGGCCGGTGTAGACGCCAAGCGCGAATTTCGTGCCGCTGGAATTCATGGCTCAAAGCGCCTTTCTGAGATCGACGACGCGCAACAGCGCCGCCACCACGATGCCCATGAGGATGGTGAGAACCACGCCGACCACGGCGGCAAAGGCCCATTTCAGCGATCCGACCTGGGTGACGATGATATTGCCGAGCAGGTTGACCTTGCGGCCCGAGAGAGCAGCGGCGGTGGCGAACTCGCCGAGCACCATGACCGAGACGAAGATCGCGCCGACGACAACGCCGGGCATCGTCAGCGGCAGGATGATGGTGCGGAAGATGCGCCAGAAGCCGGCACCCAGATCCTGCGCCGCCTCGATGACGCTCGGATCGATGCGGCCCATCATGAAGGCGATGGGACCGACCATGAATACGCAGTAGATCTGCGTCATGCCGATGACCACCGAAAGCTCGGAAAACAGGAGAACCTCGATCGGTGTATTGATGATGCCGAGCGCCTGTAGGATGAGGTTGATCGCCCCTTCCTTGCCAAGCATCGGCCGCCAGGCAAGCACCCGGATCAGGAACGAGGTCCAGAACGGAATGACGCAAAACACCAGAAGCACGGTCTGGGTGGTCTTGTTGCGGACGAACAGACCGACATAGAGGGCGGCCGGGTAGCCGACGACCAGGGTCGCCACCAGCACGATCAGCCAGATGCGGACCGTGGTCCAAAGTGCGCTCAGATAGGTGTCGCTGGTAAAGAACGTCACCCAGCTCTGCACCGTCAGGATCGGACTGATCTTGAAGGTGGTCTGCGTCCAGAACGAGACGTAGACCATCATCAGCATCGGCACGACGAGAAACAAAAGCATCCACAGAATGCCTGGCGCCAGCAGCCACAGCGACTTGTCGGAGACTTTTTTAGCCGTCGTTTCCGATGGCGCGTCGGATGTCGTCGCAGCGGTCATGGTCATCGTTCAATCTCCAGTCCGTCCTGCCGCCGGGAGTGCAGCAAGCGGGTCATGCGTAAACAAGGGCGTCGTTGCGTTTCCACACGAGCGCGTAGCGCGTTTGTGGCGTCAGTGCGTTTGGTGTTGTCTGACTGAGATGGGATTCCACCTCGAACACGCGGCCATCATCGAGTGCGAAAAAGGAGTTGATGGCGGCGCCGGAATATTCGTCGGCGACGAAGGTGGCTTCCAGCCGGACTTCGTCATTGGCGACGGTATCGGTCAGAGGACGCACCGCGATACGATCGTAACGGATGGCGTAACCCGGCTTGCCGCTCTGGCGTGGCGACGTACCGCCCAGCGGAAACGTCCCGAGAGGGGCGATGAAGGCGTCGCTCGAAAGCGTGCCCTCGAACAGGTTGTAGCAATTGAGAAAGCGGGCAACCGACGGCGATTGCGGCTGGTTGTAGATCGTGTCGGCATCGGCGGACTGTGCAATCCTGCCCTGATCGAGAACCAGCACGAGATCGCCCATGGCCAGCGCTTCGCTCTCGCTGCCGGTGACGTGTAGGAAGGTGACGCCGCAGCGTTCGCGGATGGCGCGCAGTTCCGAGCGCATGCGGGCACGCAGATTGGCATCGAGCGCGCCGAGCGGCTCGTCGAGAAGCACCAGCGACGGCTCGGTGATCAACGTGCGCGCCAGAGCGACGCGCTGCCGCTGGCCGCCCGAAATCTGTGTCACAGCCCGCTCTTCCAGACCGCCGAGTCCTACCAGCGCGACCATGTCCTTTACCCGCGCCGCCAGCACCTTCGGATCGGCAACAGGATCGATGTCGCGATTTTCGAGGCCGAAGGCAATGTTTTTAGCGACCGACAGATGCGGGAAAAGCGCAAAATTCTGAAACACGAAGCCGATGTCGCGGCGATGCGGCGCAATGCCCTCGATCCGTTTGCCCTTAAAGGTCAGGCTGCCCGCATCTGGGGTTTCGAAGCCTGCAATGACACGCAGCAGCGTTGTCTTACCCGAACCGCTGGGGCCGAGCAGAGCGACATAGGCGTCTTCGGGCAATGCGAGATCCAGCCCGTTCAGCGCGTGGAGATCGCCGTAACTTTTCCGGACATTCGAAAGTTTGAGAACTGCCGACATGATTTCCCTGCCAGTTTGACGGCGAGCAACGGCTGACCTCTCTCATCCCGATATGCGAAATCCATTGTAAAATCGGGCAAGCCAAGGGCGTCTGCGCACAAGGAATTGCGCGCACCACACCATTCGTTCTCGACGTTTCTTTTCGTTCGCCTCTGGGACACTTCTTCCGGTGTCCAACTTTCAAAAAGATTGCACAAATGAACTTTGTATTCAATAGGCTTTTAAAAATTACCTTCTTTTGTTCATTTTGATGCAATCGCGCCCGTATCCCCTTACACGAAACAGCTGCGCACGTCCTCGATCCGACTCATTTTCACTGTTATGCGGAGGATCGACGCAAGTTAACGTCTTTGGGCAAATCGCCGTTTTATAGGGCATTGGTGCTGAAAATTGATGCAAAGGATCATTTCTCTGATCGCTCGCGATCGCGATAATGCCTGAAGATCAAAAAAACCTATCGAATCAGCGCGTTTCCAGCCAGCCTGCGACTCATGTTCGATTATTCGTTTATTTGTATGCAAAAGTCATTTATTGTTCGCTGTGATAGGAAATGGAATTGGCTTAAAGAGAGAAGCAATTTCAAGTCGGTACGTTAGCCGGATGCAGGATGTCCATCTCGATGATACGAAACAGGCCGGCACAGAACACCCAGCGTCGATATGAGATCGCCGAGCAAATCCTGCGCGACAACATCGATGGCGGGTTGCTGCCTGCGGGGCTCGTTCTTCTCGAAGGTCCAATCGCCGATATTCTCCAGACCTCGCGCGCGCCCGTTCAGCGCGCGCTCTCGCGTCTGGAGGCCAATGGCCTCATTCACCGTTTCAACGGGCGCGGCTTTTTGGTCGGCCCTGCCGATGTGGGCGTTGTTCCCAACAGAACGGATATCAAGTCCTTCGGCATCGTCATCGCGCAGGACGCCGACGAGGCGTTGCAAAGCCGTTCGTCCTGGGAGCGAATCTACAACACCGTCGAGGCCGATGTGGCGGGCTGTGTCGTATTCGGCCAGTATCGCATCATTGAGATGGAGCTCGCAAACCACTTCAAGGTCAGCCGCACGGTGGTGCGCGATGTTCTTGGCCGGTTGCAGGAGCGCGGGCTGGTGCGCAAGAACCAGAGTTCCCACTGGATCGCAGGGCCGCTGACCGCCCAGACCATCAAGGACCATTTCGCTTTCCGGCGTATGCTGGAACCTACGGCGCTTCTGGCCGGGGCCGAGGATGTCGATCGCGACAGGCTGAACGATCTCTTCGTCCGGCTTCTCGATATGGAGGGCAGCGAGACTGGCGAGCATCTGGAAAATCTCGACGCGCTTCAGTCGCAGATGATCGATATCTGCGTGATGACCAATGCCAACGAAAAGATGCGCGAGCTGATCCGCAACAACCTTTTGCCGCTCGATGCGTCCGAGCGCCTGCTGCGGCATCTGGGACTTCCGAGCGATCCGACCGTTATTACCGAAATCCGTCTGGTCGTCGAGCTTATGGTGCGCGGTGCCGTCAAGGCAGCAGCGGCCATGCTCGAGGCGCACCTGGATGCTGCGATGCGCCGGATGATTGCCCAGATGAAGATCGTCTCCATCATTCCCGGCCCGACGGTGACGGCCGACTATCTGACGCGGGTCGAGTAATCCGGTCATTCCGACATCCTCACGACAGGCTTTGCCGGATGACGGCCAAGAGTTTTGTGCGCTCTGCGCGGGCTAAGAGAGCTTCCTCCATGGTCACTTTGATGAAGTGCGCGGGCGTGTGCGGCTGAAGCTGGCCGATCAGGTCCATATCCGCCGAAATCACAGTCCCCAGCATGAAATATCCGCCGCCGGATACGGCGTCTCGATGCAGGATGATCGGCTCGGTGCCGCCGGGAACCTGGATGGAGCCGTAGGGATAACAACTGTCGACGATATTCGAAGGGTCCGAGCCCGCGCCGAAAGGCTGCGTGCGGTCGACAAAGGACAGTTTGCGGCCGCCACGAAAACGATAGCCCATGCGGTCGGCCTCGGGCGCCACTTTCCACGCATCGGCAAAGAAGCTCTCCTTCGCCTCATCCGTCAACCGGTCCCAGTAGAGGCCCGGTAGCACGCGCAGTTCGGCGGGGTTTCCGGGCGCTCTGCGAAGCGCCTGCGGCACCGTTGTGCCTGCGACGCCGGACGGTGCGGCACCCAGCGGCAACTCGTCGCCGATGGCGATAGCCCTGCCTTTGAACCCGCCCAGAGCACCGATCGGATAGGTCGAACGGCTGCCCAATGCCTCTGGCACATTGATGCCGCCTGAAACAGCGATATAGATCCGTGCTCCGGATTTCAGGAAATCGAAAGAGAGCGTCTGTCCTGCCTTGACCGGGAATGCAGTCCATCCGGGTTGGACCGCGCCATCGACTTTTGCCGGCATATCGGCTCCGGTAACGGCGACCAAAGCATCCCTGACAAATTCCAGCTTCGGCCCCATGAACACCGCCTCAAGTCCGGCTGCTCCCTCGTCATTGCCGACCAGCATGTTGGCTGCGCGCATGGCCAAACGGTCCATTGCCCCGCCGATCGGAATGCCGAGGTGAAAATAGCCGGGTCGCCCAAGATCCTGGACGGTTGTCGACAGCCCGTGGTGCAAAACTTTAATGGCCATTGAGCATACCCTCCAGACTGGCGTTGGTGCCAGCGATATCCTTCTGGAATGCCCTGAGATCGAAGGTGACTTCCCGGATGGGCGGGGTAAACACTCCCTTGTCCACATCCTCGACCGCCTGGTCATAACCTTCGCGATCGATCGGCTTGAACTTGACAATATCGCCTGGCCGAAAGAACACCATGAAGTCGCGGAGGTAGCTGGTCGTCTGGGTCGGATCGAAGATCGGCATCGGCGTAATGCCGAACATCTGGTAGCCGCCGGCACCCCGCACCGAATAGATGCAGCCGAAGCAGCCGCCATGACCGACTGTAAGGCGCGGCGTGTCCGTGCGCGGCCGCAGGTATTTCGGCACCTCAATCTGCCGCTGGCGCTCCACCATCTGATACATGAACGGCAGACCGGCAACGAATCCCACCATGGAGACGAACCAGGGCGAACCCGAATGCGCCGTCACAAAATCGTTTACCGAGGGAAAATCATTGATGCGTGCTGCATAATCGAGATCGGTTCCGCCTGGGTCCTGATGGCGCTCGCGAAAACGCATTAGCGTTTCGTGCGTCCATGGATCGTTGTAAAAAACCGGGATCTCCACGATGCGTGTCTTGAGAATCGGCTCGGCCTTTTCAGCGGCCCCTTCGATTGCCTTGACCTCTTTCAGGATATCGTCGGGCCGGATGATGTCGGGGTCGAACTTGATCTGGAACGAGGCGTTGGCCGGGCAGATTTCCGTCACGCCCCTGATTGCGCTATCGCGCACGCCCTTCGCCATGGACAGGCTCTTAAAAAACGCATCCAGCGACATCTCGTCACTGCATTCGACAAAGAGGTGTTCGTCGCCTCCGAATGTATAGCGGCTCTGCATTAGGCAACCTCCACGGACTTTTGTGCGGGCGGGGCAAATGTCGTATCGAGCCAGGTTTCGAGAAACCGCGTGTGATAGTTCGCGTCGCGAACTTGGGCGTCGTCAACCAGAGCCAGATGGAGCGGGATCGTCGTTGGAACGCCCGTCACCGTCAGTCCCTCGAGCGCCGACCTCAACCGGTCGAGGCATAACGCACGGGTCTCGGCCCAGACGATCAGCTTGCCGAGCAAGCTGTCGTAGAAGGGCGGCACAGTGTAGCCTTGGTAGAGCATCGTATCGAACCGCACGCTTTCACTCTCAGGGATCTTCAGCGTCTCGATCAGCCCCGGCGCCGGCATGAAGCCGCGTGAAGGGTCTTCCGCATTGATGCGGCATTCGATGGCGTGACCGCGTACTTTGATATCGTCCTGCGATACGGAAAGCGGGGCGCCGCCGGCAACGCGGAACATCTCCTGCACCAGATCGATGCCGGTAATCATTTCGGTGACGGGATGCTCGACCTGAATGCGCGTGTTGACTTCGATGAAATAGAACTCGCGTGCATCCTCATCATAGAGATACTCGACCGTCCCTGCCCCGCGGTAATGTACCGCGCGGGCCAGCGCCACCGCGCTTGCACAGAGCTTCTCGCGGATATCGGCGGGAAGCCGTGTTGCAGGCGCTTCTTCCCAGACTTTCTGACGCCGCCGTTGCAAGGAACATTCGCGTTCGAAACAGTGGACCACATTGACCCCGTCGCCAAGAATCTGCACCTCGACGTGGCGGGCGCGGGTAATGACTTTTTCAAGGTAGAGACCACCGTTGCCAAATGCGGCTGCCGCTTCCGCCGAGGCTTGCGAGAACTGCTGCTCGAGCTCCAAGACTGTCAGCACGATGCGGATACCGCGACCGCCGCCGCCGGCTGCCGCCTTGATCATGATCGGGAAGCCGGTCTTTTCCACCACAGCGCGAGCATCGTCGAGGCTGTCGATCCGCCCGTCGCTGCCGGGCACCGTCGGCACCCCAGCTTTGGCGGCGACAGAACGCGCCGCGACCTTATCGCCGAGAAGCCGGATCGCGTCGCCGCTCGGCCCTATGAAAACCATGCCAGCCGCCTCGACCGCATCGGCAAAATCGCCATTTTCAGAGAGGAACCCGTAGCCTGGATGAACGGCATCCACGCCCGAAGCCTTGGCGGCGGCGATCAGCGCCTCGATGTTGAGATAGGACTTCTTCGGCGCCGGCGGGCCAATGTTGATCGCTTCATCCGCAAGCCGAACTGCCAGCATGTCTGCGTCGGCGGCACTGTAAACCTGCACCGTGCGGATGCCGAGCGCCTTGGCGGCCTTGATGATGCGAACCGCGATCTCGCCGCGATTGGCCACGAGAACGGAGCTGATCGTCATGGGTCGACCTCGGCGATCACCTGGCCAGCCATCACCGGCTCCTCGTTTTCAACGAGGAATACGATATTCTGCCCCGAAACATCGCAGGGAATTTCTTGGAATGTCTTCATGACTTCGATCAGGCCGATGACGTCTCCGTTTGAAACGGCTGCACCGTCGGCCTTGAAGGGCGGGGTTTCCGGAGAAGAGGCGCGGTAGAAGGTGCCCGGCAATGGAGATCTGATTTCAAGCTTGCTCACGATTGTCCTCCGCGAAGGGTATTTTGATTGGAAATCTCGGAGACAGGAGCGATGCGAATGCCGTCCGCAATCAGCACGTCGCGCATCGTCTTGACGATATCGAGTGCCCCCAAGGTATCGGAATGAAAACAGATGGACTCGAAATCGATCTCGATGTCGTTGCCGGCGACGGTCTGCACCTTCCCTTCCCGGCAGGCGCGCAGGACCTTCCGGGCGATCTTGGCGGGGTCCGGCCGCCCAGCGTCGCGCGTGAAGACGATCGAACCGCTGTCGTCGTAATCCCGATCGGCATAGAATTCGCGTATGACGGGCTGACCAGCCTGGAGAGCGGCAACATGCGTGGCGGACTTTCCCATGCAGAACACGAAAGTTTCTGGCGCTGCCGTGCGCATATACTGGATGAACATCTGCGCCAATGTCGGGTTGATCGCCATTTCCATGTAAAGGGCGCCATGCGGTTTGACATGCTGCAGCCTGCCGCCGTGACGTCGGGCGAACTCGCGAAGGGCTCCGACCTGATAAACGATGTCGTTGACCAGCTCCCTGGGCGTGCCGTCGATTTTCCGCCGGCCGAACCCCTGGAGATCGTCGTATCCTGGATGCGCGCCAATACCGACGCCATGCTCGACCGCCATACCAACCGTCTGGTCCATCAGATTTGGATCGCCGGCATGAAAGCCGGTGGCGATGTTGGCGGAACTGATCAGCCCCATCAACGCGGCATCATGGGTATCGCCGATATGCCAGCGCCCGAACGCCTCCCCCAGATCGCAGTTGATATCGACAACCTCAAGCAAAATACGCGTCCTTACTGCCGGTGGTTCAGGTCATACACACGCCGTATGCTTCATCCGCAACAGAACGGTAGGAGAAAATTTGGCCTTTGAAAAATTCTTTTTTACCATATCATATATCTGAAAATCAGAACGCTGAACCCCAAAAACGAACCGTTATTTTGTCAACGAAACAAGTTATTTGGGACGCTTAGGTGATCTTTTAGGCAGTCCAATGCTCATGCCTTCATCGCGTGTTCTGTTTTTCCAAACACGCCTGCTGAAATAACGAGAGGAACAATCGATGGCGATGAGTCTCAGACAGCTGCGCTACTTCGTCGCCACCGCCGAACTCGGCCAGATATCTCTCGCCGCCGTCAATCTGTCGATTTCCCAATCGGCTATTACAACAGCAATCAAGGAATTGGAGCAGATCGTCGGGGTCGGGCTGTTCCTGCGCACGCCCCAGGGCATGGACCTGACGGAGGCCGGTCGACAGTTTCTCTCCTTCGCCTATGACATCTTGAAAAAGGTCGATGAAGCCACGCACCTCAATTTTATTTCAAGCGCCGTGGAAGGCACCCTGACGGTGGCCGCGACCTACACGGTGATCGGCTATTTTCTCCCGCTGCATATCGAGCGCCTGCATCGGCTGTTCCCGAAGCTTACCATCCAGCTTGTCGAGCAAAACCGTGAATCCATCGAGGAAGGCCTACTCACCAACCGCTACGACATTTCCGTGCTTCTGACGTCGAACATCCTCAACCCTGCCCTCAAAACAGAAAGACTGCTGGGGTCGGCGCGGCGCTTGTGGGTGCCCGCGCATCATCCGCTTCTTCGGCGTGACGTGGTCGGATTGCAGGATATCGCCGAGGAGCCGTACATCATGCTGACGGTTGACGAGGCGGCGCATTCCTCGCTGAAATACTGGAGCACCACGCCCTATCAGCCGAAAGTCATCCTGCGCACCTCGTCCGTGGAGGCCGTCCGCTCAATGGTCGCAAACGGGCAGGGCGTCGCAATCCTCTCTGACATGGTGCATCGCCCCTGGTCTCTCGAAGGTCGGCGGATCGAGACGATCAACGTCAAAGACCCGGTTCCAGCAATGGATGTCGGCCTGGCCTGGCGACGGAACATGGACCTCTCCCCCACCATGGTGGCCTTTCGTTCCTACTTCCAGCAGGCCTATCATCTCCCGAATATCCATCGGTAGCGTTTGTAAAACTTTGGATGACCCTGCCTCGTGTAAAACCCTGAGGCATTGCTTACAGGTTTTCGGGTGTATTGAGGTTGATGGTATCGTCAAGCGGTGCTGTCACGTTGATTTCGGTCTAAGGGTTGGCTGGTAGATCGGGCAGGATGAGCTTGTTGACCGTCAATTATAAGAACCATCGCTTTCCGCCACAGATCATCGCTCGTGCAGTTTGGCTCTATTTTCGGTTTCCGCTGAGCCTGCGATTGGTCGAGGAGATGCTGTTGGAGCGCGGCATTGTTGTTTCCTATGAAACCATCCGCCGATGGGGCCGGAAATTCGGCCCCGCCTATGCCCGGCAATTGCGCCGCAAGAAACCGTCGCATCGTGATATCTGGCATCTGGATGAGGTCTTGATTTCCATCGGTGGGCGAAAACATTGGCTTTGGCGCGCGGTTGACCAGGATGGTTATGTTCTCGATGAGATCGTACAGGCCCGCCGCGATACCAAAGCCGCCAGGCGATTGCTGGATCCGGCTTTTAAAGAAGCAAGGTCTCCCACCCAAGCGGATCATCACTGATAAACTGCGGTCGTATGGAGCGGCAAAACGCCAGGTCATGCCGCAGGTCGAGCATCGATCTCACAAGGGATTGAACAATCGAGCTGAGAACTCGCATCTACCTTTGCGAAAACGAGAGCGAATGCTGCAGGGCTTCCGATCGTCGGCAGCCTGCAGCGCTTCATCAGTATCTTCTCGGCATTCCGAAATCTCTTCGTCCCGCCACACTCCAAAAACTCAGCGCTCGCCATCCATATCCACCGCCTTAAGGCCATGGCGGAATGGAGAGCCGTGACCGAAATGCTGGCCTAAATTGGGGCCGCTGCTCAATGCTGACCTTTTTCAAACAACGTGAACGGCGCACCTGTTCTTCGCTGGCAAGCGAAACAGTGACATAGTGCAGTCAATTGAGGTGGCTCGCTAAACGTCAGTCTAAGAGCGCCGCAGGCGCATTGGGCGTCGGCCATAGAAACTCCTTCCGCTTGCGCGGTGAGATTACGTTGATGAAGTGAGATTAAAGCGCGGACCCGAACCGCAATTCATTGCGAAAGGGCTATGCGAGGGGGCTGAAACCTGATGAAATTTCAGGTCTGCCACAGCACCAAGGTAGATTGCGGCCAGGTTAAAGTCTAGAGGGAATTGGCTGTCGACATGATAAGCCGACTTTTGCAGCGTTGCAAAATTAGAATTTGCGGGACAATCCTAGAACATCTTGCATGTCATATTCACCAGGCGCTCGCCCGACGATCCAGCGTGCGGCGGCCAACGCGCCCCGAGCGAACATGCCGCGATCGAGCGCGGAATGAGAAAGCGTCAACACTTCCTCGCCGGCCGCGAACACAACGCTATGCTCCCCGACGATGCCGCCACCCCGCAGAACTGAAAATCCAATCTCTCCGGCCGGGCGCTCGCCTGTGATGCCGTCTCGACCTCTCCGCTCGACAGATGCGAGCGAGACGCCACGGCCACGTGCAGCAGCTTCGCCTAGCATCAACGCCGTGCCGGAAGGGGCGTCGATCTTCCGCCTGTGATGGGCTTCCAGAACTTCTATATCCCAAGCATCGGCCGGGAATGTGCCTGCGACTTGGGCGACAAGACCAACCAGCATATTCACGCCGATTGAGAAATTGCCGGAACGCACAATGGGAACTCTGCGTGCGGCTTCACCGATCCGGGCGACTTCTTCCGGCTCAAACCCAGTCGCTCCGATTACTAGGGCAGGCCCACCCTTTTCCGCGCATTGCTCGGCCAGCTCGGCGGCGGCGCTTGCAGTCGAAAAATCTAAAATCACGTCCGCCGCCTCGATTGCGGTCGCACGATCAATGAACCCGGCGCTTTTGCTGCCGCTGCGCCCAAAGCTGCCGACATGCGTAAAGTCCGGATCGGCAGCAAGAATCGGGATGACGGCACGGCCCATGTGACCCTGAGCGCCAGCAAGGGCAATTTTGATACGTGAGGTCACACCATCTCCTTGTCGCAAATTCCCGACATTTTGCTCGGTATCTTAGCGCGACTTTTGCAGCGCCGCAAAATTAGGATTTCCGCGACAAGCCAAGCGATTAGCCGATTAGCTGCATAATTCAGAGTTTAACTACAGAGTTTTGTGACACTTCGCGGCCCGGATTCCATGCTGTTACGCTCCCTGTTTGGAAGTCGAGTGGTTACGACGCCGCCTCTACCAAGCCCGCGAAAAGGCGATTTCCAGGATGATCGATTTCCGCCAGCAGTTCCTGGTGCCACTGAATGCCAATAGCAAAGGTATTGGCAGAGATTTCGATCGCCTCCACAATGCCATCCTCCGCAAACGCGCACGCATGCACTGCTGGAGATAATCGGGCTATTGCCTCGCGGTGAAAAGTGTTTACCTCGATACGAGGCTTTCCGATAACCTCCGAGAGGCGGGATCCGTGAACAATATCTATCGGGTGAAAATAACCTCGCTTGTCGTGCTCAATGGCATTTGGATTCGATGCGCGAAGGTCTGGCGTGAGGCGGCATCCATTCAAGCAGGCGAGCATCTGCATCCCGGCACATATCCCAAGCACGGGCTTATTTCGTTCAAGGAAGCCTTCGACGATAGCTTTCTCGACTTCAAATCTTTCAGACGGCGGCGCTTTGGAACTGGCATTATCGACGTACCAATCATCGGGATAAGCAAACCTGCCCCCCACAGAGACCAGCCCATCAAACTCCGCCAGAACAACGTCCACGACTTCGGGAAGATATGGAACACCAAATGGTAATCCGCCGGTATTGCTAACGCTTAAAAAATATCCCTTCGCAGCTTCATAGTGAGTTCCGCCCGAACTCGTGTTTTCATCAAGGACAACGGCGATGCGGGGCTTTCTCACGGCTTCGACCTTTTGATGTACGAAATTACTTCGGAGCGCTGAGGAACGATCTCCAGGTAGGTTATCGCAAGCCTCGTCGGCGGTGGCTAGTTTGTTTTCCTCTTCTTTTGAGAAGGCATTTCACTCACTACCTTGATAATGGCATTATCTGGTTCTCCAGCTGCACACTTTCCCATCGTCGTTTCAGCCACATCGACCATATCGTGAAAGTCAGGCTCAAGCGCCTTTTCCAGAGCAAGGAACTTCACTGAAACCTGCTGGCTTTTTAGAGCGTCTATATAGCGTTGGTGGACGGCGAATTTCACGTTGGTGTCTCGCGGATCGGCCAAAACAAAGATGCGCCTTTTTGAGTCAGCGGGTATCGTTTTGATTGAGGCGATCGGATCAAGAACAACAGGATTGTTCGTGTCTGGACTGTTGTAGGTGGCAAGATAATCGCGGAACGCGCCGGGGGCCGATGATATCACGGCGCATGCAATATCGCTCCTGTGGTCAAGCATTTCAGCCACCAGAACGCCGCCCCCGCTGTGGCCGCCGAAGGCCCATTTCTCGATTCCGTATTTTTTCTTCAGTGCGTCTATGCCAGATGTGACAATATCGGCCTCAATCTTCCGCTCCCGCATCGTGTAATGGCGGCCTGCGCTGGCGTAGCTTCCAGGCCGACCGAGGAAGATGAAAGGAACTCCAAATCGCTTGGAAAGCTTTTGCTCCTGCTCGATCATCGCATCGACGCCTAACCCCTTGAGGCGCTTATTGGGCGGGCTCTCATGTGCACCCATGATGTCCCCGTGGAGCCAAAGGGCTGCAATCGGGTTGTTACCGGCCCTCAGCCCGGCAGCATAATATCTGAGGCAGTAGTATGTGCCACCAGTTTCAACCCACACGGCTGTTTCCCGCTTTTCGAGATCAGCGCAGGCTTCACGAGAATAGGTGATACCTTTTGCAGCGATCTCAGGATCGAACATCTCTCCGTTAGGAACAGACTGGCTGAATGCAAACGGCGTGCTCGCAGCGAAAATAGCTAAGGCAAGCGCATGCTTTACGACATTGCGGGTGGACATGGCGACTTCCAGGCTTGTTGCAGGAGGGCGAAATCAGCAACAAATCTTTACGCCCTCTTCTGCCACCCAATAAGACATAAAAAATCTGATTAAATTTAATCTAAATTTTTCCTTAATTCAGATCTGTCGCAAAAATCCCGGAACCTGCGAACATTAAGCGACAAAAACCTGTGACGTAACAAGTGTTAGAATTTTTGCGACGAAGTTGGGGCTTGTCGGACCCTATACAATCTCCGATCCGTGAAAGGCCCGCCGCGCTTTACCGTTGCGGGCTGCCCAGCTTTTCAGACGCAGACCGTTGAGCTTGATGAAGCCTTCGGCATCATGATGGTCGTATGTGCCCGATCCCTCTTCGAAGGTGACGAGATCCATCGAATAGAGCGATCCGGGCGAGGTGCGAGCGATCACGTTTGTTGAGCCCTTGTAGAGCTTGAGCGTGACTTCGCCGCTGACATAGGTTTGGCTCTGATCAATCAAGGCCTGCAGCATCTCCCGCTCCGGGGAAAACCAGAAGCCACTATAGATCAGCGCGGCGTAGCGCGGCATGAGATCGTCTTTTAGATGAGCTGCCGCGCGATCAAGTGTGATCGATTCAATCCCACGATGAGCAGCAAGCAAGATCGTGCCGCCGGGCGTCTCATAGATGCCACGGGATTTCATCCCGACGAACCGGTTCTCAACCAGATCAATCCTACCGATCCCATGCTTGCCGCCTAACCTGTTGAGTTCTGTCAGAAGTGCAGCAGGCGTCAGGGTGATGCCATTCACGGAGATTGCATCACCTTTCTCAAAGGCGATGACGATGGTCTCAGGCTGGTTCGGAGCATGTAGGGGATCGACTGTTCGCTTATAGACATAGGGCGGTGCAATCTCGGACGGGTCCTCCAAGATCTTACCTTCCGTCGATGTATGCAGGAGGTTCGCATCGATGGAGAAAGGAGCTTCTCCGCGCTTGTCCTTCGGAATAGCTATCTGGTGCTTTTCGGCATACTCGATCAGCTGCGTGCGCGATTGAATATTCCACTCGCGCCAGGGAGCGATAATTTTGATCGACGGATTGAGTGCATTGGCTGCCAGTTCGAACCGAACCTGATCATTGCCCTTACCGGTGGCACCATGGGCGATAGCGTCGGCGCCAACCTCCCTCGCAATGTGAACAAGATGTTTGGCGATCAGCGGTCGCGCAATAGAAGAACCAAGCAGGTATTGACCCTCATAGAGCGTATTGGCCCGAAACATCGGAAAGACAAAATCACGAACGAATTCCTCACGAACGTCGACAATACGGATATCTTCGACGCCAAGCCTCTCGGCCTTTTCGCGCACGGGTTCCAGCTCCTCGCCCTGGCCGAGATCCGCCGTGAAGGTAACCACCTCGCAACGATACGTCTCCTGAAGACACTTGAGAATGATGGAGGTGTCGAGACCTCCCGAGTAGGACAGCACGATCTTGTCGATCTTTTTCATCACCTTCGCCTCCATATTGAATATGCAAAACGATAGGCCAATCCACGCGCAATGAGATTGCAAAGAATTCAAGGATGCCGGATAATTTGGCATAATATGCCAAAAATTTTTGGTAAGGAGCTATATTGTGTCATTCACGTTAGACGAGATAGATCGACGTATCCTGAAGGTACTTCAGCGGGATGGACGCATTTCCAACATCGACTTGGCGAAAGAAGTGGGGCTCTCTCCTTCGCCATGCTTGCGCCGCGTCCGGCTTTTGGAAGAGGTGGGTATCATTGATCGCTACGTGGCCGTTCTTGATCCGACCAAAGTGGGTGCAGGTCTGACGGTGTTTGCCCGCGTCTGGTTCAAAACGCAGGATGCACAGGTCACTCTCCAATTTGCAGAAGCTGTCAGGCGCCTACCGGAAGTCATGGAATGCTACCTGACCACCGGAGAATGCGACGCCATCCTGCGGATCGTTACCGCCGACCTACATAGCTATTGGCGCTTTCAGGCCGACCACCTAACGCGTATCCCAAGCGTGCTGAACGTCAAAACGGACGTTCCAATGGAAACCCTAAAGCGAAGCTTCGAGTTGCCGCTGACGCCCTAATATCGGTGCACGAGGCATCGAGGAGATCGCTGCGTGCAGGAGAATGAAAATGAGGCGCATCAAGCATTCGCGAAACTCCCGATTAAAATTTCAATTTCGCGCCTGAGTTTTGCACCGCTGCAGAATACGGACTTTCGCGCCGGAATCTACCACCTGCCGCCGGGCGTATTGCGGGTCGCCCTATATATGATAATGTCCTTCTCTGATTGCGGGCCACCTGTCAAACGTTGTTTTTCTCTTTTATTACATGTACTTCCGATATTTTGCTCTCTCCATTTTGATATTGGGCTTGGAGGTTTAGTTGTTCCCGCGAGGATCATGCTTCTCTTCGAGGTCGGCTGAGCCGCCTCATGATGGGGTTCGATAGTCTGGGCGCTACAATCTTTATCGCGCATTCGGTCGGCAGTGCCGAACGGTGCTGGACATTATCCGCAGTCACCCAAACCACGTCCCCGCAGGGAAAACAAACCGCCGTTAGGCGGAAACTAATACGCGTTATGCCGAGGCAGGCGTCTCCTGGGTCCATTTGAAATCAGTACCATCTGACCACATCCTATGCAGAAGAACTGCGAGCTTCCTTGCAACTGCTACGGTTGCACGCTTCAGACCTCGGCGCTTGGCCAGAGCGACACCCCACGCTTTCAGTGGAGACCAACGGTGGCTTCGCGTGAGCAACGACAACGCGGCATGAAATAGTGCTTGGCGCGCCATTTGATCACCGGCCTTACTAATCGAGCCGTTTCGATCAATCTCGCCCGACGCATACTTGCGAGGTGTCAGACCGAAATGCGCTCCGACATCTCTTGATCGGGGATATCGACAGCGGTGGCATAAGTCAGCGCAACCACAGGCCCTACGCCTGGTACAGTCAATAGCCTTTGGCACGCTCCATGTGTCCGGGCAGCATGCAATACCATTCGATGAATTGCGGCGAATTGGGTTCGCAAAGATCCGCGTGCTAATAGCATCGGGCGTACCATCGCAAGGAGCCGATGGTTATCCTTGACCAATTCGAGCACCCTCCCTTCAAAGGTTGCAATCGTGATCGGGCCGATCTTGAGGCCGAAGGCTTTCAAGGTTCCCCGAATTTCGTTTTCCAGAGTTAGCTGAGCGGCCTGCAGCGTTTTTCGGTTCGTAAGAAGAAGTCGGAGTTCCTGACTCTCTGCAGTTTTCACATGGACCGCCGTGTACCAGCCGACACGGATCGCCTGAGCAATAGCCCGAGCATCATTTCTGTCAGTCTTGACCGCCATGACGGCGGTCGCGCCTTTCATTCGTCGCGTCTCAATGCAAATCGCCGGAAATCCTGCGGCGCGAAGCCCTTCATAGAGCCAAGGCGATAACGGCCCAGCTTCAAGACCAATGCGCTGAAACTCCACGCCGCTCTTCGAAAGCCATTCCGCAAGTGCCGCCGGATCCGACGCCGTTTTCCCTTCCCGAACGATCACGCCGTCGTCGCCAACAACACAAATGGCGGTCTCATCGAGCGAAACATCAAGTCCTGCAAAAAACTTCATAACTTCCTCCTGAATGATATCCACGGGCCTTTCGGAACTGCCACCTGGTCATTTAATCTTGGAGACAAGCGAGAAAGCAATCACACCATCTTTATGTCGTATAGGAGAGAGTGCGGCAATTATTTCTTCTCCTGATTGAATCCTGGGGGTAACTCGTCGTTC
>Ga0307515_10009227_pt1 | contig 19105 bp, 5 predicted proteins | sample 17_EM_MG_FD_194513 | JGI IMG/M metagenome (GOLD analysis project Ga0307515, IMG submission 194513) | Populus trichocarpa ectomycorrhiza microbial communities from riparian zone in the Pacific Northwest, United States - 17_EM | ecosystem: Host-associated > Plants > Roots > Unclassified | place...
CCGGATTTAGACCCTATTTGCGGGGAATAGGGACCATATTATTCCCTAGGAGGGCCCCTTTAGAAACCCCCTATAGCTTAGCTAAGCGTTTATATATCCACTACTCTATTCTCTTAACCTTGCCGCCTACTTTTGCCGTGGCGGCTTCTTGAAATCTAAAAAAAGCTAACGTTAGTCTAATTCAAGATGTACTCTATATGCTTATATGCCTATACCTTTGCTTAATATAATTGGCAGCCTCTACCTCCCTATTGGCTTTATTTATTGTATCTTTAAGGGCCTCTTTTTCTAGGTTGTTGTCTTCTGCAGAAACCTATATAGTATTACCAGCTAGATCGTCTACGGTTACAACCTATAGTTGAGCTAGTTTGGGATCCAGAGCGGTTGCGCTTTAGAGAGCATTATAATTGTCTTTATTCTCCTCTATACTATTGGGACCCCCTATAGGCTAGATAGCTAGACCGCCACAGCCGTCCTCGGCAGCTTACCGTAATTTGCCTTTAGATGCTTTAGCAGGTTACTCCCTTTTGCGACTATATTTCTTCCAACCTAATAAACTTAGAATACTGCTATATGCTAATAAGGTTAATAAAGCATCGCTCTTACTTTTAATATCTTTATTAATAAACTTATTATCTAAGTACTCTAAGTACTTGCGGGTCTACTTAGACGCAGTCTTCCGCCGTTTTTTATGTGTAGGCTTACCGCGTAAAGACTAGTGAATTAGGGTATTAGCGATGCTGGGAGGGTTTATGCTCTACTTACGCGGTATTTAGTGCGGTATTTCTGTAATTAAATGCTTAGCTGTAATTATTAGTATATAAATAGCTAGATGTTATTAAAAGAACTTATAATCGGTACTCTTAAGTATAAATTCTACTTTACTTCTATAGTATAGCATGCATCGCTAAAATGCGGCTTATAATACCCCTTACCGGGCAATATAAGCCTCCTCGTGGGATTTAATATTGACCTATATAATTTAATCCTTATCTAAGTTAAACCCTACTAATACTATAACCTCTTAAAATAGCAAAAAACTAATTTCTTTAATTGTTAGAGTTTCTGTGTTAGCTTTTACAATATTATAGATTATGCAAAGCTCTATAGTGTTTTAGGTAGTTAAGTTTATTCTTTAAAATTAGAAGGTTATATTTTTAAGTAAAAGCAGCTTGCCTAATAATATAGGGCCTAGTAATTCTAAGATTTGCTTAGGAGCAAATATAGGCGCTAGCGTTATTATAGGTTTAAATTTAGGTTAAGTCTAACTTCTAGGTTCTAACTTATTTTGCTGTTTTATAGCATTAGTTCTCTAAGATGTTATTAAAGTAATAATAGTATCTTTAGACCAGCTCTCTAAAATACTTTCCCTCTTAGGTAAGTTACTAAGGACCTTCTAAACAAAGTTATTGCGTAGTACTTTATCTTTAGCAGTATAAAACGCGACTTTGTTAAGCCTAGCCTCTACTATATTATCTAAGATTGTTTTCTTAATTTCCTTAAGGCGACGAGTATTAATTTCCTATCTATTTATAATATCCGAGTCCTTTATAGTAATGCGTAAAGATACTAAGATAGAATAAAGGAGAAGTAGAGCGTTGCTATATAAGAGCGGAAGAATCTAGTTAGTGTTTAGTAAAGGTGCAAGTCTAAAGTAGGTAGGTAAGACAAACCAATTATAAGAATAAATTAACTGGGTAGATTGCCGCAGTTCTAAGGTATAAGTCACGGCTTAAAGTAGTAATTAGCGGTTAAACTAATTAATTAACTAATTAATGTCGCGTAGAGGTGCCGTGTAAGAGTTAGTTAAGGTAGTAGAGGTAAGAAGTTAGGCGAAGTAGATATCAAAGTTAAGTGCTTCCGTAGTAACGCTAATAGGCAAATTGCCATCATCTAATACTTATTAATGGTAAGGTGAATTAAGAAGTTCTAGTAAATACGCAGAATGCTAAGTCTAGCGGCATTTTGTGGTAAATTACCTTAGGTAGTATAAGTCTTATATAGTTATAATTTTTAGAATTTAAGAACTAAACTAACTTATTAGTTTATTAAACCTTATAAATCCTACCTTAACTACTAATATAAAAAGGTAATAACTTAGCTAAGTATAGAATTTACGTATTATTTTTAATTATTTTTTAATAGGAGACTAGGTAAAGCTAATTAAGCCTTTACTATAGCCTCCTTTAAGCCCTCCTATACCGCCCTTAATTAATCCTCTATATTAAACAGCCGCTGGTTAAACTATTTAACTACTTATAGCACTTAATACACCTTATTTGGTGTATATAGTACGTCCTCCCTTATAACCTTAAGCTGGTTCTTTACTAAAAGCTCTTAAAATATTACCTTTCTTTAATTTATATTATGCGCTTCGGTTAGTTACGAATATAGTTTTATAACCTTAGAGATAATCCTGCTTTATTACTTAGGCGTCCCGGATTAGATTAATAATAGATATATTTTAAGCCTTCTTAGCTTTTTAAAGTTCCTTAATTTCTGTCTTTAAACTCTCTATTCTAGTAATTAGCGGGTAATATAATCTATAAAGCATCCTATTCCTTCTTTATATAACTAATTATCTAACTTACAACATTAAAGAGGTCCCTTTTTGTGGTTTTCTAGTTTCCATAACAGCTATCTCCGCGGCGCTGTTTTTATTTAACTTGGTTCTTCCTAAACTACATATAGCGGCATTTTTAGCGGCTAGTAGGACAGAATGGGTTGGCGGAGGCTTCTTAATAGGTAGCTAAGCTGTCTTTATAGCTTTAGCTACCTTACCATTCTTCTTTTACTTAATTAGAAACCCTTTAATCTCCTTCTAGTAACTATCCGCCGCTTTCTTTTTTTACGGCTTTAGAGCTAGCTTAGTAGTCCTATCTCTATTCTTTAGTAACGCCTTTTTAATATAGGGACGCTTAGTGCGTTTAGCTAGGGTAGTTATATACCTAGGGTTTTTATTTATCTGTAATAGCCAATTAGCGTAAAATATCTATAACTCCTCATTAGCATATATACTATTGCGACGTTTACTTTAAAAATAGGTTGAGGGCTAGTATATAGTTAAGTTGAGGGGAAATTAGTTCTAATGCAGAGAGTAGGTAATAGATGGATAGATAGTGTTTAGTAGTAAGATCTAAGAGGGAAGCTTATCCTTATTAATATTAAAAATACGTATAAAGCGGATAGGTGGTAGTAATTTAGGGGAAGACTTTAATAGAGGATTATCCTATATAATTGGCAGCTAGTTAATAGAGGAAGGGTAGAAACCTATAGTTATAATATTATATATTACAACATTTTGCCCAACTTCCTTAAATATATATATTTTATCGGCATTATAAGTTAACGCGTTTTGGTAAGGCTTACTAATAAAATTACGCTAGCTAGGGTGCCCGCAGTATGCTAACCTAGATAGGAGCGCCTAAAGCGCCCAATATAAAAAGTCTCTTTTACTAGACGAAGGGATATAGAGCTCAAAGCTCCTTACTATTTAGTTACAAATTACCTCTATATTATAACTGTTCGATCTATACGCCTTTTAATATTACCCGTTTTATAATTAGTGGCGGCTACTACTATAGCTTATTTAAATCTGTAATTAAGTTAATTATTTAGTAAGGCTCTAGAATAAGGCTCCAGATTTAACTTCGCATATTAATACGTAATTAACGTCAGTAAACAATTTAAAAGAGCCCCTCTCTGCCACTAGGCCTCTATCGCGACTCCCTACTTTAGTATAGCAATAGAGCCTCCTCCTTAACCAACGTCCTCTCTACGATCAGCGTTTCCTACGTCTTTGCCCACCTCCCGTATAAACCCCCCGGAAACAAGCTTATCGCGATTAAAAAGGTTAAGATAATAATATTATATAAGGTATGTAAACGTAATTACAGTATCGCGATTAGGGCATATATCTAGAACGAGCTGTGTACTAGTATAAAGAGAATAGCAGCAGAATAAGCGGGTGTTCTAGATTTTATAGCTAATACGCCCCTTAACAGATACTAAGTTAGTAGTAGAGCTTCAGGAGTTACTAATTAGCCTTATATTAAGCACAGAGTTACTAGTAATCTATTCTTTCTTAGCCGTATTTTAAATTAGGTATAGATCTAGAGCTCTAAGAGCTATATTAACTTTACATTTACTCTACTCCACTAATTAAATAGTTAGATTTAAAGTTTATATTAATTATAACTTTAGCCAGGAGCTCCAATCTAATAAGATTACTGCCTTAAAGAGTAAACTAGCAGACTTTAATCACTGAGCGCGAAATTGCCGCATATTGCCTAGCACACGTCTAGTTTCTTAAGCGGCAAGCTAGCAGACTTCTATCACTAAGCGAGAAATTGTCGTATATTGCCTAGCATATTGCCTAGTTCCTTAAGCGGCAAGCTAGTAGACTTCTATTACTAAGCGCGAAATTGCCGTATATTGCCTAGTATACCGCCCAGTTCCTTAAGCGGCAAGCTAGTAGACTTCTATTACTGAGCGCGAAATTACCGTATATTGCCTGGCACACCGCCTAGTTCCTTAAGCGGCAAGCTAGTAGACTTCTATTACTAAGTACGAAGTTACCGTATATTGCTAGGTATATTACCCAATTCTTTAAATTGCAAGCTAGTAGGTGTTGCCTATTAGTAGAGTATTCTAATATATTAGCTTATATATTGCCCGGCTTCTACGCCGTAAGCTAGTAGACTTGCTATATTAACAGAGCACTACGATATATAGCCTAGCGTATTACTTAGGTCCTTAAATAGCAAACTAGCAGGCGCTGCTTATTAATAGAGTACTGTAATATACCTAATCGTGCGTTACCTGGTTCCTATATTATAAGCTAGTAGGCTCCTCTTATAAGCAGAGTATTCCGAATATTGGCTCGCATATTGCCTAGTTCCCGCGTCGCAAGCTAGTGGCTTCTTTTATTAACGGAGCACTGCGATATATCACCCGCGTATTGCCCGGTTCCTTAAATAGCAAGATAGTACCTTCTCTTATTAATAAAAGAATTATAGTATATTACCGATATATTACCCAGTTCCACAAAAAACAACTTAGTATATGCCTTCTATTAGCCGTGAGACTGCTGCATATCGCTAAGTATATTACTTAATTCTATAAAAAAAACAATCCAGTATTTGCCTTTTACTAACCGTAAGACTGTGGAATACTGCCTACTATATTGCCTAATTCTAAAAATAATAGTCTGTTATACTTCTTCTACTAGAGAAGAATTTACGGTAAACTACCTAGCATATTACCCAATTCCGCGCTAAAAGGATTAAAAATACATTGCTACTATAATCTATAATATTTATATTAGCTGCTTCTTTAAATTTCTGGGCTTATTTGTGTCTATATTCTTTTTAAACTTAAGCTTATCTAGAATTCTACTTTTAATACGGGAAGCCGTTAATAATAACACCCTCCGTAATAGCCTTTAGAAATAATAAGAGAATTTATAGTCTATTTGGCTGCTTACACGAGTTATAGATTATATAGTCTTTTTGCTTTAGTAGTGTTCCTCCGGGGAGGTATATAACGGCATCCTTACTATATTTAGCAACTAAGGCCTAAAATAAGTGTTAGCTTAGAGTTCTAGTTAAGCGTACTGCTATTAAGAGGTAAAAAGATAGAGTGTTTTGCCACTTACTGGTATATATACCGCCCTAATAAATAAAAATTTTGCTATAATAGCCTTCGATATATAGTGCTGCTGTAATTTCTTTATAGATAGCTAAAAGTGTCTTAAACTTCGCGTCGTTATAAAGAATTTCCTCCTTATTCTAATCTAAGATACTTTTAATGGGATTTTTAACTGCGTTGGTGTAGTATTAGACTGGACGTTTATTTTTTTTGTTATCTGGAAGATCCTTATTAAATCTATCCTTCTATAAAAGTAACCCAGGTATTATCGCTGGATTATAGTATGTAAAGTAGCTGCTTAAGGAGCTGCTGGCCATTTATACTAGTTTTTTCCCAGTAGAAAAACTATCTTCTCTCTATTTAACCATTTTCTGCTAGAATACCTCTTTTATTTCTAATACTATTGCACCTTCTATGCTGTATAGGAATTTAAGTTCTTTAGTTTTATAATTACACTTTACGTGTTAAATTTAGAGCTAGCCTAGGACAGCTTTTAGTTTTCGGTTATTAAAGTCAATAGTATCCCGATTACGGTAAATAAGAAAATTTATAAGAATTAGGCTACTAACCTTAACTAATTCTTTATATGTCGCAAACTACAAGGCACTTTTAGGGTTGCTCCTTCCCTACTTTAAAAATTAGGTCTATAGTTTAGCTATTTTATTAACTTCCGCGGACGTGTATTTTCTAAGAATACTAGGTTAGCTTAAGTAGTTGCCCAATCTATATCTTTAAGGGCGCTTATAATAAACCAGCACATATTTATAACACTATTCTCTATTACTATGCTAGAAATGGCCTAGGTAAAGAATCTTAGGTATAGCGGTACTATATTTTTTTTTTAAGAATAAAGGAATTGGTTAATATAAGTTTCTTAATTTTTTTTATTATAAAACTTATCCTATAAGATTCTGCTAAAGAGCGTAGTTGTAACGGTTTATATACTTCTATAGAGGACCGTTAGAGAACTATAAGTAGGGCGTTTTCTTTTTACCCATAAGAGTCCGACTATTATTTATTACATTATAATCTAACTAGTCCCCTAAAGTCCCTATTTAAAGCCATTTCTAAGGGTTTAGTTACGCTATTCCTTTAGATATACCTTCTGTTTTATAGTATATTGCAAACCGTAGTAGCGTCTGCTCTTTTATTATAAGCGTAGAGTCCTTAAATAATAAGATATAATTATCTCTCTAGCTAGTAATTATACTTGAAATTATAATAACTAGATTTGCACTATGCTATCTTCGCATTATAAATATGGCGTTTTAATTTATATATAAGTATAAAAAAGGCATTTTGTCCTAGCTAGGACACTCGGCGTCTTTAGCCTAGTTATCCTTTTATAGATGCTGATTTACATTCCTAGCCGCTTAATTAGCAGCCGCTTCGTCTAGGTTTATAGCATAGTGGTAACTAAGGATAATAGTTAAGTACGCGGTTACGATTTTTCCGGTTCCTACACCATTAGTAAAAACCCTACTGTTTAGTTGCGTGCGCTTTTAGTGGAACATCTTAGATACGCCATGCAGCTAGTATAGGAATAATTTAAACTTCGGATTTAGACCCTATTTACTAAAAACGGGGACTGGGTTCTTTGCTAAGACGGCCTTTTTAGGAACTCTATATAGCTTAGCCGAACGTTCGTATATCTACTACTCTATTTATTAAACCTTGCCTCCTACTTTAGCTGTAATAGCCTCTTAAAATCTAAAAAGAGCTAATATTAGTCTAATTTAAGATATACTCTATATAACTATATGCTTATACCTTTACGCAATAGGCATTATAGCCTATGTCTTCTTAGCTTGGGTTATATTATCCTTAGGCGCATTTTTACCTAAGGTATCTTAGATCGCATTGGTTTCTATAATTTTACTAAGAAAAGCTTTTATAGGTATAGTGTTAAATTATTATATAGAGTCTAAGCTGATTAGGGATATAAAGCAGTTTTACTCTAGGGAGTATCGCAATTATCCTTACCGTGCTCTGTATTGTTAGGATTATCCATAGGCTGGATAACTGGATTATTACGGCTATTCCTAGCAGCTTGCCGCAGTTTGCTGTAGTTTGCCTATAGATGCCTCTAGTAGGTTATTTCCTTTTATAATTACGTTTCTTTGGACTTAATAAACTTAGAATGCTGCTGCGTATTAATAAGATAGATAAAGCATCGCTTTTATTCTTGCTATCTTTATTAATAAACTTAACATCTAAGTACTTGTGGATTAGCTTAGGCGTGATCTTCTGCTGTTTCTTAAGTGCGGCCTTAGCGCGCAAATACTATGGGTTAGAGTATCAGCAATTCTAGGAGGGTTTATGCCCTACTTATTTAGTAATTAGTACGGTGCTTTTATAATTAAATGCTCGGCTGTAATTATTAGCATATAGATAGCTAGATGTTATTAAAGGGACTTATAATCCGTACTCTTAAGTAGAAATTCCACTCTACTCCTATTATATAGTATACACCACTAAAATAAGGCTTATAATGGCCCTTACTAGGTAATATAAACCTCCTTATTAGTAACTACGTTAAGCTAGGTAATTTTATTCTTATCTAAAATAAAACCTACTAATACTAAGACCTCTTAAAATAGCGAGAAACTAATTTCTTTAACTGTTGGAGTTTCTATATTACCTTTTAAAATTTATAGACTATATAAAGCTCTACAGTGCTTTAGGTAATTAGGTTTATTCTTTAAAACTAAAAGGTTATATTTTTAAGTAAGAATAGCTTATTTAGTGATATAAAACCGTGTAATTCGGAGATTAGCTTAGAAGTAAATATACGTGCCAGCGTTATCATGGGTTTAAATTAGGTTTAACTTCTAACTTTATATTATTTTACTATTTAGTGGTATTAGTCCTCTAGAATAATATAAAAGGAATAATAGCCTATCTAGACTAGCTATTTAAAGCACGTTCCTTCTTAGTTAAGTTACTAAGAATCTTCCAAATAAACTAATTACACGGCACTTTATCTTTAGCAGTACAAAACGTGGGTTTTTTAAGCCTGGCCTCTCATATATTATCTAAGATTATATCTCTTAATTTTCTTAAGGCGACGAGCATTAATATCCTATCCCTTCGTGATATCCAAGTCCTTTATTATAATGCGTAAAGATACTAAAACGGAATAAAGAAGGAGTGGAGCGTTACTATATAAAAGTAAAAGAATCTAATTAGTGATTAGTAAAGGTGCGAGTCTAAAGTAGGTAGGTAAGACAAACCGATTATAAGAGTTAATCTGCTAGGCAGATTACCGTAGTTTTAGGGAGTAAGTCGCAGCTTAAAGCAGCAATTGGCGGTTAAACTAATTAATTAACTAATTAATATCGCGTAGAGGCGCCGTACAAAAGTTAGTTAAGGTAGTAGAGGTAAAGAGTAAAGTAAAGTGGATAAGCCTAAGGCAAATACTTTTACTAATAGAATGTGATACGCGTAAGTTAAAGGGCAATTTGCTATAGCAGATTGCCGCTAAATACACTTCCTCTAGTTATAGAAAATATTCTTTACAAAACTAGTATAATGGGCGGAGCTAGAAGTATATTAGAATATATAACCTAAGAACGAGGGTTAATGCACCTAGGACGTTTTACCTGTTTAAGATTAATATTTTAGCTTAATTAAGACCGCTTTAATACACCCTTTTAAGTAGGGCTCCTAGTAAATAATTAAAACTCTAAACAGTATTAGATTTAAAGCTATAAGGACTAATACTATATACCGCGTATATTTATAACTATAAAAACAATTATATCCTTAGAGGCTTTAAGCGTTTGTTGTATTATATACTTTAAAAGTCCTATATTCTAAACTAGTATAATTATTAGTATATTTGCCTATAACTCCTCTATCTCTAGGTTAACTCTAGCGTCCTAGGCAATATTAAGAAATTTAGGGAAATCTAGAAGACTTATCTACCCTTTTGCTGAGTTAGTTTGAAGTAGACTAGCACCTAAGTCTATATAAATTATAGACCGTGGTATATTCTTTAAATCTCGGCATATACAGATTACAAGACCCTAAACGTTATATTTATTAACATGTTTAGGTAAAAAAGATTAATATACGTCCTAAGGCTCTGCATAAGGGTACCCTATAGTAGAATTTATAGCTCTATACTAAAGTCCTAATTTAGTACTAGCCCGGCCAGCTTTCTTGCGCATATTTAACTGCGTGTAAGTAAGGAGATATTAAGCCACTTCCTTAGTCCACCTAACCAGAGCATTACTAGACTCTAGGATTTAATTAACAATTTTGGCTATAATCTTACTTTAAATAGCGTAATTTATTCGGTCTTAAAAGCGTATAGATATTGTATTGCTCTTATTTATAATATCCTTAACTGCCCCTTTAATCTCGTATAAACGAGTGCTGCTAATACTAAACCCGGATATAATCTGCTTATCCTTCTTAGGAGTTTTACCGATAGACTTATACTATGCCTCCTCTATAGTATATATACCATTTAATTGTGTTGTTGCTATGCTAGGTATATATAGTATTAGCAAGGGACACGGGATTAAAGGTTTATAAATGTTTGGCGGTTATAAATTAATTATAATAGGTACTGTAGGATATAATACTGCTTTATATATTATTAGCGCTTAGGATAATATGCTACTTAGTGTATTTAACTTATAATTTAAAAGGAGTAAGCCGTTATAGTTATTAGGATGGCTAGTAGATCGCCGTAGATTACGGCTATTAGATTAGTTATGTAATATACTACCCTTTTTAGGCATAAACCTACCTATTAAATCTTAATAACAACATAAGGAGCCGCATTTGTCGCTATTATAATAGGCTTAATAAATTGCTAGTGCCCCAAATATAAGCGCACGATTTCTACTGTGGGTGGATTGGCGCGATATAAGCTGTACTATAAAGCTGTGGGTATAGACTATCTTAACTAATAGGATAATGTCTATCCTATAATTTAGGCTTGAGCGGATACATATAAAGACGACGAATTTACTATAGAATAATGGGTACACGACCTTATAGCAACTGACACTGCTGTTAATGATACTTTACTAACCATTATAGGAAATACTGGCTTAATATTGGTAGAGGAGCTAAGTAATATAGTACCGGTAGAATAACTAACTAGTACCGAAACGCACAGTTATATAGTAATAAGCCTCTTTACCTTAAATATTTATTATACCTAAACTTATTATGAAGTAACTGGCCGCTATATAGGAACCCTACTTAGCTACCTAGAGGGGAACTCTAATTAGTAGTCTGCTACGGATTACGACTACCCGCTAAGGCCTAGCCAGCTAGTAGATGGAATAAACGAAGGCAATAATATATTCTACCCTTTTATAAGCTCTATAGAATGGGCGCAAGTTACCTAGTGGGTATGCAATAGCATATTAGTAAAAGAAATAGACGTGTGGCTATAAGACCCCTGTATTAAAAATATAAGGGATAGATATATATTATACTGAAATACAAAAGAAGTTAAGACAAAACTACATTCTATTTCTAAAGGTGTGAGTAATAAGAGCTAGCGAATTACAGAACTTAATATATACGGCAAAAACCTAAAGATATACTACTATAATATACTTAGCGTAGTGGCCTTTCTAATCGGTTATTTCCCATTTAAAGATAATATAGTTTATTCTCCTATTTATTAGTTTAACGTAAAAGGTAATAGAGTGTATAATAAGGCATATACGGCCAACCGTTAGTAGGAGATCTAAGATTAATTACCTAATGGTGCGACGGCTATTATAGTAATACCTAGTAGTAACTAAACTAAGCTAACTATACTATCTGAAGACAAAAAGGCGCATCTAGTTTATATTATAATACTTAATATCCTATTAAAGACTTAATATGCGGCTAGTAGGCTAGCAATGCTTCTTCTAGGTTATATACCTACGGACTTACTAAGAAACCGGATAAATAAGCTGGATGTATACTATTAAGTAATAAGTATTATATTTAAACGTAAGTATTTACCTTAGCAGTGTATAGGTACTTAAGTTAATATAAAAACTAGCCCTTAAACGCGCTACTAGGCGTAGCATACTAATATAATACGCGGATGGGTTTATCTGGCAATGCTACCCTATACTTACTAGGTTTATAATAGACTATAAGGAGCAGGTTGTATTAATAGGAGTAAAATTAGGGTAATACTGCATAATATGTTATGTACCGCCTTATAAATAAGGTAACCTACTAAGTACTATGTCCGGCAAATGGCCGCGACGGATGTATAAATTAACCATTAAGTAACTTAAACGATAGCAAAACTTATAGCTAGATTGCAGTGACCCTAAGTATATTAGGCCAATTTAAAATTTTGCCTGGTCCTATTATATAGCGGATATACACGCTATAATAGCCCTTAATTTACTATATTAGCTATATAAAGGCGTTACGGAGCATTTAATGAGCTAGCTTTGGGCACTACTACTTAATATTAAGAAAAGGAAAGGGAAGGTTCTGATAACTAATTAAAGTAGTGTAAAAACCCTATTATCTATTAAGAATAGGGTAGAACGTCTTCTAACCGCATAATTTGCTAAGGTTAAACCCTTTTAGGGTATAATTAGATAGGATAACTTTGTAGAGTTAAGCTAATAGACTGGAAAGATGTATAAGTCCCTTCTTTGTTAGATTATACTAGTTGTGGCACCGTTACTATATAGGTATAAGGGGGCAATACTGTTTATTTATGCTACAGTTAACTTTATATTATTAGCCAAATACGAATTATATAATAAAGATATAATTAAATATCTTAAAGCTGCATTATATTAAATAGATAAGACTAAGGAGGCGTTCTTACCGTACCGACCTAATAATAAAAACCTACCTAATTTTAATATACCTAAACTTTATGCAATTTCCTACTATCCGGAGATGATTTATATATTTAGTGCCCTAATGGGAACTATAATAGAGCACGGCGAAAGGGCATATATTTTTTAGAAGAATTTCTATTAAAGATTAAATAAGCGTAAAGGGTATAAAGAGCAAATGATTTATCTTAATACGGAATTAATAAATACTATAGTAATATAAGAGATGGAGCTATAGGAAAATATAAGGCTAATACTAGTAGCTAATACTATAGAAGATTTATATATTGCATTATTATTAGGTATAGTTAACCTAATAGACGAGCCGTATAGATGGGATTACTGCCAGTTAACTAACTAAATGTTTTTAATGTGCGGAATAAACCTAAATTTATGGCGTAGAGCCTGCGAAATTTAGACTAGGCTAGGTATTAATAAATTTATTATAAAACTAGCTTTATTTATACGGGAATATTGTAAGCGAGTTAATAGTATATAAGTAACGGATTTAGACGTTAAGCGCCTTAAAAGGGATGCAGCCTGGGTATAAGATTTACCTATTAGTATTTATTACTCTATAATATGCTACATTTAACGCGGTAAAGACTCCTATAATCTTAATCGACTATATAAAGTATAGGTACGCTATAATCCAGTCTAGATGCGGACTACTGCCCTATAAAGGGATTAAGTTTTTATATAAGAATATAAGAACGTAATAGATAGAATAAAGGAAACGCGGGCTGCCTGTCTAGAATTGCTGGTATTAGTATAGGACTTAAATTATATAGGTAAGAATGGCAGATACCGAGTGTACTATAAAGTACTTCTTAAGCTATTCCGTCCATGCAATAGAGGTAAGGTGGATCCTTTTAATAGGATAATTAAAGTAAAACGATTTCCTATAAATATAGCGCAAAATAGACAAAACCTAGACGGCTACTAAATATATGATATTTCCTATATTAAGAGACCCATATAACTAATACTAACTTTACTAAATAAAAGAAGAACGTTTTAGATAAACTTGTATATAGATTGGGACATATATAATTAATTTTATAATAATAATTTTCTTTAGATTAATAGTATATGTGTAGATAAGTTTGTAAAGAAACAAAAATCTAAAACTAAGCTTTTAATTAAATTATGGAAGGCCTTAGAACAAAAACAAAAACGGCTAATATAATAGGGAATCCAGTATATTTAATCCCTAGGAATCTGGGTAAACTAGCTATAAGATAAGGCAAGATAGAAAGAAGTTAAAAAAGCCGTTAGTTAGCTTAAAGGTAAAGGCGGCATATCCGATATGTGGGTAAATTGAGTAGTAGAGGGGCTTGTTAGAGTAAGAGGCTGGCTAGCTATACATATTTTTGCAGATTTTGTATTAGCAGAGTAGTATAATAACCCCCCCTCTTCTACCTTTCTCTTCTAATTTGCCGTATATTTTTCTTTAACAGGCTTTATTTTTATAATAATCTCTACCTTTACAGTCTAAGCTTCTTCTAACTGTTCGCAATTAAGTATATCAACTCTATTAACACTTAGGGCTAAATTAATAGCTAATCTTTACAACCGCCGCTTCTTAATATATAGAATAGCCTTATATTGCTCCTCTGTAAAGGCTCTCCTTAAGTTTTAAATATAAAACAACTTTATTAGCTTATCGCCTAAGCTAATACGCTTTAAGGGAGATTCTAGGTAAAAAAAGGCGGAAATAGCGCGATTAAACTGACTTTACGTCTTGGGTGTATCTATAGGCTAACTAGGTATAAAGGGGAGCTCTGGAGTATGTCTTAATAAGGGAGGAGAATAAGGATAACCGTTAAGCACTTGCTGCTTAGGTGGTGTTAACCTACTAAACCGCCAGAAAAGGTTAGCCATATCTATATAAATTAGTTAAATTCTTATATTTTTATAGGCGGTTATAATGCTTTTACCTATAAAAATTAGCTTTAGTGCTTGCTTGTTAGTAGGAATTCTTAATATTACGCAGCTAACGGTAAGATATGCGGCAATCTGCCACAATTTGCCCTAAGTGGGCTGGTAATAGGTCTAAGCTCCCCAGCAGAACCTTAAAATCTCCCCCTTTACTCCTCTATTTTATTAACTGTATCTATACTAGTAAATATATAATTTAAAAGTGTTATATTTTATCTTTATATCTTTATTAACTTCTTTAACTTCTTCTACGTTAGTTATACCGAAGGTTTACTAACCTTCACTATCCTAAAAGAATATAACTATAGCTTCTAAAAAGAATAAGGTATAGACTACCCTTTATATAACTGCTCGAAATATTAATATATACCTATTACTAAGGTAAAGGCAAAAGAAATAGCACTACTAGTATAAGAAGAATTTAGAAACGTATACGTAAACGGTAGTTAGGCTAAAGTACTATAAATAGTATATACACGGTAGCATGCAGCTAACTTTAGCAGACGGCTATATATGGCGATAGAGTATCTAGGGATGGTATCCTAAAATGTTAGTTAGATATAAATAGCGATTTTAAAGAAGATGGAGGCTTAATGCCCTAGGGAAGAGCGCATCATTAATAACTCTAGCAGAGTTTAGATAAAGAATCTCTAGATCTATATATATAGAATTTAACTATAGTATCTATTATATAAACTCTATTCCTTTATACCCGCTTACGCTTTAATAGCAGTTATAAGTCCTAAATTGCCCTAATAAGCGGCTCCAATGCTACCGTCCCTCTACTAAAGAGTTTATCTCTAGTGCTAAAGATAACTCTATAGCTGAGTCGTTTTATATAGCGCCTATACGCAGTAATAAATCGTAGAAGTCTTAATACGGTATATATGTAGTTGGAAGATAGCAAGAAATAAAACGTGGTAGTAAACCTAAATTAAAACTTACGGATAAACTAATATTAAAAGCTGCTATGCGCTTCTTTTTAATGTTTATAATATTGGGTAAGGCTCCTAAAGGTCTTTCTCTTACGCTATAGCCGGAAGGGAATATAAAGACTCTGGAAAAGACGATGGACTTAGTATAGGATAAAGCAGTAGAGTATAATAGGGTTTCTAAAGGTAACGGTTCTAGCGAGGCTATATAAAAACCGTTGCTATTAATATGTCGCATAGTAAGCTACCTCTTATTACTTCTATATATACTAATATAAAATAGATATATAATAGTATTAGCCAGTTCCGGTCTTACCTATTAAAACGTATACAAGATTACGTAAAGGCTAAGTACTTATTTAGAAAGCTCTCTAAGCAGGAAACAATTACTAAAGTAGAAGAGCTACTCTATATAGATGACTTTTAATACTCTAAGATAGTACGCATAGCTATACTACCTTAGCACTCTCCTAACTATTTATAGGGCGAGCAATCCCGCTTTATAGCACCAGTTATTATAGTTAATCTCTCTAAGTTATTCTTTAAAGGAAGGTAGTAATTTGGGTTTAGTATAGATATACAGCACTTTCTGCGCCTAATTAGCCCCGGGGCTATTATACTAATTTGTGTAATAATCCACCACGTTATTAATAAATGGAAAAGTGGTAGTTTTACCTAATAAAAGCTTGAAGTAGGTGCTAATGTTAATAGTAATTTATTCTTTCTCTACCCTCGTTTTAACTACCTAGGCTACACCGTAACTAACTCTAATATTAGCTATATGGGAACGGACAAAGGCTATATAGGCGGATTAGTTAACAGAGCGCCAGAACCAGATTTTAGGGCTTCTGCGACAGGGCGTCTTAAAAAGACATTAAGTAACTATATATAGTAACGACCCTACTATATAAGCAATTCCAAATCTATTTAAACATAGTCTTAATAATCTTTCTAACCTAAATTCCGACTATAACGTAGGATTTAATAAGTAGCGCTTTAATATACTTTTACTAGTATATAACTACTTATAATAACAGTTCTAGACTAATACTTATATCTAGGTACTTAACGCGTCCCTTTCCTTAAACCTAGACACCTCCCGCCCTTCTAGCACTGTTACTTGGCCTAATACACCCCATAATATGTCGCCTAATTAGACCAACCATAGTACTAATTACTAAGACGGTAGGCCTAACGATATTAGTAACCCTAATAGTAGTATAGATAGCGGGACTAATATAAATAAGTGTCGTAACGGATATAGTGGAGTTAATATAGATAAAGATGGCGATGCGGATAATAGAATAAATATAGCTCTAGGTAGAAATATAGATAATTGGAATAGTGCGAGAAAGGGGGGCAATAAATATAATGGAGTGGATATAGGTAATAATGCTAGCGTAAATAGTGGAGAAGATATAGATAAGGATAGTGGCGCTGGTAATAATTTCGGAAATAGTACCTATAAGCTTATCTTTAAAGGTATAAAATCGCGGAATTGGAAACGTACCATTAATATACTATATCGCTGGAATTACAAACAGTTAATAGCTGCAGTTAAGCTATTTAGAAAGATGCTTAGGGCTAAACCTAATATAAGTCTTTAGTATACTATTGGAAAAGGGGTTAAGTCTATACTATTTAATAATAAGGATCTAGATATCTTTAGAACGAGGGTAAAAGAGGGGCTAGGTAAGGTAAATGCTTCGTAGTCTATAATAGGTTTAGAGGAGTAGCTATTTTATATAGTAGTTATAATATAAATATATTTTTAAAGGCATATTATGGCAATCTATGGCAATCTATGGCAATCTGTGGCAATCTATAGCAGTATATTATAATTTATACAGTTCGTATAGTTTATACAGTTTATATAATTTGTATAGTTTGTACAGTTTATACAGTTTATATAGTTTGTACAGTTTATATAGTTCGTATGGTTCGTACAGTTCGTATAGTTTATACAGTTTGCGCGCTATTTATTTATAGGGTAGCAAAAAGCTAGCATTTAGTTTAGTAGTTAAGCGTTTTACTACAATTTGCTATTAAATACTGCAAACTTGTTATAAAACGCGCGGTTTGCTATTAGATGCTGCAAACTTATTGCAAAACGCACGGTTTGCTATTAGGGTGCTATAAACTTGTTATAAAACGCACGGTTTGCACAATTTGCTAACGACTATATCCACCTGCCGCAACCGTATAGTTTGCGGCAATTTGCCGTAAACCGCAACAACTAGCCCAAAAAAAAAATTTCCTAATGTATAGAAAAAACCAAAATTAAACCAATAGTAGAACTAAGCTATTCTATATTAGATAGTATAGAAACTATTTACTTTATAGCAGCCGATATAGATATAAACCTTACAGCAACCTTTTTCCTTAACTTTAGCTGCTCCTACTACTTTAGCTGCTGGAAAGAAGACTTTACGGAACTACGAAGCTACGCTAGTAGACCACTTAGGGGCTTTATAGGAGCGCGAGCAATACTAGAAGCAATTGGGACTATAAGACTATCCTATATTATTAATAACAAAAACGTGGACCTATACCTATATAATACTCTTTATGTCCTAAATAGGGGTGTTAATCTAATCTCTATATTAAAACTATGGGCGAAAGGTGTTACGGACGCTTTAAGTACGATATTACGACTACTTAAAGAAGAGTTGGAAGAAGCTAGTTAGTTAATATAGGTACGGTCTAGGATGGATCTGGTAGAACTATATAACGAGGAATAGTAACTAAGTCACGTGATGTAATCTATATAATCTATATAATCTATATAATCTATAATAGAGTAAATAGAATATACGTACCTTACGTATAAGGAGGATTTCCTAGAAGTACGGTCGTGTATTTAAAGGACTACAGTCCCTACTCTAGATAGTTCTTTCCTTATAGTAATTCTTAGAATATAATTAGAGTTAATCTATTAGGCAACTACTCTACTAGTTATTATTACGTTGTTGACTTACTTGCAATACCTATACACTTAGCCTAATAATAAGCCCACCGTAGTACTTGCTATAAGATTCTATTATACAATTACTACCTAGTTACGGTTTTAATAAGTTAAACAATATGCTACTAAAAGCAGCCACTATAACGCCATTAACGGCGGCAACTACTTTAAGGTTAGGAGGCGACACCAGTATGGCAGATACTAACTCGCAACAACCTATAACGGTTAGACAACTATAAGAGATAGTTAACCAGTTAATAGAAAATAATGCGACACTTAAATAAAGGATTAACGGGATAGGCGCAGTAAAGGTTAAGTTACTATTAATCGAAAGATTCTTAGGAGAAAGATTAAAGCTTAAAGGATTTCTTATGTAAATGCACTTTAAGGTAGCGCAGGAAGGAGTAAAGCTGGTAACACCTATGGATCGAATAGCTTACGCGGGATTATTCCTATTAGGAAGAGCACTTAAATAGTTTAAGCCTTACCTTATAGAAATATAGGTAAATAAAATAATAACCACTAATTAAGAGGTGTGGTTTATATTCTTAAGTTAGGAAGGATTTGTAAAGTAACTTATATAAATATTCGGAGACCTAGAGGTAGTAATTATAGTGGAAAGAAAACTCCAAGACATTACGCAGTAAACCTTAGCAATTAAGTACATAATATAGTTCTAAACGCTAGCTATATAAGTTAAGTGGAATAATAGGGCGCTTATGGCATAGTATAAATAGGGACTTAAGGCTAAAGTCTAGGATGTAATTATTCTAATGGAAGATGCGGAC
>Ga0307515_10009228_pt1 | contig 19105 bp, 11 predicted proteins | sample 17_EM_MG_FD_194513 | JGI IMG/M metagenome (GOLD analysis project Ga0307515, IMG submission 194513) | Populus trichocarpa ectomycorrhiza microbial communities from riparian zone in the Pacific Northwest, United States - 17_EM | ecosystem: Host-associated > Plants > Roots > Unclassified | place...
TGCTGGCGTTCTATACAGACAGCCGAGCCGAACGCCCGCAGGCACGCGGCGAGGCGGTGCTTGCCACGATAATGGTGGACCGGGACGGCCGTCCGGTGGAGAACGAGGCCGGGTCCATTTCCAGCTTCGGTTGGGGAATTCCGCTGGCACTGAGCGACAGGCTGCGCGATCTCGGGCAATGGTCGCAGGCGGAACACGCGCTTGTGGAAGGCCTGACAGCAAGAGTGACCGTTGAAGATAAGGACGGTAACCCGCTGCCGTTGACTCGAAAGACGATACAGAACGCCTATGACTGGCTTGTCCGGACCATCGGTCTTTCGGCGCAGTTCGTTAAGCCACCGGCCTTTGCGGTGCGGTCGTATCAGTATTTCAAGCTGCAAGACCCGCCGGAATCGATCCTGCTCAATTCGTTCTTCCTCGACGATCTGGCGATCGCCCGTGCGCTCGTTACGTCGGGCAAGGCGACGCCAAACCTCAAGCGCTATCTGGGCGTCCTCAAACCGCGCAGCCGCCGCAACCTGATGAAGGACAACGAGGCGCTTTCAGATGCGCTCGAACCCCAGAAATTCCCATTGGGATCATGGCCGGGCGACGGACGGCATCCGCTCGCTCTTCTCCAGCAATGCGCGGTTAATCTTGCGCTTCACGACCTGAAGACGGAGGGCATTCTGGCGGTGAACGGCCCACCCGGGACCGGAAAAACAACGCTTCTTCGCGATGTCATCGCCGCCCTCGTCACGAAGCGGGCGGAAGTCCTCTGCACCTATGACGAGCCGGAAAACGCCTTCGTCCATTCCGGGCAGAGGTTGAAGAAGGGAAACGCCTTCGTTTACCTCTACCGTCTGGACAACAAGATCAGGGGCTACGAGATGATCGTCGCCTCCTCAAACAACAAGGCTGTGGAGAATGTCAGCGCGGAGCTGCCCTCAATACAGGCGATAGCGGCCGATGCGGGTGGGCTGCGATATTTCAAGACGGTGTCGGACGCGCTGTTGCAGCGCGACACCTGGGGGGCGATCGCGGCGGTTCTCGGCAATGGCAAGAACAGGAGCGATTTCCGTCAAACATTCTGGTGGGACGAGGATGTCGGCCTCCAGCGGTATTTGCAGCAGGCAAGCGGCAATCCCCAGTTCATCATCGAGAAGACAGAAACCGGGACGAAGCAAAGATCTCCGCATATCGTCGTCAAAGAAAATGCGCCGGAGGATCATGACGAGGCGTTACGGCGTTGGAAGAAGGCACGCCAGCATTTCCGCAAGGCAACGGCGGCCTCGAAAGCGGCGTTGGCCGACTTGCAGAAGGCTCACGACCTCTTGCGCTCCATCCGGCAGAAGCAAAAGATGGTTGACGGCCTCGCTATAGAAGCCGAGGCCATGGCTCCGATGTTGGGGCGGATGATGGAGCGCGCCCGGAGCGCGGTATCCGCATTCGAGAATCAAAAGCGCACCGTGGAAGTGCTGGAACGGGACGGCGCTGCTTCCTTGAAGCTCCGTCCGGGGTTCCTTAGCCGCTTGTTCGGCACACAGACCTATCGTTCATGGCATACGGCGCATGACATTGTTGCGAAGCGCCTCGCATCTGAACAGACAACGCTTTCGCGACTGACGGCTGACGCCGATACCAAAGTAACCGAACATGCTCGGGCCAGTGGCGAGTTTCAAAAGATGCAAGCGTCGATCACCGGATTGACCGAGACGCTGAACCGCGAACGGAGCGCGTTCGAAGGCCTTGCCCGCCGGTATCCCGGCACGTTCATCTCGGATGACTTCTTCGATCAGCGTCATCAGGAGAAGCAGAAAAGCGCGCCCTGGCTGGACACAGCGACGGCGCGTCTGCGCAACGATGTTTTCGAATCTGCGATGGCCTTGCACAAGGCCTTCGTCGATGCTGCCGCCAAACCGATCCGGCATAATCTTAATGTGCTGCTCGATGGCTTCGGCACCCGCCCGCTTGGAAGCCCGGAGAAGGACGCGCTGATCCCAGACCTGTGGTCCACGTTGTTCCTGCTGGTGCCGGTGGTGTCCACGACGTTCGCTTCAGTCTCCCGCATGTTCAGCAGGATTGGGCCAGAAACCTTCGGATGGCTGCTTGTGGACGAGGCGGGTCAGGCCTTGCCGCAGGCGGCCATTGGCGCTCTGATGCGAACGCAACGGGCGATGGTCGTGGGCGATCCCATCCAGATCGAGCCGGTCGTCGTCCTGCCCGACCAGTTGACTGAAGCCATGTGCCAGCAGTTTGGGATCGATCCGCTGATCTATAATGCGCCCGGAGCCTCCGTCCAGACATTGGCTGACAGCGCCACGGAATATTACGGCATGTTCGAGACGAAGTTCGGAACGCGCGAAGTCGGTGTTCCACTGTTGGTGCATCGGCGCTGCGCCGAGCCGATGTTCGGCATCTCCAATTCCATCGCCTACGAGAACCTGATGGTCCAGGCGAAGATCACAAAGCCATCCGCCATTCGGGATGTTCTCGGCCCCTCTCGATGGATCGATGTCGAAGGACGCGGGCAGGAAAAATGGTGCCCGCAGGAAGGCACGGCGTTGCTGGCACAATTGCGCCAGCTTAGGGACACTGGATGCGCTCCCGATTTCTATGTCGTGACGCCGTTCGTGGTGGTGCAGGATCGTATGCGGGAAGCGTTGCGGACGAGCGGCTTGCTCGATGGCTGGGTCGAGAACCCCTACCAGTGGGCTCGGGAACGCGTTGGCACAGTTCACACCGTTCAAGGCCGGGAGGCGGAGGCCGTCTTCTTCATTCTGGGTGCTCCCGACGCACAACAGCGCGGCGCGCGCGGCTGGGCCGGTGGTCGCCCCAACTTGCTGAATGTTGCGGCGACAAGAGCCAAGGAAGTCCTCTACGTCGTCGGCAACAGGAGCCTCTGGAAAACCGCAGGCGTGTTCCAGTCGCTCGACGACTTCCTTGACTGACCTGCGGGTCGCAAAATCCGGCAGCCCCCGTCGCGGCATTGTGTGAGACGCGTGATGAACAGATGGATTATTCCGGGTGGAGAGGCACAATGGCTGAGAGCTTTGATAAAGAATTCAAGACTGTCTCGCCGATCTTGGGATCAAACTGCGAAAGCAGAGCCACCGCGAACCCTGCGCTCTCCGTACTCCTGGCCTGCTCAACCGAGCGGTAGGGCGACAGGGCGGCTTCACGGACGGAAGCTATGGTCTCTACTATAGGGCGACTGTGAAGAAGTCGCTGTCGTCGAAACAATCCATCGCCATCAGAAGTTCATGAGTTCAACGCCCAGCCTCTGGGGCGGACTTCGGACTTTCGTGTCTTGGTGGGCAGCGAGGACTAAAGCGTGTCGCGTGAAGAAGGGTTCACGCGACACGCTTTAAGTCTTTGTTTTGATGCATGTCGTCCTCCCGAAACCGTCGCACACTTTCGGGCGACATGCATTAGGCCCTAGACGACGTGAACGCGGTGCCTGACGTCCTGCATCCGCACGATTACACCGCTTCCCAGGTTGAGGGATGTGACGTCGGGCAGCGATGACCTCTTGTGGAACAGCGTTTGGATGCCTAGCCAACATTGTATCGGAATCTTCTGGCCGAACGCCATAACCATTCCTGTCCAAGGGCGGTGACCTGCTATCATTGGAACGGCATGCGGGTAGATTTCGCGCGTCAGTACGACACCGGGGCAGTACTGGTCACATAACGGGTAGCTTGTGGCACTTGCTCCATAATGCCGTAAATTTGCAAGTCTCTGTACATTCAGGCCCCGGCAACCAAACTTTCCCTGTCCATACCGGTGACACAATTGTCCCGAGGATTTCGTCGTTCCCGGCAGGAAGACAATCCTCACCCTCGCAGCGGCGGAAAGCGCAAAAACGCCAGTCTAGCACAGCAGTTGCGGTCGTCAGGTTACAAACGCTGACGTAGCAACCGGTAATAACCGCCGAGTTGCGGAATATCGCGTTCGAGATCCCCGAAAGCCGGATCGTTGCTGTGCAAATCCCCCACATATTTCGCAGCGATGAGCTGTCGATGCCTGTCGAGCGCCCGGTCGTCGACCGGTTCAATCACCGTGAAGATCGGCGAAAGCGCGGTGCGGCCCTTGACGGCGATGCTGTCGAGTTCGGCGATGGTGAAATCCGCGGCGCTGAGTGCTGCCGTCTGTTCGCCGATCAGCAGGGGCACGCCGTAATTCTTCGATTCGCCTTCGAGGCGCGAGGCGAGATTGACGGAATCGCCGAGCACCGAATAATCGAAGCGGCGCGACGACCCCATGTTACCGACGACGCAATCGCCGGTGTTGATGCCGATACCGATCTTCAGCACCCGCGGCTCGGTGCCTAGCACCGCCGCTTCCCGGCCCAACTCCTCATTCAGGTGTTCGATTGCGTCCAGCATCCTCAATGCCGCCCCGACCGCGTGGCTGGCATGGTTGGGATCGTCGAGCGGTGCGTTCCAGAAGGCCATCAGGCAATCGCCGATATATTTGTCGATGGTGCCGCCGCTTTCCAGCACGATGTCGGACAGCGGCGTGAGCAGCCGGTTGATCAGCGTCGTCAGCTGTTCCGGATCGTCCTTCAGGGCCTCGGAAATGGTGGTGAAGCCGCGCACGTCGCAGAAAAGGATTGTCAGCGTCCGCCGCTCGCCGCCCAGTTTCAGCTGCGATGGATCGTTGGCGAGACGTTCGACCAGAGCCGGCGAAAGATAGCGGGAAAAGGCCCGGGTGATATCGCGGCGGCCGCGGCGCTCGGCGGCATAGTCGAGTGCCGATTGGCCGGCGACGATGGAGAGATAGGAGAGCGCCGGGCCAAGCGGCGAGAAGAAGACATGTCCGAGCCGCAGCATCGCGTAGCTTGCGGCGACAGGCAAAAGCAGGAGAGGGAGGCTTAGGACAGCCGTCCGCCATCCGGTCGAGCGAAATACCACCGCCACCGCCAGCAATGCGCCACACACGATTGCCGCGATCACCCCCGCATGTCCGGCTTTCTCGATGGAAAGGCCGCGGGTGATATTGTCGAAGATTGTTGCCTGAATTTCGGCGCCGGCCACCAGATGGCGGCTGTGCACGGTGAACGGCGTGGCCAAGGCGTCGGCGCCGCCGGCCTGAAGTGTCGGCGCATTCTGCAGGCTGAGGCCGACGATGACGACCCGGTCGCGGAAAAAGCCTTCCGGCAGGAACTGGCCGGGATCGAGCGCCTGATAGTAGGAGGCCGTCGGATAGGTTCGCGCCGGGCCGAACGTCTGCAGCAGTGCTGAGCCGGATACGGGTTGTCGCTGTCGTCCGGCGACCTCAGCCAGTTGCGCCGCAAAACCATCGGGATAGGCCGGCACCTGCCGCAGCGTGCCGTCGCCGTTCAGACGCACCGACGCGATACCGGTCCGCGCTCCGCGCGCTGTAAACTCCGCCAGAGGCTCCGTCCGGACGAACTGAGCCGCCTGCGGCGTCTCGATCAGCGTCTCGTCGCCCGCCAGTACGACATCCGGGCCGAGCGCGCCCGCAAGGGCAGCATCGTTCTCCGGGGCGGCCGAAGGTTCGGCGAAGATGACGTCGACGCCGATGGCCTTCGCTCCGGCAGCGCGCAGGGCCTTGATCAACCGGGCATGCAAGGCGCGCGGCCATGGCCACTGACTGCCGATTTCGGTCATCGAGGGCTCGTCGATGGCGACGATGATAGGCCCATCGGCTGGCCGTGGCGGCGGAGAGAAGGTCGAGAGGTAGTCGAAGCTGCGCAGTTCGACAAGGGACCAGGCGGAGGTGAGAGAGGCGAGGGAGAGGGTTGCTGCAACGGACGCTGCAAGCAAGAAAAGACCCAGGCGGCGCCGAGTGTGGCGGGCGGCGGTATTTGCTGCAGCGCGGTTATTGCCTCCTGGACGCTTTTTTTCCGCCGTTGTCATCAAAAGCGCACTTTGAGCGAGCCCTTGAACGAACGCCCCCAGCCAGGCGTTCCCGGAGAAACGTCAAACTCCTCATCGAGAAGATTGAACGCTGCCAATTCCAGTGCAAACCGCTTATCGAACGGCTCCCATGTCAAATTCGCGTCAACTGTCCAGTAGCCATCCAGCGTGGTTTTCAAACCGGTATCGCGTTTTCCGACATAGTTCGCTGCAATCATCCCCTTGATATTCGCTTGATTAACCCATGTCATCGCCATCTGTCCGGACGTTTCAGGAACGAAAGGCAGGGAATCGCCGAACGTTCGGCTCGCTGGATCCTCATCTTCGGAATCCGTGCGGGCAACGGTTGCCGAAAGCCCAAAGCCGTGGCCCAGTGCCAAGTTTGCGGTTAAACTTGCTCGGTCGATCCGTCCCTCCTTAGTCTGAAAAGCGGTTCCGATTGCCCCGCCTGATATGTAGGGCAGAGGCGACGTCTGCGGGAAGGCAATCGATACTTCATGCAGATCCTGATGCTGAAAATCCACTGCCGTGAAAAAGCGATCGGACCATTCGGCATCCCAGCGCAATGCTATGGTGTCGGCATAACCGTCAATTCCGATGCCGTAGGCATTGGGCTGGATACCGACGACGCCGACAGGCGATAGTGTCGGCGCACTGAAGTCATAGCTCTCACGCATGTACGCGGCGCGAAGCCAATGTCCTTCTATGGGCGTCCAGGCAAGTCCGGCGCGCGGCTCCAAGCGATTAACGTCGATATTTTTACCGTCGATATAGGTGCCGAAAAGTGCGTATTCTGCCTTGAGATCACTGTTCATTTCATGCAGGACATCTACATATGCTTTTCCAATGTCGTAGCGGTCCGCAGATTCATAGAATGGGGCACCGTTGATTTCCTGTTGGAAACGAACATCGGCCCATCCGCCTTCGAAACCGTAGCGCCAGGTCAGGTCATCATTTCCAACGATGTGGTTGACTGCTGCGACATAGGTTCTCTGAGAGCTTTCATCAGTTAATGACACACTCCCCAGGCTATTTTTAAACGCAGTCGCGGTGTCTGCATGCTCATCGGAATAAAACACCGCTGCATTGAGGATGTTGCGATGTTCAATCGTATGGCTCCAACCCAAGCCCGCTGCTGTAGCTGTTGTGTTGTCATCCCGGTTTATCAGAAGTGTACTTGGCGGCGGGCCGGCATCGAACAGAGCCGTGTTCTGCAGAAAATCGTTTGTCGAATGGTTGGCATAGAAGAGGACGCGATCGTCTGGTGTGGGAGTAGCGGTTATGTAACCGTTGGCGGAGATGATTTTTGTTTGGCCGTCATAGCTCCCGACATCATTCGGAAAGCTTCCGGAAATTGGCGTCGGTTCCCATTGCGCGTTGGCACGAAAGCTGATCGGAAAAGGCGCGTTCGAATAACCCTGTATTTGCCCTTCGGCCGTCCCGCGCGTATCACCGCCACTTGTGTTGAAACCTCCTCCAAGCGAGGTCTCGACAAAAGGCGAGCGGAACAGAGTTAGCTTTCTCTCGCTGTTTGCCAGCATATGCGGATCAAGCATCAAAGCCTGAATATAGGAAGAATAGCTTGACCCATTTTGAACGTAGTCGGTGCCGTTCCCGCCGTATAGAAAGGAATTGGCGAACGGATTGACGCTGCCGTGCACAGACTGGTCGAGATAGGAGGTGCCAATGAAGGGGTTGAAGACAACATCTCCGTAATATTGTCCCCAAGCGTCGAGTCCTTGTAGTCGGAACGCATCGTTGAGGACGGACCCTGCATTCTGGTTGGCGCTGATGGCTCTGAAATCACCGCCACGGGCGCGGCCGAGTCTCAAAAATTCTTGCGCATTGCGTATCGCGCCGTCCGCATCATAGTCATCGATTGCAATCGATGTTCGTGCGGCGGCAACGATCGGGTCATTCGGATCGAGCCGCGCGGCATTGTCGAGCGCCTGGGCGGCGGGTACCCGATCGCCTTTTTCGTAGCGAGCTGCGGCAAGAAGCAGTTGTGCCTGAGAATAGCCGGGATTCGCGGTTGAGCCGGCCAGCAGGTCCTCCACTGCCTTATCCACTTCGCCGGACTGCAAATAGTATTGGCCACGCGCTACCAGCGCGAGGTCAAAGGACGGATCGACCTTTAATGCTTCGTCTATCTCGCGCTTGGCCTCGGCCATGCGCATTTCGATGATATAAAGAAAGGCGAGATTGGCGTGGCTGACCGGGTCGAGTGGGTCGAGCTCAATTGCCTTTTTATAGGCGGCTTCCGCATCCCTGTTGGCATCCCGGTCACTTTGAACAAGGCCGATTACGTTCCAGATGCTGCTGGAGCCGGGCGCCGTTTTCAGGGCGCGGTTCAGGTCATCGAGCGCACCTTGGCGATCGTTCAAAATATAGAGCTTGTAGTTCGCCCGCGCTTCCAGTCCGGTCGGATCTTCGGGGTCGATTGCCAGGGCCTGTTCAAAGCCTTCGACAATTTCCTTTTCATCGGCAAGCAAGAGGCCGACCAGTGCTCGGGCACCCGGCAGCGTCGGGTCATTTTGTATGACACGCTCACCCTCCTTGATGGTTGCAAGCGCAGCCGGGAGGTCCTGGCGAAAACCGGCGGTCCAGGCCTTCGCCATGACAGCATAGCTGCTGTTGGCTACATTCGGGGGTTGTTCAACGCGATTGGGATCGGCAAGCGACCGTGAGAAATAGCCGCCATAAGCAGCGATCGCGCCGCGTTTGGCGTCAAGCCGTGGTTTGGCCCTTTCAAACAACGCTGCTGCATCCCGATAACGGTTTTCCGAGCCGGCGATCAGGGCCTCAATCAGGTCAGCGCGCGCAGTCTGAGAGCCGCTCAGGCCTCGAGTCCGAGCTTCCTCGAGCGCCGCCTTGGCTTTCTGTTGCCCATCAAGGGCCAGATAGATTTCCGACAGGCTTAGCCAGTCCTCCGCCGAACGAGCATCGGTTTCCTCCGCCTCGATACGGCGCCGTTCCGTGCGCATCTGCGGCACGATCAACGGCGTTGCAGACATCCACTGGAATGCGGTGCGCAGCGACAGGTTGAACAGCATCTGTTCCCTGTCCTTGGGCTTGGCAATGATGATCTTCGATGGCGCCTTGCCGATCGCGGCCACCGCGCCTTCTCCCTGCGCAACCTTGACGCTACCATAGGCGTTGCTTAGTTCGACCAGGCCTTCCAGCACGATCAGCGAGGTCTTGCCGTCAGCGCCGACCGTCATCGTCCAGTCGGTGCCGCGGATGGCTGCTGCTGCTGCCGGCGTGTCGATCACCACGCCCTGGCCGCCGCGCTCGGCGCGGGCCCAGATCGTGCCGGATTGCAGCTCCAGCCCGGTATCGCCGCTGCCGCCCATCTGCTTGACCAGAAGCGAGGTGTTGCGGCCGAGACGGACCTGGGTACGGTCGGAGAAGAGCACGGCGAGCTGGCCGGTGGCATTGGTGCGCAGCACGTCGCCGCTCAAAAGGTCCTGCTTCAGGTCGACATAACGCCAGCTGGAGATATCGACGAAGCGCACTTCCTCGCCGGACTTGCGGGCGATAACCGATCCGGCGGCGGGAGATGGGCGCGGCAAAGGGTCCGCCTTCGCCGGCATGGCGAGGTACAGCGCTCCCAAGGCAACCCCCACGGATGCGTATTTCATGCAGTTTCCCCAACAATGCACGGATGATCACTGAATTTGCCCATCCTAAAAGTCAAGCCGGACGAGCGTTCTCGCGTTGCTTTGCAGGAAGAGTGTAGGAATAGAGAAACACAATAAAACACCGGCGAGTATTTCCAACGATACAGAGAGACGGATCGGTTGCAGCTTTTGACAAGACGTTGATGGGTTGGGGTCTATTCAAACTGCAATCGAAGTGTAGACTATCTTTCTACCGCAGGATGAAATCGTCGAGCAGGCCGTCGCCTCCGCCGTCCCGTTCGAACCCCGTCAACGCTTCGAAACTCCTATGGGATTTTTATATCTCTGCATGGCCGTCCGTCTCGAACCCTTATGCTGTTTGGCGGCATAGTAAGCTTGGAATTCAGGCCCCGGATCTTGTGTCGAGCAAGTTCGAACGGGGCCTCTTTCGCGTCACCTCCCTCCTTTGAAAGAGGGAAAGATGAAATTCAATAAAAGGAGCCTGGGTCGATGATGGATATTGTCTTGATCGGGATCGGCGTTTTGTTTTTCGCGCTGTCGTTTGCCTATACCAGGGCCTGCGATCGTCTTTAGTTCAAAGGATCAGAAAAATGCTTGTCGACTATGTACTCGGAGGCGGCGTGACCGTGTTTCTCATCGTCTATCTGACCTACGCCCTCATTCGCCCTGAGCGTTTCTAAACACGCTAGGTTCGGAAAGATATTCCCATGACACTCAACGGATGGATCCAGATCCTCATCTTCTGCGGGATCGTCATTTTGCTCGTCAAGCCGCTCGGCGCCTATATGACGCGCGTCTTTGGCGGCGAGCGTACGCTCCTGTCGCCCCTCTTCGTTCCGATCGAACGCGGACTCTATAAGCTTTCCGGTACAAGCGAGAAGGAAGAGCAGCATTGGACGAGCTATGTGTTCGCGATGCTGCTGTTCAATCTCGCCGGTTTCGTCATTCTCTATCTGATGATGCGGTTGCAGGGTTCTCTGCCCTATAACCCCGCCGGCATGACCGCCGTTGGACCCGAGCTTTCCTTCAACACCGCCACCAGCTTCGTGACCAACACCAACTGGCAGAACTACGGCGGTGAAAGCACGATGTCCTATCTCGTGCAGATGGCCGGTTTGGCGGTGCAGAATTTCGCATCGGCTGCAACCGGCATGGCCATCGCCATCGCGTTGATCCGCGGTTTCGCGCGCGCCTCCGGCAAGTCGATCGGCAATTTCTGGGTCGATATGACCCGTGCCACGCTCTACATTCTCCTGCCGATCTCTATCGTGCTGACGATCGTCTTCGTCTATCTCGGTGTGCCGCAGACGCTTGGCGCCTATGTGACGGCAACGACGATCGAAGGGGCGCAGCAGACCATCGCGCTCGGCCCGGTTGCCTCCCAGCTGGCCATCAAGATGCTCGGCACCAATGGCGGCGGCTTCTTCAATGCCAATTCCGCCCATCCGTTCGAAAATCCGGATGCGATTTCCAATCTCATCCAGATGGTGGCGATCTTTGCCATCGGCGCCGGCCTGACCAACGTCTTCGGCCGCAGCATGGTCGGCAACCAGCGCCAGGGCTGGGCGATCTTGGCGACGATGGGCGTACTCTTCGCCGTCGGCGTCACGGTCACCTATTGGGCGGAAGCCGCCGGCAACCCGCTGGTTCATGCCATGGGCATCGACGGCGGCAATATGGAAGGCAAGGAAGTCCGCTTCGGCATCGCGCTCTCCTCGTTGTTCGCGGTCATCACCACGGCTGCATCCTGCGGCGCGGTCAATGCCATGCATGGCTCGTTCACGGCGCTCGGCGGCCTCATTCCGCTGATCAATATGGAGCTCGGCGAAGTCATCGTCGGCGGCGTCGGCGCCGGTTTCTACGGCATCCTGATGTTCGTGATCCTGACCGTCTTCGTTGCCGGCCTGATGGTTGGCCGTACGCCGGAATATCTTGGCAAGAAGATCGAAGCGAAGGAGGTCAAGATGGCCGTACTCGCCATCCTCATCCTGCCAACGGCCATGTTGATCTTCACCGCGATCGCCGTCATCCTGCCGACGGGCGTCGCCTCGATCGGCAATCCCGGCCCGCACGGCTTCTCGGAAATCCTCTACGCCTATACGTCCGCTGCAGCCAACAACGGCTCGGCTTTCGGCGGGCTCACCGGCAACACGCCCTGGTACAATATCACGATCGGCATCGCCATGCTGATGGGCCGCTTCCTGGTGATCATCCCGGCGCTCGCCATCGCAGGTTCGCTGGTGATGAAGAAGACCGTGCCTGCCTCGGCCGGTACCTTCCCGACCCATGGGCCGCTGTTCGTCGGCCTGCTCTGCGGCGTCATCCTGATTGTCGGCGGTCTCACTTTCTTCCCGGCGCTCGCGCTCGGACCGATCGTCGAGCATCTGGCGATGGTCGCCGGTCAGACCTTCTAGGATATCGACCATGGGCCATCTCGCCATGAAGCTTGGAAAGCATGTTCACCCCCGCGACGGCGACCCGCCGCGAGGGACAGCCCCGCAAGCCTCCAGCATCATTCTCGTGATGATGCTGGTCCTGCTGGCGGCTAGCGGTCTCGCCCATGTTTTCACCGAATTGTTCCACGGCTGACGCGGTCGCCGTGATGTCACACACAAAAGAAACTGGAGTTCTCTCATGAGCCAGTCCAAATCTGCGAGCCTCATGGACTCTCGCATCCTTATCCCGGCTGTTGGATCGGCTTTCGTCAAGCTCGATCCGCGCACGCTTGCCAAAAACCCGGTGATGTTCGTCGTCGCCGTCGTCTCGTCGCTGACCACCGTCCTGTTCCTGCGCGATCTCGTCACCGGCGGCGAGGGCATCGGCTTCTCGCTGCAGCTGAATATCTGGCTGTGGTTCACGGTGCTGTTTGCCAATTTCGCCGAAGCCGTCGCCGAAGGGCGGGGCAAGGCGCAGGCGGAATCGCTGCGCAAGACCCGCACCGAAACGCAGGCCAAGCTCCTGACCGGCACGGATCTGAAGAGCTTCAAGATGGTCTCCGGCACCAGCCTGAAAGTCGGTGACATCGTGCTTGTCGAAGCGGGCGAGATCATCCCGTCGGATGGCGAAGTCATCGAAGGTGTTGCCTCCGTCAACGAGGCGGCGATCACCGGCGAATCGGCGCCCGTCATCCGAGAATCCGGCGGTGACCGCTCGGCCGTCACCGGCGGCACGCAGGTCCTGTCGGACTGGATCCGGGTGCGCATCAGCGCCGCTGCCGGCTCGACCTTCATCGACCGGATGATTTCGCTGGTCGAAGGCGCCGAACGCCAGAAGACGCCGAACGAGATCGCCCTCAACATCCTGCTTGCCGGCATGACGCTGATCTTCGTGCTGGCCGTTGTGACCATCCCGAGCTTTGCCACCTATGCCGGTGGTTCCATTCCGGTGATCGTCCTCGTCGCTCTGTTCGTGACGCTGATCCCGACCACGATCGGCGCGCTTCTCTCGGCCATCGGCATTGCCGGCATGGACCGTCTGGTGCGCTTCAACGTACTGGCCATGTCCGGCCGCGCCGTCGAGGCCGCCGGCGATATCGACACGTTGCTGCTCGACAAGACCGGCACGATCACGCTCGGCAACCGCCAGGCAACCGAGCTGCGCCCGGTTACGGGCGTGTCGGAGCAGGATCTGGCCGATGCCGCGCAACTGGCGTCGCTTGCCGATGAAACGCCGGAAGGCCGTTCCATCGTCGTTCTTGCCAAGGAGAAATACGGTATCCGCGCTCGCGACATGGCGCAGTTGCACGCCACCTTCGTCCCGTTTACGGCGCAGAGCCGCATGAGCGGTGTCGATCTGGACGGATCGTCGATCCGCAAGGGCGCCGTCGAAGCAGTCCTCACCTATGTCAGCGGCATCAATTCCTCGACACGCCCGGAAACTGTACGCGAAATCCAGGCCATCGCCGACGAGATCGCCAAGTCCGGCGGCACGCCGCTCGCCGTCGTACGCGACGGCCGTCTGATGGGTGTCGTACACCTCAAGGATATCGTCAAGGGCGGCATCCGCGAGCGTTTCGCCGAACTACGCCGCATGGGCATCCGCACGGTGATGATCACCGGCGACAACCCGATGACGGCGGCGGCGATCGCGGCCGAAGCCGGGGTTGACGATTTCCTCGCCCAGGCAACGCCTGAAAACAAGCTGTCGCTGATCCGTGAGGAGCAGGCCAAGGGCAAGCTCGTCGCCATGTGCGGCGACGGCACTAACGACGCCCCGGCGCTCGCTCAGGCCGATGTCGGCGTCGCCATGAACACCGGTACAGTCGCTGCCCGTGAGGCCGGCAACATGGTCGATCTGGACAGCGACCCCACCAAGCTCATCGAGATCGTCGAGATCGGCAAGCAGCTCTTGATGACCCGCGGCGCTTTGACGACGTTTTCGATCGCCAACGACATCGCCAAGTATTTCGCCATCATTCCGGCGATGTTCCTGGCTTTCTATCCGCAACTCTCGGCGTTGAACATCATGGGCCTTGCCTCGCCGCAAAGCGCCATCCTGTCGGCGATCATCTTCAACGCGCTGGTCATCGTCGCGCTCATCCCGCTGTCGCTGAGGGGCGTTACCTATCGCGCCGTCGGCGCCGGTGCGCTTCTGTCGCGCAACCTGCTCATCTACGGCCTTGGCGGTGTCATCGTGCCGTTCATCGGCATCAAGGCCATCGACCTGGCCATCACCGCCCTTGGTCTCGTTTAAGGAGTTTTCGACATGCTGAAACAATTGAGACCCGCGCTGGTCATGATCGTTGCCATCACCGTTATCACCGGTTTCGCCTATCCGCTGGGTATGACGGGCATCGCCCAGGCCCTGTTCCCGCACCAGGCCAATGGCAGCCTCGTCGAAAAGGACGGAACCGTTGTCGGTTCCACGCTGATCGGCCAGGCCTTTGCTGGCGATACCTATTTCCACGGCCGTCCGTCGGCTGCCGGCGACGGTTACAATGCCGCCGCCTCCAGCGGTTCGAACCTCGGACCCACAAATCCGAAGCTGCTCGACCGGATCAAGGCGGAAGCCGAAGCGTTGAAGGCGGCCAACCCCGGTGCCGCTGTGCCGATGGATCTCGTCACCACATCGGGCAGCGGTCTCGATCCGCACATCACGCCGGAGGCCGCCTATTTCCAGGTTCCACGCGTCGCCAAGGCTCGTGGCATGGATGAGGGCAAGGTCCGCGCGCTCGTCGATCAGGCCGTGGAGGCCCGAGAACTCGGGATCCTCGGCGAACCAGTGGTCAACGTCTTGGCGCTCAACATGGCGCTTGATAAAGCTGTCTAGCCCAGACGGGCCACGCGGTATTTGATTGACCCGGACAGCTTCCGAAATCGCGTGGGATTTAGGAAGCTGTCGGGTAAGGTCTGAAGCGGCATCTTGCCGCTTTTTGGCATTGATGGAGAAAGACCGAGTGATCCATGCGAGATGACGGCCGCGATATGGATGGAAGACCGTCCCCCGACGCCCTATTGCAGCGGGCCGAGCGGGAAACGCGCGGCCGTCTGAAAATCTTTCTGGGCGCGGCGCCCGGCGTCGGCAAGACTTATGAGATGCTCACCTCCGGCCGCGCCAAGAAGGCCGATGGCGTCGATGTGGTCATCGGCGTGGTCGAGACCCATGGGCGGAAGGAGACCGAGGCGCTGGCCGACGGCTTCGAGGTCATTCCGCGCTCGTCGATCGACTACAAGGGCCGCCACCTTGAGGAAATGGACATCGACGCCATTCTTGCCCGGCGTCCCGGCCTCGTGCTCGTGGATGAACTGGCGCACAGCAATGCGCCGGGCAGCCGTCATCCCAAGCGCTATATGGATGTGCAGGAACTGCTGTCGCACGGCATCGACGTCTACTCGACGCTCAACATCCAGCATGTCGAAAGCCTCAACGACGTCGTCGCCCAGATCACCCGTATCCGCGTGCGCGAAACCGTTCCCGATTCGATCATCGACCGGGCCGACGATATCGAGATCATCGATCTGACGCCGGAAGACCTGATCAAGCGGCTGCATGACGGCAAGGTCTATATCCCGAAGACGGCACAGCGGGCGCTTGATAACTATTTCTCGCCTGGAAATCTCACGGCGCTGCGCGAACTCGCCCTTCGCCAGACGGCGCAGCGGGTCGACGATCAACTGCTGACGCACATGCAGGCGCATGCGATCTCCGGTCCATGGGCCGCCGGCGAGCGGGTGCTGGTCTGCGTCGATGATCAGCCGCGTAGTGCCTCTCTCGTGCGCTATGCCGCCCGTCTGGCCGATCGTCTGCGCGCGCCCTGGGTTGCGCTTCACGTGGAGACGGCGCGATCGATTCATCTTTCGGAGGCCGCGCGCGACCGCATCGCCGCGACGCTTCGGCTTGCAGAACGGCTGGGCGCCGAGGCGCTGACCAGGCCGGGATCCGACGAGGCCGAGGAGATCGTCCGCGTCGCGGCATCCAGCAACGTCACCCATATCATCGCCGGTACACCGAAAACATCCGGGTGGCGGGCATGGCTGCACGGCTCGGTAACCAGCCGCCTCATCCGGAATGCCGGAAATATCAGCGTCCACGTCATCGCCGGCGACGATCGCGAGGGTGAGGCCGTTGCGACGGGTGTGAAGACGGCGCCGGTGCCAGCCCAGTTCAAAATCGCGCCCTATGTTCTTGCGACGCTCTATGTCGGCTGCGCGCTGGGGGTCGGCGTTTTGCTCGATCAGTCGCTCGACGTGCGCAACATCGCGCTGGTCTTTCTGATGGCAGTCCTCGCCGCGGCGGTAACGGAGGGATTGAAGCCGGCTCTCTACGCCAGCGTCGTCAGCGCGCTGACCCTGAATTTCTTCTTCCTGCAACCGCTCTATACGTTCACGATCGGCGATCCGGAAAGCGTCGTCGCCTTCGGATTCTTCTTCGTGGTGGCGATCATCGCCAGCAATCTGACCGCGAGCGTGCAGCGGCAGGCCGCCGCCGCCCGACTGCGGGCACGCACCACCGAGGACCTCTATCTCTTCAGCAAGAAGCTGGCGGGAACCGGCACGCTGGACGATGTGCTCTGGGCAACGGCGTTCCAGCTCGCCTCCATGCTGAAAGTGCGGGTGGTTCTGCTGCTGCCGGAAGATGGCACGATCGCGGTCAAAGCCGGCTATCCCCCGGATGACACATTGGACGATGCCGACATCGCCGCTGCCCGATGGGCGTGGGAGCACAATCGCGCCGCCGGGCGCGGCGCCGATACGCTGCCGGGCGCAAAACGCCTTTACGTGCCGCTGCGCACCGGCCGCGCCGCCGTCGGTGTCATCGGTCTCGACAGTGACCGGCAGGGGCCGCTCCTGAGCCCCGAACAGCAGCGCCTGCTCGATGCGCTCGCCGATCAGGCAGCACTTGCCATCGAGCGTGTACAGCTTGTCGCCGATGTCGACAATGCACGGCTGGCCGAGGAAGCGGGACGGTTGCGCTCGGCGCTGCTCACGTCCATTTCGCACGACCTGAAGACGCCGCTTGCCGCCATTATGGGCGCCGCCGGCACCCTGCGTGACTATCAGTCCGCCCTGCCGGAAGAGGATCGCGTCGAGCTTCTGACCACGGTGACCGACGAATCCGAGCGGCTGAACCGGTTCATCGCCAATCTTCTCGACATGACGCGGATCGAATCCGGCGCCATGGAGCCGAACGCGGCCTTCCACTATCTCGGCGACATCGTCGGCAGCGCGCTGAGACGCGCGCGCAAAATCATGATCCATCACCACGTCGATGTCCGCGTCCCGTCCGATCTGCCGATGGTCAAGGTCGATCCGGTGCTGTTTGAGCAGGTGTTGTTCAATCTGCTCGACAATGCCGCCAAATATGCGCCGGAAGGCTCCACCGTGAACCTGCAGGCAGAGCGCGACGAGGCGCGCATCCTGGTTCGGATTTTCGACGAGGGGCCCGGAATTCCGGGCAATGATCTGGAGCGCGTCTTCGATACCTTCTACCGGGTACGGAAGGGCGACCATGTGCGGGCCGGGACTGGGCTCGGCCTGTCGATCTGCCGCGGCTTTGTCGAGGCGATGGGCGGAGCGATCACGGCGGAAAACCGGACGGATCGGACCGGTGCGGTGTTCACGATCAATTTGCCGCTGCTTCCCGATGCCCCAAATCTGAAGGACATGACCGCTTTGAAGGATGAGAAATGACCCATACGGCCGTCAGGATCCTGGTCGTCGATGACGAGCCACCCATTCGCCGGCTGCTGCGTGTCGGCCTTGCGACGCAGGATTATGCCGTTAGCGAAGCCGGTAACGGCAAGGCCGCGCGCGAGAGCGTCAAGAACGAGCTGCCGGATCTGATCCTGCTCGATCTCGGCCTGCCCGACATGCCCGGCCACGATCTCCTGCGCGGCTGGCGCGATGAAGGCCTGACGCTTCCCATCGTCATCCTGTCGAGCCGCACCGATGAGGCCGGGATCGTCAAGGCGCTGGAACTCGGCGCCGACGACTACGTGACCAAACCCTTCGGCATGAACGAACTGGTGGCGCGCATCCGCGTGGCGCTGCGTCACAGGCTTCAGCAGCAGGGCGAAAAACCGTTGTTCCAGACCGGCGGCCTGTCAGTCGATCTGGTCAAGCGCATCGTCAAGGTCGATGGCCGCGAGGTCAAGCTGTCGCCGAAGGAATACGATATCCTGCGCATCCTCGTGCAGCATGCCGGCAAGGTGCTGACGCATAAATTTCTGCTGAAGGAGGTCTGGGGCAATGCCGACGACGTGCAATATCTGCGTGTCTATGTGCGCCAGCTTCGCCAGAAGATCGAGCTGACGCCGGACCAGCCGCAATACATAACCACTGAGACCGGTGTTGGTTACCGCCTGCGCGAAGCCGACACATAATCGGTATCCGGCTACACGCTGTTGCGGTTCAGCCAGTTGCGCAGAACGGTGATACCTTCCGGCACATGCAGCCGGCCAAAGCCGACGCGCAGGCAATTCTGCGGCACGGGTGTCAGCTCGGAGTGATAGACGCTCGACGGCAGGAAAAACACACCGGCCTCCTCGACTGCGCGCCGTGCAAATTCCTCGACGCCTTCCGGCCCTTTGTAGCGGATGAAGGCGACGCAACCGCCGTCCGGCTCGCGCCAGTCAAACAGATGCGAAAACTCGGCAAAAAACGTATCCCACTCGGCGATGTTGCTACGGACGATGGCCCGCGTGCGCGCCAGGATCTTGTCCCGGTTCTTCAGCCCGATGCGGGCAAGAATTTCGGAAGGCGCCGAATTGCAGATCGACAGGAAATGCTTGTAGCGCTCGCACCGCGTCAGGAAATCGCCGTTCTTGCAAGCAAGCCAGCCGATCCGCAGCCCCGGAAGCCCATAGGCCTTCGACATGACGTTGAGTGAAATCCCACGTTCATAGACATCGACGGCCTGCGGCAGGCGAAGCGCTTCATCGCGCTCGATCAGCCGGTATACCTCGTCGCTGAACAACCAGATGCCGTGCTTGCGGCAGAGATCGACGAGCGCATCGAAGGTCGCGCGCGGCAGAATTTTGCCGGTCGGGTTATTAGGAAAGTTGACAGAGATCAGCTTGGTATTCGGCCGGAGCGCCGCTTCGATGAGGCCGATGTCGAGATCCCAGTCGTTGTCGATATCGAGCGCCACGCCGGTGACTGC
>Ga0307515_10009229_pt1 | contig 19104 bp, 16 predicted proteins | sample 17_EM_MG_FD_194513 | JGI IMG/M metagenome (GOLD analysis project Ga0307515, IMG submission 194513) | Populus trichocarpa ectomycorrhiza microbial communities from riparian zone in the Pacific Northwest, United States - 17_EM | ecosystem: Host-associated > Plants > Roots > Unclassified | place...
GGGAAAGGAGAGAGCATACTCGGCGAAGCCGAGTATCACATCCGGAGACCAATGCCGGGCACCACTGCCGGGGCTAGCCCTACTCCTCAGCATGGGGGCAGGCGAGGCTGGTGGGGGCAGGCGAGGCTGGTGGGGGCAGGCGAGGCCAATGGGGGCCGTAAGCCACCGGCCTCATGCCCGAGCCTTAGGCCAAACGCCACCGGGCCAAATCCCGTGCCAACACCCTCAGTATATTTGACGATATGGAATGGACTCGAAATACGAGTGGATCTGTTGGATGTGTCCATCTCAACGTATGTGGTACCAAACTACCGCGGTTTAGGGCCCGAACCCGGTAACGGTCGATCGGTCCTTGTGCCGGTCCTACCATCGACTAATTTACTTCTCTTGCAGCCTCCACTATGGACTGCAATTGAGTAAATTGATATGCGGATATGTGGATGCCAACGTGCGGCAGAAACATATCTGTACCGTGATAGTGCTACCGGACGCGGTGAGGACAGGTCTTCTCCACAAGCGTCGATGAAGCTTCTGGAACGTTGTAGGACATGCCTCTCCCGGGGATACAAACTCGGGGACCGCTTGATGACTACCAGCATGCAGGCGGTTATCATGGCATTCACCCAACGGACTGGGGTATGTACAAGTTTGCCGGGAGCTACGGTAAAGCGGACCCACTAAAGTGGCACCGTGAACCAGCAGAAGTGGTAACCCTCGTAGGCTGGATGGGCGAGCAAGTAGGTGGGCGAACAAGATGCAGCGGCAATAATTGCAATAGAAGGGCATTCATTTATATCATTGAATGACTGCTACCAGTTCGCCGAGACCACAAGGGAGCAAGCCTCCGCGTACAGCTCTGATTTAACCGTATGATTAACATCGCTACTCCTGAATATACTCTTCACTATTTTCATCTTTTTTTGATTTTTTTGGCTAGCACAGATGGAGCAGATTCTGAGTTATACGAATTTATGCGAGCCTACAGTTCGGACATAATCTTTATAGACGAATGATAATTGAGAGCAGTGAAGGGCACTTAGGAGCGTCGTAGACTTATGAACTAGCCTAGGTACGACTAAACTATATGGGTCAATCAACGATGAATCAATGAGTGAACGTTTTAATCGCTAGAATCAACACCGAATGAGATTACCCCCGAGATGAGAAATGACAATTCTGCAGAATGCTACCTTATCGACCTCGGACGAGCCATCGCGAGGACTACGAAATTTGGGCTTTACAAGCGCATTACGGAGATGGATAGCCGATGATGGATGACAACCAGTCTTCTTGACTATGGCGATATATACGAAGTTATGTGGAATTCTACCCTTTTCATTATTCTTACTTTCGATGACAATCTACGAGACTAGCAATTGAATGCAGATATGCGGATACAATGTACCGGCGGCATAGCCCTACTTTTCAAAGATACCTAATCAAGCAGCCGTATGGCGGAGATTACAATGCCTAATAGATTGCCGAATCTGTTACAAAGTTACGTTACAAAAAATACAATCCCGAATGAGATCCTGACTTAGACTTGGTGATCCTGAGCTACACAGCTACGATGGCAATTGAAGACTGCGAATCGACTTCCAAATCAACACCGAATCAACCCTTACCAATCGATATGATGTCTACGGAGTTGTATGAGATTAGTCGTTGGTGGAGTAATGACTTTCAAAAAGAGGGATATGACCGTATCAGAATCGCAAACGATTTTTGTGCCAGAAGTGCCAGAACGAAACACAGTGAAACACATTCAACATTAGAGAAGACTAGCAGCGACAAGCTCACCTGACGAAGAGTCAACAAGCGCACCTGAAGATGAAGTGGCAAACACACGGAGAAGACCCAGCAAGCGCGCTCGACAACCAGAGACGATGAGTGCACCTAGCATACGACGTACGTGCAAATGCACTCGAGAGAGATGATAAGTCAAGTGGGCCTGATTTGTGCTGAACCAGTGCAAATATGGCTACCGAAGAGTTCTAAGCGAGATACCGAATGACTGCAATATGGCTACCGAAAATGATCACCGAACGAGATCGGACATAACCACGAAAGCATACTAAATAGTATACCAAATAGTATCACGAATCACGAGAGAATCGAGACAACTATGGAGAGATGATCACCGAGATCTCACCGCGGCGAAGATCATTGCCGAAGGACTTCAAATAGAGATCAAATAAGCGGATTACCGGGAATCCTACCTACCGAGGCCTTCGACCGAAATGTTACCGGATAGCGTGCTGAAAGATCAAGAAACTATCGCTGAACGGCTTACAGAAATAAATGCCGAGCAACCGTATCAAGGCCTAGCAGAGGACTACTGAGAAGTCGACCGAGATGTCTACGGAGAAGTCAATGGAGATTCAACCGAAGTTGCTTACTGAGATGGCTACATAGAAGTCGACCGAGATGTCTACGGAGAAGTCAATGGAGATTCAACCGAAGTTGCTTACTGAGATGGCTACATAGAAGTCGACTGAGAATGTACCGAAAATATCATCCGAAGGACTTTTACTGAGTAGTGGTCTACTAGACAGTACCGAATGGAGATCACCGAGTCAAAAGCATCGAGGGGCCAATTGCACAGCAACCAGCTACTGATGACTACCGTTCTTTAGCGATAATCTTACTACACTTCTACACCTATTATCACTCGCATCCATATTTGCAACCGTTGTTGCATGTGTACCTGCATCGTGAGCCTCACAGCTCAGGTCCGTTTGATATGCAGTTGGTGTATGAAGATATGCCTCAGGAGAGCGGCTCGTATCAGTACAGAGCGGCTCATATCAGTGCAAACGGATGAGCAAACGGAGATAGATATGGAGACGAATATGGCTGAGAATATGGGAGACAAGTCTATATATATACGGGCCTTCTGGCATCGAGAGATCAATCAATCAATTCAAAGAAGCATCCAAAGTAACAACCGTACCCTCGCAAATACTATTCCAGTCAAAATGTTTACAAACAAACAATACTATTCCAGGTGGCACGCGATAGTACGAGCCCGTATCGGCCTTTACAACAACCACGAATTCCGAAGATTGCTTTCTACCTCTCGGACAAAGTATAATTGTGTGGTACACACTACCGCAGGATTGGAGCTACCAAAATCTTATGCTAAATCCCACTGGCACGACATATCATTTGGTATCTACTCACTTCTATTGCATATATTGGTCTCAGCCGGAGATGAGCCTTGAATGGCCGGAGACGGTGATATCTCTTATGGCCGGAGACGACTGTTGGCTGTGATACCGGCTGATGGCATCCAGCCGTACTCAATGATTCCACCAGTCCGGACGGTCCCAGTCTGGGGTTGGGCTCAGTCCAGTCCAGCCCAACTGGAAGGTTGGACTGGACTGGACCAGAGACTACCAGTCTTGGACTGGACGGGCTCGGTCTGGACCGGTCCACACACTTACAAATTCGACATTGTTTCATAGTCAAGTATCACTGAAAACATGACTCATCCTAACATTTGATAACTACTCACCTCTGAATACCCACTCTGTGCGAAATTATGACAGTTCTGTCTGTATATTCGGTACCATCAAGATATATTTTTCCCATTAAAAGACCGATACAGTGAGAAATATACCCTAAACCTGGACACAGCGCTGGACCGGTCCACCCACGGACTGGTGGAATCATTGGCCGTACTTGTATTCATATATATGTGGCCTTGTGGCCCTCTTAGATAGTACACAATCAAGCTTCTCTATCTCTACTATTCAACAACTTCCCTGGTCCTGGAGATTTAAAGGATGGATGCCCTAGGGGCGACTAAAGCAGTGAATCGGGCTGGATGTCACGTTAGTCTCCCAGATGACTATACTCCGGGTAGACCGTTGATATCTTTGTAACCAGCTTTAAGCAATCTCCGGATCCGTAATTGAGCAACTGGGATTCGAACATCTTCGACTTACTTTTTTCTAGCCTGCATTTGTATCGTCTCGCCTACTTTCGCGCGTTTGTGAGTGTAGGCTATTAAGTTTGCCTGAAGGCACTGTGTCTCCGGGGATGCGGATATTGGTGATACGGTATTGCGGCTGCTGGAGGAGCAGCACTCTCTCTCTATAAAGAGGTGTAAAGTACTCTTAGTACATGTTTGAATAATGTAAATACATGAGTTGGGGTAGCAAAAGTCCATCCCGTTCGATTGATCTCGTCTAAGCATGACCTTACCCTGCTTTTGACTATGCTTTGTTGTCTTAGGAGTTGTGAGGTTGCACGTCATCTTTTGCAATATGGAAGGGAAAACCGTGTGTGGTACAGACAATGGTACAGGGAGAAGGAGAAAGACTGAAGATATATGAAAATGAGTTATATGCTTTGTGTCCTACTGGGTAGCTCAGCTTATGGTCAGGTCTTTACATGCAACACTCAGAGGCAAAATTGGCCTAGTGATATCATCATGATGCGAGTGATAGCTTGTTTATTTGTTTTAATCATACTGCGTTCACTCTATCTAAAGTTTACTAGTGCCTGCTTCCTTTGTTTTGTTTGTTTTAATCATACTGTATTCACTCTACTTAGAGTATGACAGCCCCTTAGTCCCCTCAGTGCCTGCTTCCTTTCCCCCTCTGGATGGGTGATCGCATTTCTTTATCATTCTTTCGCTTTAACAAACGAAAGCAAAATGTGTGACCGCACACAGAAGAACGAAAGAGAAAAACCGATGATAAGCCTTGCTCCAAGGCGTGGAAGCATCCCCACTGTAGTAGCCGCAAGGATATCCATCACCCGTAATCATTAGTCTTTGACCTGGCACATTAGCATTTAATTAAAAGTCATGTGGCTTTAATATTGCAATGTAAGGGGAGAACCGTGTTTGCAGATTTCACGGTACAAAGAACAGATAGAAGAAGAAAGACTTAGCATGTATACAGAGAACTTTGGAAATTTTTGGGTATGCCTTTCCCGCTGTTTGTCGCTTGCCACTCGGATATTCAACATTTAACATGCATGCAATGTGAAGGTCTTTGTGTTGCGGTGTCAATGTAAAATCAGGCACCTTCTGCCCATTGAGACTTCGTCCTTGCTGATAGTATCCTTAGTGTCTGTACTCGACTCGAGGTAATGTTCCGTGGTAATGGAAAGATCCTTAGTTCACAAGACCGCCCGTACACCTGTTGGTGAGTCTCTCGTTTCAAATATCGTGTGTGCGCTTAGTTGCCCTTCTAGCCCTTCCGTGTGCACTCATCTCAGCAATTTCTAGCTCCATTTACGCGCGTCAGCTATGTTGGTTATACAAAGAGAGAGAAAAATGTGGAGTGAAATCCAGAAGGCCTTGTTATTAGTGGTTTGCGTTAAAGGACTAAGCCCCGCCGTCCAGTCACTCTTTTCGGGACTTCGCCACCGGTAGTAGTCATTCAAGCACCGTCAATGTGTAACTCTTCTACTGCAACTACCGTCGCTGCTCTTTGTGTGGCTAAGAGTTTAGCCCAAATGTCATTGGAGCTAAGGCGGGAGCTAAGGGCCTAAGGCAGGCACTTGATTAAGGGCTAGGTGCAGTGCCTATCTCCCTGCGAGCCTCTGGCCTGAGTGGAGCTTCGCTCTGATTTGTTTTCTTATTTATGTCTATCTTATTCTCTCTTTGTACGATAGACAATTAGCATCTTTTATTCTCTTCGTTAATTGCTCTCAAAATGTTGCCTGCATATTGCGAAGGGGGTCCTGTAGGTTGTTTGTGAGCAACTGTAATGACGGTCGATTGGTAGTTGGTGGTACATTACTCCTAAACTGGATGGTAGCGGTTTAAAGCAGTTGCACGAGATGATGGCCGATGCAAGCCAGTTGCTGCGATTCGGATAGTAGTGATCAGCATTATCGCACTGAAACAAAGTTCCTCAGTGTGGTGCAGCCAGTATCCAGAGTTAATTGGGTATTAGTGTTAGCCCATCTGGAACAAAAATTAAGACTATTAGGTTCTCAGGTGCCCAGTGTGGTGGCGGAATAAGCTAGCCGCGTGCGAGCTTGCGAGCACGTGGCTAGACACACTGGGAACGAGAGAAGCTATTAAGAACGATAATGGAGTGATTAGTTGGAATAAAGAATATGTATGAGAGCATTGACAGGCAAAAAGCTTTGTATTTTTGATCTTTTATGCAATAAACTGCACTCCGTTGTTTGAGGTACTAGTGTGGTTTGCATGTGATGAAATCATGTTTAGTGTAGCTGGTTGTTTGGGAGTCTTAATCTACCACTCTCGGTACGAATGAATACGAATCTGGGTCCAAATCGGGTGCGTGAGAATCCTATTGCGGTAAATGCCAACACCCGACGCTACTGCTCTAGAAACCCAAAACGCCCCACAAGTGACAGCAGTTTATGGGTTTGAGCATGTATTGAGTCAGTACAGACAAGAGACTTAATATTGTACTATGCTATGCTAGTTCAAAGTACAGCTACTGTCCAGTTGTGTAACGCGGATTGTGATAGTCACCTGCTCTACCCTTATGGGCGGTAAAGATTCTGGTATACTTTGGCATTTTAGGACCATTACGGGAAGCTCAGCTGAACGTAAGATCCACCGCCGGACATACCGCTCGATAAATGGCTTACCACCCGTATTCCAAACCCTCACCGTGTCATAAACGACCGTCATCTTACCGTTTTCCTGCCGGTTCCCTACCCGTGGTTTGCGGCCTCTAATAGGTACCCATACAGGGCTCCCATTTGTATAAAGATCCAATCTCCCCTCAAGATCGACTCCGTCATTCATATGGTTTACCATTCACACTGTATTGGCTTTCCCACTGACCCTTCTCATATACTCTCCCCTAAAGCCTACTACTGGAGATATATCATGGTCTCTTCCATCCGCACATGGTTAGCCTCCATTCCATTTGTAAACTATCACACCGCGGCGCCCCAAATGGCCCAGACTCAACCATCATTTTAAGTTGCGCCATAAATGTCGCCAGTTCACGTGCGAACCCCAGTGCACTCACGCACCTCTTCTTGCGTTTGCAGTGATTTCCGTTGGTGGCACCGGCTTTTTGCTTTGGGTCAGCAAAGACAAACACCTGTACGTACCCTACATCCTGCTTGATGCCTTCGCAGTTAGTTGACTAACCCATCCCTCGGCAAATACCGATAACGAGCACGAACTTTCCAGGGTGCGAAAGTCGCCGTCTGAAGTCATCACTCCCGAACACAAGTGCACATCGTTCCCGCTTGCCAAAAGTCAACATGCACCAGTAACCCGGCTAATCGCCAACCGCTGGGGCGGGCAGGATGGTGGCCGAGGCCGGTTCAGACTCCGTAGGAGATACTTGCCGTCGAGAGTCTGACAACCATGGCCGACAGGCATCGTAAATACGGTACAGGAACCCCATGGGTTGAAGCAGCAATCATGCTCTCTGCCAAACAGCTTCCTTCTCTTCTCCTTTCTGTGCACCTCACCTTCTCCGAGATCTCACTCAGTGAACAGATCACTACATCGATTTCGCGCCATGTGAAATTATGGAGTACACAGTCGGAGTTTATCGCTATTCTCTCGGTTGAGACGCTTGAGTTTCAGCCTGTAGTGACTTCACGAAACTCAGCCACCTGCAAGCAGATATGGTCATATTAGCGAGTGACATGAAGGAAAAACCAAAGAACGTCAGAGAAGGGATTAGAAACGGGGGTTACGATGTAGTTTCGCCGTGCTGCAAATGTCCCCGCGCTCGACGGAGGGTAGTCGACGCTAGAGCTAGTCGGCTCCTCGAGAGGGTGTGCAAGCAAACATGATCATCTCGCAGCATTAGTTGTACGTTAGTTGCATCAGTGTGCAGTGAGGGGATGTGGGAGTGGATGTTGGGGATGGAGAAAGACGATGCAAGGCAGGGAGTCTTGGCATTCGTTTAACAACTTGAGACGATCAGCACGACGGAATCAAGAAACGAAATGCATGTTCATGCCAGCAAAACATAGCAAGGAACTATGAAGAACTCGAAAGCACAAATACCCTTGAATAACGAATATCTATGTATGTAAATATATACGTGGAGTACTTGGAGGCCGAGCCATATATAGAAGGTTCTCGGCTTTAGGCTCCGGTAGTTGGCTTTTGGATTATCTATTACCTAAATCTGACTGGAGCCTTTTATCCGCAAACCTGCTGGTCGCAATCATCGACGAGCGCCGATAAGGCGGTGAGAGTATGTAAAACTGTGTAAAACTGTTTGAGGCTGAAACAAGACCTCGATATTTCATTCGCTCTAGATAAGGGTGTTGATGCTTACTTGCATATACGAATGCTCTGCCCTCGACAAGGCGAACAAGGATCTGAGTGCGGGGCGCACTTATGAATTATGGCCCAATGCTACAGTGCCTTAAATGGACAGGTTCTAGCTCAATTCGCACACATAACGCAACAACTAACCAACATATACAAGTTCAATATCATCAGATAAATCAAGAGATATGCGAAGGAGCTTCCGCGACGCCTTTCGAAAGGATAAAACAGATGACGCCGAGTCTGAACCCCCGAGGAAGCAACGAACCCAAGAGAAAAAGTCTTCCGTTGACCACCCTATTGGCTGTGAAGTGGTATATGAAGGGACTGAGCCTATAGCGGCAGAGTAGCTCCCCGTACAGCCGAGTTGTTTTCCAGATGTCTAATTTCCTTCCGTAGTGTTGTCTTCGTACATGGGCTGAACGGCCATCAATCGCGGACATGGACTAAGGACGGGGTTTTTTGGCCGCGCGACTTGCTGCCACATGATATGCCCAATGTGCGGGTCATTACATTTGGATATGATGCAAATGTTTTCCGAGTGTTTGAACCCCAATGCTCCGAGAATATCCAAAGCCATTCAAAGGGACTCCTCAACGCTATCATGATTGAGAGGCGAAAGATCCCCCCAACGGAGAGATTGAAGGTACGTTGAGAGTCTGTTCGTTGTCAGAACATGAGACTAACCACTGTTATAGCGTCCTATCGTTTGGGTATGTCATTCGCTAGGTGGCATAATCTGTAAAGATGTACGATCTCGAGAAACCCCAAGTATGTATGAACGTGCCATTGATGTCTACAGGCCATGGATTATTCTAAGCAACATATTGGTCTCCAACCGCTATCTGAAATTTTTTTGCATACCTATGGGGTAATATTCTTAGGTACACCACATCGAGGTAGTTCGGCTGCTTCCCTCGGAGTCATGGCTGCACGCATGGCAAAGTTTGCCTTCGTGGACAGCTCTAATATTTTATTAAAATCTTTGCGGAAGAAGTCTGAGGTTCTAGAGCGGATCTCGGAGTCATTTGGACGAATCATGTTTCTAAAAGAAGTTGTAGTCCATTCTTTTTATGAGACATTACCCACCAAAGGGATTGGCCTCGTAAGTTGTCATCTATTTCTATCAAGGCCGCAACGAAGTTTCAGTAATTTACGTTTGTTTAGGTTGTCGAGCAGGATTCTGCAACAATTGGATATGCCGATGAGAAACAGTGCCCAATATGGGGATCTCATCGAGACATGTGTCGGTTTCACGATAACCAGGACCGCGGTTATCAACATATACTAGCATCTCTAGAAGAATTGGTTGAACAGGGTCAACTTTTTATCACACGGCGTTCCATGCACTTGAGTGGTAAATCTCCTGTCTCGGCAACATACAATTCGAGATCGAGTCACTTAAGCGAGCACTATTCAATAGGAGATTCCGAGTGCCATGGCGAACAGGTACCTCTCCATTTGCCCCAGTCCAAGGTTCCGTACGGACGATCGATCTGGAAAGCTATACCACCTCAGTGGTCTCCGTTCATGATTTTTGAGAATGACCAAGAAGTAAGGAACGAAAGGGCGGAATTCGAGATGAATATTGGGGCAGACGAGCGATCGAATATACATACACAGGTCGAAGTACGTACAAACGGCCCCGCTTCGGCACCGGTATCTATGCCAACCACAAAAATTGGTCACATTTCGGCACCCTATGAACAAAAGGAAGTACTCGCGTTGTTCGTTGAAAGCCTCAGTATGCAGTTCCATCGTACAATCCGTATCCTGGATAATGGAAGGGCTCACAATCTACCGCCAAGTCTTGGCTATTTCCCGTTGTATAGTGTGCCGAAATTTGCCTCATCCCTTCCCCAAGATATGGTGGAAAAAGGAGGCCTTTTTTTACCCATGTATCGTAAGTCAATCCACTTCAAATCGTTCCCTGCAGTTCTAATGGTAGTGGCCAGAAAGGGAAGCTCTGTGGATATCCTTCCATAATAGCGCTGTAACGTACGACTGTCTATATGCTATCCGCATCTACAGTGGCGGTGTCAATGTCATTTCTGGAGAGCCTATGCGTCCGAATATGTCCACCTTCCTAAAATCGCTAAACGGAGTGGCACCAAAGCAGGATTATATAGTATCACCAGGCCAACTATGGCTAGATGGAATAGCCATCAAGCCAGGAGTAGTAAGACAGTTTGTTGCCATGCCCATGGACTCTGGTTATTCGATCGAGAGACAGGTCACCGGGATGGACAATGTTGGAGGCCTGCAGCTCGAAATAATACCCTCCAGACATGATTTCAAAAGCGTTCATAAGGGACCTATAATTCCAGTGCACATCAGAGCCTTGACAGGAAGGACCGATTCCATTCAATTCGGCCGACAACAGACGATTCAAGAACTTATTGATAAATATGGGGAGATTATTAATGTGTTAAGTAGAAATATCTGGCTTACATATCAAGGGAAAAGGCTCCATATATGTGCTACACCTTGTCCGTGGTGAATAGTTCACATTTGCTAATTCGTTGAACAAAGGGAACACACTCGAGCACTACGAGATCCTCCAGGTCAGTAGAATTCTTTCATTGTACATCAAACTCTCACCACTCACTCTGTGCAACCTAAAGGAGAGTACACTATATTCCATATTGCGTCAACGTGGTGGTGGTGGTGGTGGTGGTAAGGCATGGTCACCTGATCGCGAGGCGATGTGCCTTTCTGCTGGTGGGTATATCAGCCAGACTATTGTTAAGGACCCGTATCCACCTTATATCTGGGATGTTGACAGCACAACGTGGCTGAGTGTTCAGATCGTTAATTCTGTCAAGTTTGAGGAAATCTCTGGTCTGGCAGCTCCGCCAACACCAATCAGTATGGAGCAGTATATCACAAATGGGCAGCCATTCTACAAGATTGTAGACGAGGCCCCTTCAGATATCTTTGGAAACTTTGCAGATGTGAAATCGGTTACAGAAATTGATGAAGAGCGTGGGGGAGGCGCTGGCAAACCAGATACATATCGTCCCTCGTTGCCACAATTCTGCTGTGTGTGTTATTGGCGATTAAGAGAGCTTATGTAGGTCTTTCGATGGCATATCACTATCGCAGACTATCAGACTTACTAATCGAACATATCAACATTAGTCTCCGCCCATGCAACCATATGATCTGTATACAATGCTTTGACACAGCTCCTGCGCATAATAAGGGCATCGGGCCGCACACTGATCAAAATACTTATGTGACCTCTTGGCTACATCCGAACAAAGTTTGCCCCAGCAAAGATTGCGGTGCGCAGCTCGACAGAGTTGTCGGGATAAGCGCGCCGATGAATTGTCATAAAGCAGAGAGAGTTTCCTTGCGAGATCGATACATCCCGACTCAACCCATCACAGGATATTGTTGCAAAGAACATATTCTGGAAGTGCGGCCATTCGAGAGCATAAACAAGTGTGAAAATAGCCAAAACTCAGTATAAGGTATATTTCCCACGATTACTCAACTTACTGGATACACAGCTACTGATATAAAACCGCAGACAGAAAATTCTAGGGTGGATTTGGGAATCTTGGTATTGCTTGAGGGCTGTTGTCTGGTTGGTCTAGTACCCAGGGTCTTAATTAGCCTCCATATTGCAGAGGCGGTGGTTGTACTGTGGATATGGGTTTTGCCGACAGGTTTCTTTAAGGATGTATCACAGCATAATAAATGCATCTTACGTTTTGCACACAGACGAGACAATACAAATTCTGCTCATGTCGAACACATGAAAATACCCGCAGCTGTCATACGGCAAAGACGACGGCGTCATTCCCTTTCCAGTCCCGGGATAGATATACGAATAGGCGTTTGGGCTAGCCCCTCCCCGGGACGGGACTACAACATTCGAGGCAGAGAATCCTGGACGGCTTGAGATCAAGGCAAACACAATTTTGACTATAAACTTAGAGAGCACTGAGTCGTGGGGACATACAGAGCCAACTGTAAGAAACGGTGGAGATCATATTGATCTCTTACGTTTGCAGTGATTTGCATTGGTGGCACAGGCTTTCGGTTGGGGTCAATGAAAACAAACACCTCCATGTACCCCTGCACGATACATTCGCAGTTAGTCGAGTCATCACCTCCAAACATAAGTGTTGTTGCCTCCTCGCCCTTGCGCATGTCAAAAAGTTCCCGGGACACTCCGGCATCCCCGGAAACGAAGATGCAGACCGTCAGGCGAACTTGGCCCGAGACGCAAGTGGAAACACGGTGATAGAGCGGCCATACACCTCGGCCTCGAATAGAGCTAGACGAATCTCCGAGGGAAGGTCCGCAGCCAAGGCAAAGTGGGAGGCCGACAAGTGCAGCAAGCACTTCAGCTACAGACCCAAGGGCAAGACGGGGACCAAGAGACCTGTACCGATGACAAGTGTGAAGTCGCTGGCTACCAGGTTCTACCGACTAAAGTGCGGGCATACACCCACTGGAGTCTACCTAAAACAGTTCAGCCACCGAGAGGACGATAAATGCTGGTGGTGTGAAGGGACAGCGGCCCAGACGCGGGAGCACGTCTTCCGCCATTGCAGCTGGTGGAGAGACCAGCAGAAAGCACTCTGGAAGGCGGTGGGAAAGGTGACGGGCTGGAAAGTGGGCAGATGCCGACACGTGCAGGTCTCTGAGCTGCTTTCCATGGAAGAGTGCGACCAAGCGGTGATGGGCTTCCTGGCGGCTACTGAAGTCGGGAAGTTCCCGCCCAAATGAATGGCGGTATGGAGCAGGCGCAGAGGCTGACTCAGGTGCGGGGGGCGGCGGCGGTGGGCTTATATCCGTTCTTTTCTTTTCCTTTCCTTCTCTTCTTTTCTGTTCTATCTTTTAACTTTCATTTGTCAGCGGGGATGAAGGGTAGCGGGGGGGGGAGCTCCGCCATCTAGCCGGCTCGCCCGGAGGCGGAGGGGGTATTAGGTCCTGTCATACTCCAGTAAGAGTGAATACAGTATGAATAAACAACATGTCAAAAAGTCAACATTCACCAGTCACCCGGGTAAGCGCCAACCGCCGGGGGTGCGGCCGCGCCCTCAAGGGCGGAATGGTGGTGGGGGCCAGTTCTTTCTCCGTAGGAGATACTCGCTGTCGAGAGCTGGACTGGAACGGTGACAGGCGTCGTCATTGGGGTACAGGGAACCCCGGTAAGTCGATACAGCAACCACTCTCTCTGCTGTGCAGCTTCCTTCTATTCTCCTTCCCATGCTCCTCAGCTTCTCCCAGCCCTCGTATATGGAACAGGTGACCGCATCGATTTCGCGCCGTGTGGAATCACCGACTACGCCATCGGAGTTCTTCGCTATTCGCTCGGTAGATAGGCTGCAGTTTCAGCCTGTAGTGACTTCACGAAACTCAGCAACCTGCAAGCAGATATGGTCACATTAGCGAGGGACGTGAAGATAAACCAAAGACCAACATCACACAATGATCAGAAACGGGGGTTGCGATGTAGTTATCCAGTGGTGCAATGCCCCGCGCTCGAAGGAGGGCGGGTCGGTCGGCGCCTCGAGACGGCGTGCAAGCAAACCTTATAGATTCGTAGCTTTGGTGGTGCGTTGGTTGTATCGGTTGTAGCGAGTGCGAATGAGGAGAAAAGGGGATGGAGAAAGACGATTGCATGGCAAGGAGACAGTCTTGGCACCCGTTGAGGCAACCCGAGACGATGAACGCGACGGAATCCTGAAGCGAAATGCACATTCATGCCAGAAAAACATAAGTAGAAACTAAGAAGAGCAGGAAAGCATAAACACAGTTGGGTAACCGATATCTACTTATTATGTATGTAGATGTATACATGGGGTACTTGGAGCATGTGCATGTACGGGCCGAGCCACATGTTGACCAGGATTTAGTCGGAATTTGACCGAAGATCCTCGGCTTCAGGCTCTGGTAACCTCCGACTAGGTACGGTACTTGGTTTTTGGTATCTCTTTTCTTACATATTCGTCTATCATATTCTCTCTTTGTAAGGTAGACAATTCAACATCATGATCCATTTCTAATTGTTCTCAACACCGTACACTCCCATGTCATCACCGAAATGCTTCTCTAATGTCTCTAGAATCGCTGAGCAGTTTCCGGGAAGTGGTTGCTGGCAAACCTTTATAGTAGTGGTTGGCGATAAGGAAAAACGAAGCAGATCGAGATGCTCGAGAGCCATGCGGCAACTTGTGTTGAAGAAGGTGGTAAGATACGGAGAGGCGACTTACTTAGATTATCGTAAATAGTAAGTCAAGTTCTAATATGTTTATTATTAGAGGGGATATGAACTTCGTTGTCTCTCATCAATCTGTTTTCCGGACCATCAGCTTTCGCTATGCGATTTATTGTGTATCTCGATTCATGCAAGGTCAAAGGATAGTGGTGATACATGCTTGCGTGTGATTGCAAGGGACGTGGGGTGGGAAGAGCAGTTTTTGGGCACAAAGTTACGAAAATACAAGATTTTTAAGTTAAGAGTGAACGGTATCAATCCCAGTGGTTCGGAAGCCGGTGGATGCTGATAGGAATTTTCCTATGGACAGTTGCTGCTAATGACTTTGAGATAATCTGGCATGGTGATGGTGAAACTTTGACTATCTGTGTGTTAATGAAGAGGTGGAAGGACGTATTTGGATACCGCTGATGAAGAAGAGCAGCAACTAGAGCTGAGCATGTGGCGGTGATGAAGTGCAGCCAGGACAGGAAAGGGAAATGGGGACCCGCTGGTAGCACACTCTGTCTTTCCCAGATAGAACAAAATACCGCGCTGACAGATTTAACTCATTGGATATCGGCTTCCGGACGCTGAAAGTAAATATAATCGGTTAGATTTGACACCTCATTTTGACAACTGACCTCCGAACCGTTGAGTAGTATAGTACTACACCTGGTCTGTTGCAGTTGTCTCGGTTTGTGTGATCTCTAGAATAGACGTGAGTGTAGCGACCGGGATCCGGGATAGCCTGGTAGGGGTACGGAGTGATCATAACATGCGGCCATCAAATATCACTCAGACTTTATCCATTGGTGCTTATTTCGATATGGAAGGGGAGAACCGTATGCGTGTAGAGACTTAAGGTATACAGAAGAGAAAAGGAGAAATATTCGAGATATATACAGGAGGCATCAGCCCCTGCAGCAGTGACCGTGTACTAGATTTGTAATATGTCTTCGGCTCATGTACTCTACATCTGTATCGGTGCTGTGGGATGGCGAGTGACATGGGGTGGCACCGGTATACCCGCAGATTTACATGCAGCTCTACTCGAAGTTTTCTATATATTTCGAGTCTTTCTCTCTTTCTCTCTGTACTATAGCCTATGTACACGGTTACTCCCTTCATATCGCAATAATTGCAAAGGAATATTATCAGTGGTTCTGAACTACGAAATTGGTACATGTCAACAGCCGTTGCCATCCTTGGAGTGCAATGCGGATAAAATCCAGCACAAATACTTTACAGATCACTGCGGTAAGGGCTATTCCGAGCACAAATGGAATGAAGATTCTTCCGAATATAGAATTAATTAGTGACAGACAAAAACGAGCACCAAGTGTTATCTTTTGGGTTTCTGCAAATTGACATAACCAAATCTCCAACTCATCCTCACTGCCTTCCAACTTGAAATATAGAATTCTCCCTTCTTCATTCCTTAAACCTCCCGAGAGCGTTGATTTGAAATAGATACATCTGTGGATTCAAAAAAAAGCAAATTTCATGCAGGTAGCTCTAAAATAAAGAAATAACACGAAGCTTACTTATCCATCTTGCAGTTTCCATGCACTCTGCAAGAAATCGAAACCAAATTGCCGGATTTATCTAGAACTGGGTGCAGGGTTATCCAAATCACGAGTGCCGCATGCAGCAGCAGTCGCCTCAGCGATCTTACATAGCTGGTTTGATCGTTCGATCGGTGGGGTGTTCGTAGAGTCAATCGTCCGAATTCTCTCTTCTGCTACCCCCAATAAATCATGGAGGAGATGGGCTTCATCGATAATCTGCGATGTGAGATTCTTTTTGCCGCTGACCATGTCGTACATTGTCTCGCTCGAAATGATATAAACTTGTTGCATAGGCAATCCCGCCTTTTGAAGGTTTGATTTCACGTTTTGGCGAGTTGCATTGATGACTTCGGCTCGGGCATTGGTGTAAAAATGCGCCTTTTCGGCTTTTTGTTGTTTGGTGTACCCCCTGATTTTCATCGTACTTCTAATGTACTGGTCTACCTTGGATCGGACGATGAACACGGGGATATGGTATCGCCGGCAGTTATCAATTATCGCGATGTCGATTTTGGTAAACCGCTACCAGCAATTTTACGAATTAGCAGGGTCTAGAAAGTGCACACGAATACGTACGTCATCGTAAACTAAGACCATGGCGTCAAAGATGAAAAGTCCCTGTTGGTTGAAATACTGCCAATCGGATATCTCCAGAGTGCCTGCTCCAGGTACATCGAACCAGATGAACCGGGAATATGGGTGTTCATTACGAGGGTCAGGGTAGGGACTAATGTCCATTGTAGTCTCAACGATTCCAGTAGGAGCTGCTCTCGTCGAGTCGAAATCCTGCAGACCGCGTATGGCGTTGATCAGTGACGATTTCCCTGTACCCGAACCCCCGCAGATTGCAAAATGGAGACGATCCACGCGATATTCCACTCTGGCTTTGGCTGCTTCAAACTCTTCTGCAGTGGGCGTCTCAACCGGTTGAATGCCTTTTGATAGGAAAAGCGCTTGTTTGTCCAAAATGCGTTGCATCTCAGCTGCTTCATCTTCTGCAATTGCCCTCTCTTGTTCCGCACGTTGTTTGATTTCCTTTTCTCTTTCGAGAGCTTCTTCCTCTCCTCTGCGCGCCTCTTCAGCCTCCCTCTTAGCCTCTTCTGTCTTTGTAGTCGCCTCTTCGGCTAACATCCTAGACACATCTGCGTTTTTGGTAGCCTCTTCCGCAAGCCTTTGGTATTCTGCGTCTCTCTCTCTTGATAGTTCCTCTCGTCTTTTGGAGTCTTCGGCCATTCGGACCATCTCTTGAGCCAGTTTGCTGACCTCTGCCGCATGCTTTTGAGATTCTTCTTCTCTCTTCAGCGCCTGTTTCTCACGTTGCGTTGCCTCCTCTAGTCGTTGTATTGCCAGTTGCAAGTCTTCTTCTAACGCTTCCATCTGTTCATGGTGTTCCAGATAATATAGTAAGCGACACCACACCGGGAATGACGGCTCAGACTTATCGTACCTCGCGTTTTGCATACTCGGCCGCAGCGGCGTTGGTTCCGAATACTCCTCCTACTACGGATGCTACCGACCCCATTACGTTTAGACGGGGAAGTGTTGAGCCTTTGAAACGACGTTTATGGGGTACTAATAGGTGTTGCTAGAAGCTATTTCAGGTCAGCGGCTAAATTATCAATATGAGGCAGTTCGCTTGGCAGCTTTAGGGGAGCAGCACTTATCAAGGATTGCTTGAATAGAGTTCAATCTGAGAAAGGAGTTGAGTGCTAGGTATTTTTGCGAGGTTCGAGAGAAGAGGTGAGGAAGAGGGGAAGAGGGGAAGAAGAGATACAACATGGACATGGAGTAGATACCCTGTACCTCCAAATATGAACACCCGCAGGCAGAGCAGGAGTAACCAACAACTCAAAGTGAGCTTACTTACATGACAGAGGGTACCATGCTAGCTGGCTAAATATATTTATCCTGGTATCGGGTATTGGGCAATCCGGCCTATCATGTCGAACGAAGGCCACGCGCGTAGATGTGAATTGGGAAATTGTGTTTGGAATTTCTATTGAAATCGAAACCTTGCCGGTTTTGTTTTGTAAGGTGTATGCGGAATCGGGCCACTGAGATTGCAGGTGTGTGGGTAAGCGCGCACCCGCAGGACGCGGTAGATTACTGATTCGTCCGGGGCTTAGCGGTCCGGATGTATGATACTTTACAGTTATGCGCGTTGACCGGCCAGCCTCGTTAGGCATACTGCTGCAGTATCTGATGTAGCGTGTGAGTCAACCAAGGAATGCTGTGCTGGGGTGACGCGGCAGTGCCGAGCGTGGTGGTTATTTGGAGCCACGAGCGAACGATTCGGATATCCGGATTCCCTCGCAGGGGTGATGAAAATTCTAGGGAATGGGGTGGGTAGATACCAGCACTAATTCCGTACCCGTAGAAACGTGGGTACGCTCCATGGTGATTGATGCCTAAAGCACTTCTAAGCTTAGAGACACTTTCTTACCGGGACGTTGTTTTATGACAAGTTTGGGGTACGTGCCTTGACCCGATATCATTGAATCTAATCAATTACACATGTATCTAATCTCATTCATCTCCACTTGATTTTCCGATATTCTTGTCTTGTCAGATGACACAGATACTGTCTGTGTTTATAGTTTGCTTGCTGTTGCTGGACGTCACCACTTAGTTAGATTTAGATTAGATGCAGATTAGATATAGATTAAATTAGGCAGATTAAATCAAAACAAATGCAGATTAGATCACTCGCGTATGCAGGGAGGAATCCACTGGAACATTTAAAATATTGGGAAAATTATGTGCAAACGTATGTATGGACTATGGTGTAGAGCGAAGAGTGAGGAAGAATACTCGAGAGAGTTATAACCTCGAGTACTGTACTACTCACAGTGCTTCGGACACTTGCTGGTGCTGACAAGTATTTTTCAATTGGACGGTCGTTGCTGACAGCTCTACACTGACCGGACATGGCGATGAAGCTTGAACCACCAGTGCACTCAGGCCTCTCTATTCCTTTGTTGAGAGGGTCCCCTTTTCACAGGCATCATCTTCCAATCCTGATTCTTTTCCTGCCAGAACAGGTGGTGTAAAGGGTGGATCCAAGGGAG
>Ga0307515_10009230_pt1 | contig 19104 bp, 14 predicted proteins | sample 17_EM_MG_FD_194513 | JGI IMG/M metagenome (GOLD analysis project Ga0307515, IMG submission 194513) | Populus trichocarpa ectomycorrhiza microbial communities from riparian zone in the Pacific Northwest, United States - 17_EM | ecosystem: Host-associated > Plants > Roots > Unclassified | place...
TAATTTTATTTTTTAATATTAAATTTTTTTTATGTGATCTTATAATTAGAATTATAGATTAATTAAAAATTAAATTTTATAATTTATTTTAATTTATTTTTTTATTAAATTATCATAATTTTATAATCTAAATCAGGAATTTAGCATATTAATCAAGGTTGGTTCGAATTAATTAAATATGTTTTATTTTAATAATTTTAAAAAAATATCTTAAAAGTTTTTTTATCAAATAATGTTTTTAATAGTAATTTTGTATATCTTTAAACTTATTAAACTAATTAAGTTGTATCATAATAACTCTCGTATAATTAAAATAATTATTAAAAAAATATATTAACAATACTTAATTTTTTTATAAAAAAAAATAAAATCAAATCCACCGTACCGCACGGTAAATGATATAGGCAATCCTAATTGTTAAAATCAGGAGAGAAAAAAAATCATAGCACAACCCATTTAAGCCCCCGCTAGTTGGGTCCAATCAGCAGGTTCAGATCCCAATTTATACTCTCTCTATAAAAATCTAAAATAAACCGCATGTGCACACACCCTTAACCTGCGCACTGAAAAAAATAAAACGCCCTCAGAAAAATACGAGGAAGCTCTCGAAGGAACAGCAATGGCAGTGAACAATGACGATGGAGAAGAAAGAAGAAATCTTTAGCGACTTCAATTTCGCTCCGTCAAATCACGCTGTTAATTCCAATTCCACCATGATCAACGGCTCAGATTTCACCAATACCAATGATGCTGATGCTGATGATGATTGGGGAGATTTCAATTTTGTCAGCAGCAATTCAAGTGGATTCAGCCACACCTTATCACTGCCCAAAATCTCAACTACCCATTTTGAATTCTCTACCAAAAATCAAAATTCGGCCGAGTCACTGACTCAGCCTGGATCGGCACCGAGTCGAGTTAATAATTCGGCTCAGTGGAAGAAGCCAAATGGAGCTTTGCCTCTTTCGTTGTTTGGAGAAATTGAAGAGGAGGAGGAGGAGGAGGAAGGATCAGGTGCGGGCGAGCCTCCAAAAAATGAAAGTGTTCATTTTTCGAAAAATAAAGAGGGGTCAGGAGGTGTTAATGTGATTGATTTGATAGCTAATTTGTATAAAGAGAAGGAGAGGAATAATGGGTTCGGATCCGGCTTTAATGGCTCGGATATGAATTGGGAAAATTTGAATGGTAATGGATTGAATGTCAATGGTGTAAATAAGGATGAAATGAATTCCAAGGGGTTGGATTTGGATTTGAAGGAAAATGGGTTGAATTCAAATAAAACCGAGTCGAATTTGGTTAAAAAAGATAAGAATTTCAGTGGAAATGGAGTGGATTTGGGATTGGTTAATGGTAATGAGCCATTCGATGTTAATGGTGGTGGCGGTGGCGGTGATGATGATGATGATGGGTGGGAATTTAAAGGTGCAGACTCTATAACCGATTCGGAGGTTGATATTTCTAAGGTAAAGTTTCGATTTTTTATCTGTTTGTTTTAATTGAGTTAGGCAGTTAAGTTTGTATGGTTCATCTACTTATTTGTAATACATTTTAGATTTGGAAAGTGTATTTGTTTATTGTTTGTTATATGAGGATTTGAATCTGGGATTTGTTTTAGTGATGTTTTTTAATGAAGATTTATTGAATCAGGCTAGTGAAATGAAGGCTGAGAATGGGTTGGTGTGTAATGTTAATGGATTAAATTCAAGATGGAATCCTTTAAGCTTGGATTTGAATGGATGGACCTCGCATGTCAATAGAGATGACTCAAGTTGGGATTGGTTGAATACGGGTACGGTTGATGGAAATACAGCACCTGGTAACAGTGATGACTGGGAGTTCAAAGAAACAGGTTCCAGAATGCAGGCTGAAGATGAGAAAGAGAAGGTAATGTTAACTTTTATTATTGATCGTAGACTGTAATAGCTTCCTCTCTTTTGAGGACACGATATTTGCCTCTTTTCAATATCTACTTTGCTCTCATGTTTCAAAAAAAAAAAAAAAGAGTGAATTTTGTTTTAAGGAACAATGAAGACATGTGCACCAATAAGATATTCTCTGACAAGAAATAGAATTTTAGATGTAGATTGTCTCCAAACAATTAGGATATCTCCTCATCTAAGATAAGTGTCCGTGTCAGGCAAATTTAGTCAAAAATGAAAGGTGATGGTCAACTTTTTCCACCTTCAATGCCATTTAAATTCCTCAATGAAATTGAAAGTGAGAATTTAGATGATGTTTTGGAATCTTGCTGTTGATTTGATGAGAACAATGATAGTTGTCTAGATTAAGATTAAAAATGTGTTATAATTGAATTTTATCACGTCTGGTTTGAGTTGGAATATGTGCCACCTAGTTTCAGTGTGTTGATCCCGGACAAGTTGAGTTCAAATTTAAGTGGAGTTAATTCAGACAGGGAACAATTTAATACACAGTCAATGAAACTGTGGAGTCTAGTGATGTTTGTGGATGGAGGCTCGATTGTGGTGTAGAATCAGAATTGCATTTTGAGATGGTACTTCTGAGGTAAATCTGTGGTTCTCAAGATTTCATTGACCTTTGAGGTTTCTTGTGTGTCCCTTTGCATTGCATGCTGAGAAAACTGAGGAAATAGACGAACATCAGCCTTCTGATATTTACTTGATTGTTTGGCAATTGAGTATGTATATTTGTTTACTATGTTGGCATAGAGTGATATAACAGCTGTTGGCGACTGAGCTGTTTGGAAGTTATTGTTTTCTATTCTGCATGTGGTTTAACAATATCATTTGCAATATGTTCAGGGTGAGCAGATGAAAGCTGAAATCAAGCCAATATTGAGTTTTGATGGATCCAATTCAACCTGGAATTCTTTGAGTTTTGATGGATCCAATTCAACCTGGAATTCATTGAGTTTGGATGGACTCAAGAATTCAAACTTAAATGAAGTGAATTCAGATAGAAAACAGATGAATCTGAATTCATCTGATGAAAATGAGGATTTTGATGGCAATGATGAGTGGGAATTCAAGGCAGCAGAATCAGAATCTGGGACTGGTGACAAGAATACTAAGGTAGCACAGGTCTCATGATTTACTAGATATATTTTAATTTTAGTTTGCTTTGCATTCAGTTTAATAAAATTAAAATTTAAACTGTCTTGTTTGGTTCTGTCAGTCCTAAATAACAATGAAGCATCTGTGATTGACGTTTCTCTTCTCAGCTTAGAGCCTGTTTATTTTTTAGTTTCAAATGAAAAAAATTGAATTTTATTTTTATTTTTTTCTTTGCTTCAAATAATTTGTTTTTTAGTGTTTTCAGATTGTTTTGATGTGCTGGCATCAAAAATTAATTTTAAAAAATAAAAAAACATTATTTCAATGCATTTTCAAGCAAAAAACACTTTGAAAAACAACCGTTACCACAATACCAAACAAGGTCTAAAAATAACATGAACAAATAGTGCTTTTATTGTTTTGCAAATCATGGTAGGGATTAGGGTCCTCTGAGTTAATAAGATTGAAAATCATTAATAAATCTGGACATGCTGGTAGATACTTGATTCATGAGAACACACAGAAACACAAAATTGTAGTTGCATCATGAAAATCTTTATTTAAGTTTGGTTATAGTTTCTTCCTTTCTTTTCTTTTTGGTCATTCTTGCATAAGTGCTGCTTAATTTTGCATTTATTATGTGCCCTTGAGATGGCTAAACTTTTGTACACCTAATGCCATTGGCTAAAATTCTGACAAGGGCCATTAAACAAGGATTTGTGCATTTCTTCAGTGATTTCATTTTATTCATCAAGTCTGACTTTTTTTAGTGTGAAGGGTGATGAGAGAAAGGTGGAAAATCCTGAGGGAACCACACATGCACTTGGGTTTGGCAGTGGAGTGATTGGTACTGGTGATTTATTTGGTGCATCACAACAGACCTCCAAAAAATCTACTGGACGGGACTTTGGGTTTGATTTCAGCACCTCTTTGGCTCAAGACACTAAAATGTTCCATACACACACTAAAAATGAGCAGAACGATACCAAAAAAGTCCCTCATTCCTCCCCAGATGATGGTGTTGATTCTGATGAGGAGTCTTGGGAATTTAAAGATGCATTTTCGGAAACTAGATCAAAGGAAAAGGTGATAATTTTATTTATTTTATTTTATTTTTGTGATTCAACTGTATTTAAATTTCTTGAATAACATGAATTAATGAAACCTTTTTTTCCCTTTTTGGCTATAGGAAGAGCCAAAGGTTGTTGAAGTTTCTGCTGCTGTGGAAGCATTTCCATTTGATGGTGAAATTAAGGTGCTTCCTCACTTCAAATGCTTCGTGTTTTAATAAAACTGTATGCAGTTAATTATATTAATGGTGGTTTGCATCTAAACATATAGCATAAAAAAATATAACTAGTGCATCCCAGGACATCTATTTTTGTTTTTTGTTTTTTGTTTTTAGTAGATATAAGATGCCTTTGCGGAGACTTATAGCCCTTCTTATTTGCCATCTTTGCTAAATTGATTAAGTTTGATTTATGTTTGAAACTTTGACAGGGTGAAGTTTGCTAATAGTGTATGCATTCTGAACAAGTATTGTTCTGTTATATAATGATCTTTCCTTCTTCTTGATCAGGGAAACATGGCCAGGTCAATCAGTCATAAAGGAGCCCTGCCCTTGTCCATTTTTGGTGATGAAGAACAGGATTCCAATGATCCTGTGAGTTATCAAGACATTTCACCTCAGCTGTCCAGTTCGAAGCCAATAGATGGCGTTAAGAGTCCTCATTTAAACATTTCTATCAACGATCTTATATCAAGTTTATACAGTCAAGCTGAGCATGATACTGGTCAAAATCCCAGTGGAAGTGGATTGAGCCCTGCCAATGTTGTAATAGAGTCTAATTTAGCAGGCGATAGTGATGATTTTGATGACGATTCCTGGGAATTTAAAGATGCCTCTTCAGGGATCAGAGCTGAAGATCAGGCCTCTTTTATTGGTCTTGGAGAGCCTAATACAAAATATTCCACCAAAATAGAGCTAAATGATTATGTTGATTTTTTTTGCAAATTGAAGGAAGAATTACACTTTCTTGCCCTGTGTCATCTTGATAATCTAAAGGTTAGTAGTAGCCTTGTTAAGTTACTCACCTCCCTTCTCTCAAAGGGTAAGTTGTTAATGGCATTGAATTTTGAAATATGCTTTTTGTTAGAAAGCTCAAAGTGCTGCTAGTGAAGATGCTGAAGTGAAAGCCCTTGTAAAGGAAATACAGGTTGGTAGCTCTGTTTGGTCACTTGTGTCCTCGTTGTTCTTGCACAATCTCTTCTCTGGTTTGTTTCCTGTTTCAAAGACATTGTACTGAAAAGATCAATGAACTAATTCAAAAAGCATTATAATCTGATTGCTTGTTTGTCTCTTATTTCTTAGAAGATATTTTCATTTACTCTCAGAAGTGGTGATAAATCTGTATCTGGGAAGTTTCTGGAGATACTTGCATAAGTTTTTTGTCTTTCGCTTACTTTCTTTGCTGGGTTTTTTTTTTCGGTATTTATTCTCTCTCTAACTTGCATCTGTTACAATTATGTTTCTTTCTGTGCTGCCTCAGTATGAATTTAACTGTGGAAATTAAGCATTAATTTTGTTTCCCCTTTCTTTCAGATTTCAGTTTTTTTTTTTCTGGATATGTAATGATTTATGCATATAGTACAAGAAATATATTTGGGCTTACAATTTCATAATATGGCTTTGTTATCTGCTCTTCTAGAATCTTCATGATGAACTGCAGCAAGATGGTTTGTTTTCTGGTGAAGTTGACACAGGGAATCACTCCCCAAGAAAATTGTGCCTCAATGCATTTGTTGAGGTTTTGCAAGAACCAAAGTTCCAAGTGTTTGAATCAGAATATCAGTTAACAAGTAAATTGTCATTAGTAAGTCTTTTTTGCCTTAATTTATTATTAAAGAACCATTGGACTGGAGAATCTGGTATCTCTCTCTTGTGGCATCTACACTATAAGTTGGCTAATGCTTCATCTATGCAAAGTTGTGTATATTTAAAACTCAGCAGAACATTTTGGGAATGGTATTTTCGTTTTGATCTCTTTAATGCTGGATTTTCTTTATACTGGTTCTGGTTTCATGCTAATGATATTTTATATCATATGTTGACAGGTTGAGAATGATTTGGGATTGACCATGGAACTCCTCAAACATGTGACATCAACAATAAAGATTTTGATGTTGGTATCAAGGAAGGAGCAATCTAGTTATGTTTCCACTTGGTCTGAAATCCTGTCTGTTTGTGCTCGAGAGCTGAAACATGGTGCCTTAATTTGGACGCAGTCATTACAAAAAGATGTCCATGATCAAATATTATCTAAACCTCAAGGTACCCCATTATCATTGATGTGTAACAGGAGATCTGGTAATGGTCACGGATGCCTTGTATATGTGTTTGATATTTTAACGTGACATTGTTTGAGGTGTTGCAGGCAAGAACTATATTGTTGCCCTTGGAGAAATATATAGAGTTGTTGAAGTTATTGGGTCCTCGGCCAGACTTTATAAGCCATGGTTATTAGTGAGCTCTACAAATCCCATGGGCTTGCTCACTCTTCTAAGTGAGTGTTTCACCATATGGTCAAGTTCTGGACTTGAAGAAGCTCTGCAAAGCATTTCTGATCCAGCTGGTCTTTATTATAATGGAGGTCTCACTACATTAATTGAATCGATTAAGCATATTCACGATCTTGATACTTGTACGCTATATAACCATGTTTTCTGTGGACAAGGTCCTATCTGTCAACTGTCAGTTTTAACTGCAGGAATAGTGCCAGGTATGCAGAATATTGATTTTATATAGTTTTTGGATGAGGCTAGGCCACTTAAAGAATCAGTTTCCTCATATCAATCATGACATGTGAAGTGGCAAAGATACTAGTTTGCATTTTTTGAGTGTCCATAAACTCATATCAACAGACTGTAATTTTGAGTTCTTAGAAATTGTCGCCTTTCACTATCTCTATAAATTGAGAAAATTGAAGTGTGCTAATTTGCAAAACACATTCTCAGTCCAACATAAGTGACCATTGTGGAAAGAATAAAAGTTGTAATTTATTTTTTAAACCAAAAATATTTATTTTTTTCATTACAAATCATAGATTTTCTGATTTTGTGAGTGGAACGGAAATTTTAATTTTTTATTATTTAAAAAATAAATAATAATTTTTATCATTTTTTGTAGTAGCCACTTATTTTGGAACTGAGAGAGTAGTAGTTTGCTAGCTTTTTTGTTATTTTCTTGGCCTCTGTTGGAGACCTTTTTGGCATGGCACTATAAGATGATGCTGACATGCATTCATAGAGCTTATAAACTAGGTTGAACAAATTAATATTTTAACCATCTTGACTTCCTTGAACAGGGATGAAAACAGTGGTGTGGAATGGGGAGCACTACTTTCTCACGCTTGCTAATTTGTGGGCAAACTTAGTAAGCTGCAACCCTCCAAATTTGCCACACATACATGTTGGATGATGAGGTTGGAAGGATGAGTTGAAAATGTTCACTAGCAGCTTTTTGGGTGGGAATGTAGTTGTCTAATTGAGTCCAATTATTTTGTTCATGATGAGGCTTCTAGGGCATAAGCCACAGTTGCACTGTCACAAGGATACCACTCGGGGAATAAAAGATCCAAACGGTGCCTCCTTGAAACTCGATCTGATATTCAGGTACCAAGCCAACATCTTTATTGGTTGCCATTCTTTACATCAAGGCTCTAGCTAAGCAATAGTTGTTTTGGTGTGTTATTTAGTTGTGAAATGGGTGGATCATACAACACCCATATACCTAGAAATAGGATTTTGGCATGTATACGTATATAATAATTTGTTTCTCTAGATCCACCTCCCATTCTACCTTTTTTCATGTTGTATTACGGGTTCAGTCATAGTGCTTGTTGTTGAGCGCTACATTCTTTCAAGTGACCAGAGACATTTTTTAGTCAATTAATAAAGTGCATCAATTTTATTGTATAAAAAAAACAGATTTTCTTGCTCGAACATGTGTTTGTGACATTTTCCAGAAGGTGCCTGCATACAGGACCTTTTCAGCATGCTATAATGAAGATTAGAAATATGAACTTAACCACTCTGATAAAGAATTACTATTGCTCTGGCTGTTCTACTAGTTATTTGCTGATGCAATATTATCTGGGACTTTCAACTTATTTATATAAAGAAGGCATGCATATTTTGCCGGCGGAGGACCTCCTTCTCATAAAAGAGGGTAGGACGACTTGGAAGTCAACTAGCCTCCATTATCTTTACAATTTCTAGCATAATTTGGAAATAGGTATATGCTTTTTCATTTTTGGCAGGAGCATAGTGTTAAACCTAGGATTGAGTACCATAAGCACCTATCAACTTCTTCGCTCTTGGTTTGAATCTTAGGTCGGCTCTCTACATCCAAACTGGTGCATTCAAGAGAAATCACCTTGTGGCTACAAGCACGTTGAAAATCTTGGTCGGCAAGTTTCCATGCATAGAAAATGAGCACCTAGGGATCTATGTTATAGATTGATTAAATTCAACCTAGAGAGGCTGTTTAGATGTAACGTCAAAAGGTAATGGTCCGCGACGAGTAGATTTATTTCTCAATCAAGATTTTAATTATTAGTTGGAAAGTAGTCTCCTGCATTATTATTGTGTTTTAGGAGTCAAGGATGGGAGATAAGTACATTTGACTACGTGTGTAGCATAGTGCTTGTTTTACTAATAATTAAAAATCCTTGCTTCCCCTCAATCAAGCGTAATCCAAGGGTCCACAATCACGTTGATAGGGCTCATGCAAGTGATGTTTTCACATATACTAGCAGACATGACTGTTTCAATTTGTATCTATGCTTTTGCATTTTCATATTTTGTTTTGTGCCTAAATGGATCATACTCTCCTCCTCTCCCTTTTAGAGAAATGTCAGCTTTTCAAATCAGAGTCATGGTGTCTCCATCCATACGGTGGAATCCACTAGCGCCATCGCCATCGCCATACACTAGTGGTCCTCAACATGATTGTCAAATTCCACCTGACTTAAGATATGAGTTGCTAGATTATAGAATCAACTCTCATGAATCATCGGATTACTATGGATTTAAATCATGTTTAGTCACATTAACTAGGTTTTATCGAGAGTTAATATCTTGTTTCATTCGAGCTCTGAATTCTAGGTTTTACATGCTAATCCATCAAGTAATACCGGGTTACTAACTAGGTTGCCGGCATGGGAAGCCACACTAGATGTGACTATACTAGATGTGTCCTCGTCTCGAAGCTAGGTCATGTATAGCGTGTCGGCATTCAGAAATTAGTGCGAAAGAACACGATTGGCTTGTCCACTGTTGAAGAATTTAAAGACAGAAAAAGAGTGTTGTCGGCTCCTTCTAGGATGCTTCTAACTGTAAGAGAAGATGGTTGGCATGTCAAGTAAGGAATGCAACAGGGCATTGTCAATGGCAAGCGACTTGAAGCCATTCATATCTCCTGCTCTGAAGTATCATAGTTACTGTCAAAGAAAATGGAAAACTGACATGAAGATCAGGTTTAAAATGGCAAAGGTCGGCATTGGAGCTGTTGCATTGAAGGAATTCCTCCCCCCTTTCTTTTCTTCTTTTTTTTATTCTATGAAATATTTTTCAGTTTGCTTTTAAATTCATAATATTGTCTACCAAATGCGAAATTTTAAATAGAATCAAGAACTTATTTCAATATCGACCCTTAAAGGCTTGAATTGATCATCAAATAGATGGCCATCTAAATAAAAATGGGATATTTTTACATATTAGAGTGGCTTGCACTCGAAGTTATTTAAAATCAGAGTAATATTTTAATTTTTTTTTAGATAATTAAAGTTAGAAAAGGAAGAACAAAAGTTTCTTATTCAAATGCAATATTTCTTGATTTATTCTACATGGATATTAATACAATTATTTTTCTTTTATATATAAACATGGAATATTAAAATTAATTTTTATATATTTATAATTAGAGTCATAAACTTACCTTTTATTATAGAAACAGTATAAAGATATTCCTTTTCAAACATTTGTTTTTATTTTTCTAATGTTTCTGTAGATTATTTTTGTCACCACGTACGCACTTTTTTGGCTCAACAAGGTAAGAGACTAACATGTCATGCAGGTGGGTAAATAATTTATGGTTACTGCTGGAGATGCAAGAGATCAATCAGGACTCCACATGTAGACAAAAAACCTTTAAGAAATTAAATCGACATGTAGGAAACAAAAGCATATGCTAGCTGTGAAGCCGTATATTACTTCAGGCAACATTCATCTCTTTTCTGTCTCTATACACTTGAGCATATAGCCTCGATTTATCAGTATTATAGGGTAGAAAATATGTGTGTGTAGTGTACGTATGATTTACTTTTGAAGGATATGGGAGAAAGGTGGTAAACTTGCAGCCCAATATCTAACCAAGATCAGAAGGTGTTTATTTACTACTGTATGAGGACATAGCTTGGAGGAAAACTGGCATCTGTGTTGTCAATTTAATTTCAACGAGTTTTCATTGATTCAGAGAAACATGCAGCATGATGCTACTTGACATTAATTCTTTGCTGCACCCCAGAAGCAGCTGCCTCTTAACCACAAAGCTACAACTCATGATTGAGTTTCATGAGAAGGAAACCACCACCTTATTATGGATCATATATAGCCAACATCATTATCATCTTTAACTTTTTTCCTTCATTTGCAAAGTTGCACTTTTTACCATGGTTTTGTACAGGCAGTAATCGTGTAGAGCTCCATTTGATTCACTAGACACACACACACACACATGTACAAAGAGAGAGGGAGAGGAACTGCCGAACTGTGGGATATATTTATGAACAACAAGAACATGTATAGTAAACAAAGCTCTCTCTCTCTCTCTCTCTCTCTATATATATATATATATATATGAGCTGCTGCAAAAGCAGCATGACTTTCACATCTTTGCTTTAAATCTAATACATGTTTGAACAATACTCACTATGAAGATATAAGAGCACAAAATATGTATTTGAGCTCATTAATATATATATATCGTAGAAGCTACTGCAATTATGGCATGAGCTAGCAGCGCTACAGTTTATATATATATACATTTCCTGAAAAGATTTGAATGTGTTGGCTGATTTGCAGATTACCTGTTGTGTATGGGGTCAGGACATGAGGGTACCACTCTATTGACATTTGCAACATAGCCATTAATATCTTCAGAATCAGCACCTTCTTTCTCATTTTGGGTTTTCTCCTTTGCTTCCACGTTCTCTTTCAGGTTTCTTGCTCCTACAACTCCATGGTGAAAAGCTGAAATACTCAGCAATACCAACAAGAGACACCCCACCTGACTCCTTGACATAAACATGATCACTTCTCTCTAAATTACTACAGGCTTTACTTCTCCTTCAAGATGGAAACTACTACAAGGATCTTGAGTGAGATAGAGGGGGGGGGGGGGAGAGGGCCGAGACTTGTGGTGTAGTTAGTAGGTGGAATTTAAAAGGGAAAGGTTGAGGAATAGTCAAATGGAGGATTTGTCTGTAAAGGTGAAAAACTTTGAAGTAGCAGGTCCTTTCATATATGCGTGAATGGATGTGAAAAAGGCTGTATTTTTATGTATAATTAATCCATTTATTATTTTTAAAATGATTTTTTGTGAGAAAAAAACACTTTAGTCAAATTCTCTAGCATATAAAGACGGAGAAATGACGAGAGCACATGAAATGGCTATGGAGTATTGTCAATGTTGAGGTAGCTGTGTCCCACTCCGTCACCAAATTGTCAATTTCCATGGTTTCATACGAAGTTGCAGCACTTGCATGGCGACAGCTAGGGCAAAGAAATGCTTACAAGGGCATTTAAGGACTTCAAGATAATCAATGATGATGAAATGTAGAGCAGTAGCCATGATCGATCTCCACCGACCATCCATCTCTAGTCCAAGACTAATTTAGCAAATAATATTAAAGTCCAATAATTTAAATTATTTTCTAAACCTAACACAACTCTGGTCTCAAATATTGTCTTCACAAGGACCTCAATTTCAGGATCTTGGCTTTGACTCTTACTTTGGTTGTTGTTTTTGCTCCCTTTCCAAGGCCTATAAATGCTACTGCCCAATATCTCAATATAGTAATATCCTAGGGCAACAACTATACTGTTTCTTTTCTTTTTTATTACAGTGAATGATTTGTTGGCAAAGTTTTGGGTTTCAAAATCTAGGGTTGTCGTTGCCATCTTTGCCTTCTGAAAAAACAATTCAATTTCTTTTTGTTGGTACTAAAGAATATCTTTAATTAGCTTATATGTTTAATTGGGTTTAGGTAAAGATTTATTTTATTTATATTTAATCACAGTGTCTTGTTTCTTCTTCGGGACTAGGTTATGGAAGCTCTTAATTACCATATGTATCATCTCTTGTTGGTTGTGAATGCAAGCCCTTGTGACTAAATGTTTCAATATATATCGATTAATTATTAAATTTATGGGTATTAATTTATAGAGATTTATTTGTATTTTCCATTGAGTGTTCTTGAATTTGAGTTTTCTTTTTAATTGAAAAAAACTTTTGCGGATATATATGAAAATATATATAAGGATTAAGAAGGGGATTTTTTTTTGAACTAGATGGACTAACTTATTAATTTCTAAAACTAAAACGACATAGTTTACGATAAATACTTTGTTTTCAAATGTAGCTAATTACAGGATTAGATTCCACTTCAAAAATCCCTTCTCAAGTCACATTCATTCATACAATAGGGCTATAAAAAATTGGAAAAATTAGGGGAAATTAATTAAATAGAAATTTCAAAGATCAAATAAATTAATTAATCTCCATTTACTATTTAGTTTTTTATTCTTTTCGAAATGATCATAACATACTGGAAAGGGAAAAGAAACACGAATAAGGATGCTTCAAAGCAGAAACAGTTAATAATTGTTCATCAAGTACTGGGAAATTTTTGTTTGAATTGAATTATAAAATTAGAAATTACAAGATTATGCCTGCCTTGATATATATATTGGACAAGTTGAAGCCAATAAAATGGAAGTCACCGAAGCACATCCACAGCCCCATAATGATATGATCAATCATATTCTTCTTATGGAAGTTGACGACTAACATCTAATTTTTAATTAGTGGTAATTAACTAATTTCATACCAACTAATTTTTTTTAGTGGTAATTAACTAATTTGTTTAATCACCTTATGAACCGAAGTCAGGAATGGATTTGAACCTAATTTACTATAATGTCAAGAGAATGTATGGCCATGTCGGTGCAAGGAATGACTGTGTTAATTGACCAAGAACAAACTTCAGGCTTGGATCTGCATCACTTCATGGTTGGTACTAGAGTTATGTGCATAGTTATTATGGACATTTGACTCATTCTAAGATAATAATAGGTAATGAGTTTGACTGGTTAATTTAAAAATTATATTATTTTATTTTAAATAATTAAAAAAATTAAAGTTAACTCGGTTAAATTTTGTTTAAATTTAACTAGATTATAAGTTAATCTATCAAGTCACTCGAGTTGAGTTTGACTAGATCAACGTCTTATTTGATTCAAACAAAAAATGCAACTCATACCAGGCTACATATTGACGAGTTTAACTTATCAAGTTACTCGAGTTTGACCAAATAAAAATTCATCCTGATTCTGTAAAATAAAATAAAATAAACAGCTCATACCCATATTGACAAGTTTAACTTATCAAGTTACTCGAGTTTGACCAAATAAAAATTCATCCTGATTCAATAAAAAAAAAACCCAGCTCATACCAAGCTCTATATTGAGGAGTTTAACCTATCAAGATACTCGAGTTTTGACAAGATAAACATTCATCATAATTAAAAGAAGAAGAAGAAGAAGAAAGAAGAAACAGCTCATACGAGGCTCCATATTGACGAGTCATCTAACCGTGGAACTGGGTTTAATAATGGTATAGAACTTAGTCGTGAGAACTGGGGAACATTCCCACCAAGTCAGATATTATGGAATGATTATGTTGATTAGGTAGAGACTAGAGACCAATACATAAGAATTCCAACCATCTCCAACTTGGGGCCCCGTGGGGAGATGTCAAGCTCAATTGTTTGACTTGGGGACACCACGCAAAACATGACTTGAAATGATTCACAATTAGTATACTTCCTTTCTAATCGACAGCTAAATTTGCAGCCATTTTCCACTGATCACTAGTTTCCAGTCGGTTTCCACTCACCTAAACCAAGTTCAATCCCAGCTAGTTTTCACACATGGATACTAAATTCAGTCCCCACTCCCTTGGTCCAACAAAAACACATCATCCATGCCAAAATTGGAGAAACTCATCATGCAAATACATTTTTGTAGACTAGCCTTTAGTACCAGTGATTTATTAGTTCTCACTTAGATGCATTTACTAATTCATGTATGAAAATACATGCACACATAAAGATTATGGATTTAATGGATTGCATTTCTCATTCAAGGGCTAAGGCTAGGTCTAAACCACTGTCAATGTCCTTGAACAGAACTGTAGCAAGCAAAAACAAGACACAATGTCACATTGATGATTTGGATTATATTGCCACGAATGAACGAATGCAAGTGGGTCCTAATGGTTGAATAACATTTCTGCAAAATATTGTAGCAAGAATAGGATGATTAAAAGACCAAAAATACTCTTTTTTTGTGATCTACAACCTGTCCATACCTCTCTTTGTGGAACAATATATTTTATTATACAGTGACAGTGAACAGATAAAGCTTCAATACAACGGACAGAGCCAACTGCAATAGAAAGATGCCTGCTACGATAAAAAACCACCTTTCACCTGCAGACATGATATGGGCTCGGAGATTAAGCGCCACAAAGGTTGCTGACATGAACCCTGCCACACCTGCAATCACCCATCTGAAAATCTCCACGGGTATGACTGAGAGGCACTGCAACCAGAAACATAAGAATTTAAGTTGGCGTTCTTAAGATTTTCTCTTGTTAACCACGAAGTTACAGGATGATATCAGATCTGCGCTTCATTCTAAAATCAGGGTTTTTCCAAACATGTATAAGCTGAAGGAATAACAATAAGTCATGGTTAAAAGGAAGAAAGGGACATTACCAATGCAGGAATAAAGACAAATAGGGAGTAGCCGTAAAGACAGAATAGCTGGACAAGGCCTGATGGTGCTGAGAAGTACTTGAGGATTACATACAATACAAGAGGAACCAGAAGGACATAGCCATAAAACACTCCAGCAGACCAAGTCACCAGATTTATGTCATAGTTCCATTCTTTCTTCTGCAGCTTGTGTGCTATATATGTCACAAAAGTGCCAATGGAGGCTGCTACAAAGATCAGGGTAGTGCATATCCAAAATGGTCCATACCTACAGAGATATTAGCTTAAAATGACAAATGTTTCTAACATGCGGAGAAGATGGAAGAAGGGCAAATGAGTTTAGTATGTCCATCAAATACAAGGGATTTGCAAAACTGATGACTTATTGCAGAAACCAATAAGCGATCAGACTGCAAAAGGCTGATAAAGCAGAAAAATTCTGTTCTTTTGTCAGCGTGAGCAGTTCCTTGAATTTTTCATCTTTTGGTTATTTAAGAAGCAAAAGCAAGAAATTTAATGTTAAATCCCCAAAAGTTAAATCAATCTCAGGGATATGAGATTGAACTATCTATATCTACAGGATAGGTAATCAGCTAGATATGATAATAGTTACATTTCGCAACATCATCTAGACAATCCACAAGACAGGTCAGGTCTTGGGAACCTTAATAAAAAAGTCATCTGAAGGACTTCTGACTTGCGATGGGGGAGAGCTCAAATATAACAATTTGACCGCAAAAATTCAAGATTATCACTAGATTCCATAGCTTATCATCACCAAGCAATGCCAAAAAGCTTAAAACTACATTTTATTTCCCTAGAAACATTGGGAGAGGTGTTTCTTTATAAACATTAACAGTACGTTAACATTACAGCATCAACTTTTAGCTATCATCATGTGTAGAAAACCATAAAAATTATACAAAGTGTTGCCCATGAATATATTAGACTACAGATGGTTCACCCTCTTAGCACATGTTCAACTATTAAACTAAGAATATAAAAGACGATCATGTCAGTTATCAGAATATTTTCCTTCTTTGTAATAGCATCTGCATGCTTTCTTTCTTTTTACGTAGTTACACTTTCCTAGTCAAGTATTAATTAACATACAAGTGAGACAATTACAACAAAAAGTTCCTCACAAATTCAATGTTGGGAAACAATTTGACATTTTAATCAATTCAGACCATATATCAAAAGTGTCGACTTAGGCAAAGACAACTCACAAATCTGGGTTGCTGAGTGTTTTTTCAGTAAAAGTTCCTCTAAATGGGAAAAGTGAATATTTGATCCTTTCCAAAACATCAGTAGTGTCAACATCAAAGTACGGCTTATATGCAGCAACTGTAAATGTCCGAAACCAACCACCTTGCTGGGATTCCTCAGAACCAGAAACAGGTTTTGAAAATGTATCTGAACGAAGAGAAATTTAGCCATTTAACATATCAAACGCTACACCATTAAAACTTGCTTCAAAATAGTAAATATTATATGACATTTTAAACAGTCTTAACAACTTGTAACAACACTATTTCCAAGATTTCACCAGACCAAACCAGAAAAAAAATACCACAAAAATGAAAATTAACATGAGTCACCATTAACCCTGGCCACCACTTAGTTCCTCAGGGATTGGTCACAGTAGCAAATCCAGTTTGCCAAGCCGTTTCCAAGAAACCTTTTCTAACTACAACTTTCATCAAGTTGCAGTCAGTCAAATTGACAGAAAATTTGCTTCGTTAAAACTATTGATCCTTTACTTCACATACCATGCTTCTTCAACTACCATTCATGCTATCTTATCCTCAAACTTAAGAGCGAGGCCTATGCCTTCTTTCAACACACATGCGCAAGGCACACAACCTGGTTAAAACTTGTCAGCTGATAAACTGGAAACCTTTGACAACTTATAGCCTAAGCCTGATTCCATTTTTTGGTGTTCAACACGATATTGCATTGCATTGACTCCATTGAACACTTCAAGCCTAACTGAACTAGCACATTTCCTAAACCACTCAATATATACGCTCATTTTGCTAATTATAGCGGAGAATTAAGTAATATAATAGCATACCATCAGCATCACGAGGCGGACGGGTTCCACCAGAGATCTTCCCCTGCGATTCTGATGGAGGAAATGTCTGCAGATTCGAATCTGCTACAAATAATACATTAAAAATCAATATTTTTATATCGCAGATACAATAATTAAAAAAATTAAAAGAATAATCAAACTGATAAGCTCATAAAGAAAAATAAGCAGCTGCAGCAATCTCAATAACATGAGAATTGAGAATTGTCTTCTCGATTACAGAATTTTCTCAGCTAGCAAACAGTAAAGGAAATGAAAATCAAAGAGAAAAACTTGTGGTTACCGGTGAATTGAACGGCGACGTGGCCTGGATCTGGAACAGACTAGAAAATCGAATCGAAACAAATGGTTAACAGCTGAGAAATAGATCTGAATACGAAAAGCACGCATAGATATACGTATGAAGAAACGTATAGAGGGGGAGAGAGAGAGAGAGACTTACAGGAACAGATCCAGAGACTTTTTGATTATCAATGTGTGTGTATTTTCCTACTCCTCCTGACATCATCTTTCCTTCCTTCCGGTTTTCTCTTCTTTTCTCTTCTCTTTCTCTGTTACCAAACAGATCTCTATCTCTGATGCTCCCGCGTTGTTTAGTTTTTTATTGATGTTTATATATATATATATATATGCAAAGCAAGCGATAAGTCTGTCTCAGTTAGGTTAATTGCAACAAAAGCAAAGGAAATATGCTTTTTACCAAAATGGAATTTTATTTTTGGATAATCATAGTAAATAACATAGTAATTAAACTTTATCTGGTTTGATGGTTTACCTTGGTAATTTACAAATTACTTGAAAGCTGGATTTTATTTCAATTCTACTTAGATTAACTTGAATAACCTTACGAGAGTTGACTTGACTTGCATTCTAATTGATTTATTAAATTCAAGTAACATTCAATCATGTTAATTCTAAGAATTAAAAAAAATAAAATGATACTATTTTTTTAAAAAAATAATTTAATAAATTACTGTAACCATAATCTTAAATCAGATTCAATTTCAATGGTAATTAAAATGAGTTTTATTATTTGTTATTGTAATAATAGTTATTTTTAAAAATATTTTATTCTTGGATATATATTAAAATAAAATTTATTTATTTATTAAATTTTATTTTTAATATTATGGCAATTCTCAAATACTACATTATTAATCAAGTTGGGAAATACTTTTCTGGGCCGCCGCTTCAAATGTTTGAGTTGGACCTTGCTGAGGTAGGCTCTACTAGCATGGAGCCATAGGCTAATTTGTGCTTCTATCAAACCCTTTTTTTCATAAATTTGTATCACTCGTTCATTGTGATCATGGAGATAACAACAGATATTGTGAGATTATTTGACATGAATGCTATTTAATTCCTATTTTTCATTATTGCTCGCAGGCTGGTTGCATCCCGAATCAGCCAAAGCTTGGGTTCTTTCTCTCCGTTTCTCCACTGGCAATAGATCACGAACAGGAAACAGAAAAACAACATCGTTACTACATATAACGCTGAAAAAAAAAGGAATTGTGCGCAGATCTGTTTGTCTATATCAATTAAAGGGAGGTTTAATCGACAAACCGGAGGAGCTGAGTAAGTTGAGCAGCTTGAGCAAAGTTTTTATCTTCACGAGCTTTCAAAATGCTAAGCATTAGGTTCGCCTTGATTGGATTGCAATCAATCTGCTTGGATATGATCATATTCTCCTCTTTGAGTTTCTGGCATTCGGGTTTTATCTCTTCAATCTCTTGTCTTGTTTCTTCTTTTCGTTTTTGTCCCTCGCTGATCTCCTCCGTAACAGCTTTCAGCTCTTCCACTAATCTTTCCCTCCTCCCTGGCGGCTTCTTGATATTTTTCTCTCTTTTCTGTAGGG
>Ga0307515_10009231_pt1 | contig 19103 bp, 6 predicted proteins | sample 17_EM_MG_FD_194513 | JGI IMG/M metagenome (GOLD analysis project Ga0307515, IMG submission 194513) | Populus trichocarpa ectomycorrhiza microbial communities from riparian zone in the Pacific Northwest, United States - 17_EM | ecosystem: Host-associated > Plants > Roots > Unclassified | place...
AAGATGAAAATAACTAAATATTAAAGTGGTTAATTAAAAATAATTAATTAGTTAAAATGCTAATTTTCTTTTTCTTTATTTTTGATAAATAAATTAAGATCCTCCTATGAAAACATAATTTTGTTTCGTGTTGTGTTGTCGCGTGAATATTGATGGACTTAATTGTCAACTAAATTATGCTGAATTGACGAAGCAAATGTAAAAAATTCAAACCTTTTGAAACTATATATCTCATGGGATTAATGCTCTTGAAACAGGACCACCAGGCATGTTCTTCCCGTCTTAACCACCATTTCATGTTTTCTTTTTCTCCTTTTCTATTTTTCTCCGAATATTATTTAAAATCAACTTCTCCCTCTCTTATATATCCATGCCCTCACATTCATGATTTTTTTTTTATTTTTTGTATGCAAACAATAATCTAAGAATTATTAGGAAATATCTAATTATTTAACTATCATATTCTATTTTTTGTTTAAGGAAAAACAGTTAGAAATGTTATAATTTTCATTTTTTATAATAATTATTAGAATCGATTTAAATTTTTGTGTTCAAGATTTCCTTTGTTATTTTCAAAATTGTTTTATTATCATTTTTACAATTAATTACAATATTAAATGGGTTCGAATTTATTTAATTTTTTACTATTTTATCTATTATATTTTTTTAATAAAATTAAATATCAAAATTAGCTATTTTTCCTCTTTAACTTCAAAATGAAACACAATAACATTAACAAAACTTAATTGGCCTTGAAAAATTATCATAGCTCTAGACATGTTAGCACTGTTCATTGAAATAGTATAATGGTGTTTTTTACCCTCCATCTAAAACATTTGCACTGATTTCCAAGGACATTGAAGTCTTTACACATGACTCATTTGTTATTTTTAGATTAACTAAGGACAAATAATTATTTTTCTATCTTGATTGCACAATGAAACTACTAGAATATCCTTGAAAGCAAAAAAAATTTAAAACTGACGTCAAATGGTATTTTTACAATGGTTTTTCATCATTGCAATTTAAATTGAGGGGCAATTTGGTATTTGATGAAATATACAAAATAAAAAATAATTAAAATGCATAGTAAAACTACAAAAACATCATTAAAATAATAAAAAAATTAGGTCAAGGGGTGCTTTTGTTTTTTTACAATGATTTGTTTATAATTACAAAGTCAACTTAAGGGCACTTTTGTATTTAGCTAAATAAAAAATACATAAAAAAACATGCACGTGTGACATACTTGAGGGAATATGAGAAGCGCTCACCCTTCAAGTGCCGCATACGGTGCCTCCTAGCATAAAAAAATGCTCTTCCACCATGTATTTGGAAGCACTGTTGTGTTATCTTCCTATTGGTGCGATGAGGATCTTCGGTGGCGGTCTGATTTGTCGTCAGTGGTCCTTTTTTTTTTCTTTTTATCTCTCTTCCCTTGAAAATTACAACTTGGCCCTCTTGGTTGTTGGTATTTCAACTTCAGTCCCTATTATTTTGATTTCTCATTTTTTATCTTAGTCCTGCTGTATAACTTTTATTTGTTTTTAATCTCATCCTTGAATTCCAATTTACAAAATATTATATTCTTTAATCTGATTCTCATTATTTGGATTTCTAATTTTTTTTTTATTTTGATCATTTTGTAAAAGTTGTATTGGTTTTTATGTTATCCTTGAATTCAAATTAATGGTATTATGTTTTTCAATTTGGTCCTCATTGTTTTGATTTTGAATTTTTTTTTCTTGGCCGTTTTGTAAAAGTTATTTTTTTTTTAATTTCATCCTTTAATTACAATATTATTTTTATTTTTACATCAATTTTGAGCCCTATTCTTTTTTAAAAGTTTTTGTTCTTTCACTAAGTTGATTTTTTTTTAATCTCACCATTCAATTAAATATAAAATGTATTTTGTATATTAACTTTGATCATTATTTTTCTAATTGCTATTTTTTAAAGTCCTTTTGTATAATTAATTTTTTTTTAATTTCATCATTCAATATATGATTGATTGAGAATTGGATTTTATGATTTTTTTAGATTCGGTACTTTAGGTCTAATGACTTGAGTCATGGATTTGAAAAGTAAATATAATCTTTTTTAGAAAAAAAAAGCTTTATAATTTTTTTTTATTAGGTTATTCCAATCACATGATATAGATCGCAAGTTTAGCAAGATATCTCGGATCAACTCAATCCTAATTAGTGTGGTTACAATTTTGGTATGACCGACTTTTTTTTATGTCTTTTCAAACTCCATTTCAAAACCTCTAAACATTATTTTTTCCAAAAAAAAAAAAAAATAGTTCAGCCCTACCTAGAGCGAGCATGGAGACTAGTTAAAAACTAAATTAATATCTATGAAAATGTAACATATAAAGAAAATGGAATCTTCAGAGAAAGCCACATTTTGGATGCCACCTTTGATATATGTGTACCATATTAATATTAAAATTAATTAACAAGAAATTAAAAGAAATGGTGATTTTATTGTGCATCACCTAACAAAAAAGCTATTCATTGTACTAGTATTTTTGTTTTTTTCCTTTGATTTTTTTGTTTTATTAATTTATGTTTTTCCTCTAATTTATTCCTTCAATATTTGATTTGTTAGAGAATGAGTTTCATAATTTGTTATGATTTGTATGTGGTATCTTGGTCTCATGACTCGTGTTATTGGTTTGGCGGATTAGTCTGGATTGACTTAGATTGATTTTTTTTAATTGATTATTTTTCAATTTTATCATAAGTTAACTGGAAATTGGGTTTCATAATTTATTTCAATTTGTTTTCTATAGAGTTATATTGGTCAGATGACCAAGACCATGAATTTGACAGATTAACTAAGGTTGGCTAAAGTTTTTTTTTTTTAATTGATTATTTTTTTAAAAAAAAAATCCTTCAACATTAGGTTGATTGAGAATATTTAAACTTCATAATTTATTTTGATTTTTCTTTATAAGGACTTATCATGGTCTCAAAACTCGAGTCGATCCAATATATTGTCATCTTAATATTTTTTTAAAAAAATATTGTCTTGAATTTTTGTGAATCAAACTATGTTTTTACTGATCGTCCAAGTTATTTTTGGACTCGTCAGGTCGATCGAGTCATATCAAATCAATCTTTACATGATTTTTTACTAGAAAACTATTAGCAATCCTGAATATTTCTTTTTACATAAAAAAAAAACCAAACTCACAGCGTAGCGCAGACCAACAATTTTGCTCATTCAAAAACTGCCAAAATATACTATTTTTTTTAAGATTGTTAAAAGCAAATGAGTTTGTGATTCAACTAGTGTTAGTGTTTACTTCTATTTAAATTCCGAAACCATTACAAAAAGAAAAATAAAAAAGACGGATAAGATAAAGGAAGGAGATTGAGATAACTACTTGCGAGATAAGGAATTTCGATTCTCTTATTGAAGTTGAGCCCACCTTAGCTGATTTATTTACATCATACAATCCCACCAATGTGAAAGAAAGAACTGAAAAGTAAAGAAACTGACAGATTACAATATATTTGCCAACTAAAGAACATAATTCCATAAATTTTAAGCATGCTGATCGATCTCCAGCTAGCCCTTACTATATATATATATATATATGAATCCAACCTTATTAGCATACGGAAAATACACTACTTGATATATATATATATATATATATATATTATTACAAAGCATACATGATTTTGACCCTATTCGATGATCACTTCAAAAGGGAGTACTGTAAATTTGCATCTGGCTCAAGATATGTTCAAAATTATCATTTGGCTTCTCTATAGGATGGGTGTGCATTCCTTCGTAAGTCGTCACTACAACACCTTCGTCTTTGGTTAGGCGTTGGACTTGCTTCTTTACGTTACACCCTTGATACGTGCATCGGTAATAGCTCCTGAAAATGAGAAATTACAATCAGTGAGTTACTTCCTCGAAAACTCGAGGTAATGATCGAGGTAATGATCATTTGTAGCTTAACTTCGAGCCCTCTTTTAATTAGTAATCAAGAAAAACTTATATAATATTGAAGTAAAATTGTTAAAAATCCGAGTTATGCACCATTATTAATCTTATTCTCTTGATACTTAAAATTTCAAATCATGATATATCAAGGCATATGTATGTACTCCTTAGACCTAAAAAGGTAAGCATCAGTTGTTGCTGCAACTCCTCGATTAGACCTAAAAGGAAGGAGAAAGAAAGAAATATGCATCTCTTTAACCACTCAACCTCACCGTTTAAGTTTCTTTGATGCAGTAATTAAATGATAAATGTAAATGGCCTTCACTTGAGGCTGGGTCTAGGGTATAGCCATCAAAATGCAAGTGCCTGAACTTACCTGATCATCAAATAAAGTGCTACTATTTTAGTTACTTTATGCATCCATATGATTTATACAGAATATACTGGAGGAACTAAGTGCTACTTTACTCTTCAATGTGCTAGCGTTTCAATTCAAGTTTAGGTAAGGAATAAATGTAAGCTTATGTTAATTAATACAAGATTTGGTTATGTTTTTTCTTTTTTCTTTTTTCTTTTTGATCATAGATTTGATTGTGTTTGACAGACGAGCTTCTATATGAAGTATTTATAATTGATCAAAGCTCTCCTGGGATCTACTCTTGTACAAGATTCATAGCACAAAACATCTTTCTCTTGATCTACTATACAATGCATGTAGAGAGACACTTCAAAGGAGGGCATTCTTCTATTGAAGTTATTATATATCAATAAATATCCCTACATAGGTTTAAACAAAAGAAATCTGCAATCCTTCTTTTTTTTTTAAATAAGAAATCTGTAATCCTTGAAAATTCATTTTGATGGTTGAATTCCTTAATTTAATTTTACAATAAGAGTAGAGGGACAAGGGCCTCGGCAAACGGAAGGAGAAACCCTAAACCAAACTAATTGTTAAAAGGATCAGAAGATATCAACATATTTGCACTTCGAAGGATTATTAGAGGATACTCACATCAATGCAAAAGGATTCATGCATGCGTGCATCAAAGTCTCTCATCCATAACCCTATCTGAAAGGAAGATTTTCCCTAAACACTTTCTCATATCTAGTGGGAGATCCAGCAGGATCTTGCTTACGGCCAAGCCGCAGGATAAAATTGCTAGTGGGGTCTGTCTGGTGAGAATTTAATTGCATAATCATAGTCTTAACAAAAAAATGACAAGAAAAAGCAAATGTAATTATCAAACAGAAGTTAGACATAGCTAGAGAAATCAATATATATAGAGTACCTAGGAAATTTGTTGTTCTTCACTGCCTTTTGTCCATACTTCCTCCATCTATAACCATCATCAAGTATATCAACTTGACTCCTAGTTTGAAAAGCATACTTGGGCTTTCTAATCTTCTTCTCCCCTTTCTTCTTGGCTGTTTGAGGCTCAGTTTCAGACCCGATTGCACAGCTTGCACTTTGAGAATTTAGGTCTTTATTAATTTCGGGTGATGTTCTTGGTACTGGGTGTTGAGTTTCTGTCTTCAATCCCAAGAACCCACCTGAACTATCTGCTTGAAAATTATGAAAAACATGAGAACTATTTGTCATGCTTGAAGAGACAGGGTAGTTTGGTGATCCTGTCGACGAAAAAGGAAATAACATTTGGAACTTTTCCATGGAAAAACCAGCTCTTATAAAAGAAGAGGAGGAGCGGAAGAAGGAAAAAGGGAAGGTCTCAAGGGGTAGAGAGCACACACAATATATAAAAGGAAGGGGCGGCTTGGTGGCTAAAAGCCACGAAATAATAATAATAATAATAAAAAACAAAATCCAATAAGATATTCAGTGTTTATTTTTCTAAAAAAAAAAAGTGTCGTAAACGGCACGAAAATTCTTCCAAGGAGAAAAGAAATTAAGCTGCTTCATTAGCGGGTTGATTTGGAAAAGTAAGGTGGAAAATAAAGGCGGCTTCATCATTATGATTAAGACAATAATTTGTACGGTGATTCATATTAAATACATTACTTAAAAGAATATTTTGACCTACCCATTTGAATTTGTATTGATAGTTTGAGTTTTAGAGTGGCTAACGAATGAATTAATATTAAAATTTTTAATGGTTAAGAATTTAAAAAAAAAACAAAATTAAAAAAATTACCCTGTCATCTTACAATTTAGATAAAAATAAACTTCCTTACTAATTTGTTAAAAATTACACTTTATAATCAATCTGAATTTTATTGTTTACATGTCAATTTATATCCTAAAATATCTTATAGTTTAATTTATTTGACACTCATTAAAAATATAAACTATAAATTTTCAAGAGTTCATAGATAAATATAATTTCGATCAAACTATAGGATGCTAGAGGTATTTTTTTCTAATTTTTTAAAAATTTAAATATGAAAATAAACATTTATAAGAATTAATTATTTTTTAAAAATAACAAATCAACATGAAAAAATACATATCTAAAATTATTAAAAAAAAGACATTAGTGTCAACTAATATTTAAATTGATTTCGAGAAGATGCGAATAAGTGTTTTTTTTTAAAATAAAAAAAGGCTAAAACTAGAGGCAGTTGGGATTGGACTGGCTATTGCTAGACGACTCACGTGTAATAACTCTCTTGGGCATTTGTGTGGTGGGAGCAAAATGCTGCTATGGTGCATGTCTGCGTCTGACGCCTCCCGTAGTTTCCATGAAAGTGCTTCAATATCCCTCGTGGTGAATGTATTTGCCTCCATTATTTTCTATCGTCCACCACAAAAGTAACATGAAATCTTTCTGAGTAGATCAGTTTTGATACTGAACAGTTTACCATTAATGACTCGAAAGGTTTTCTAGCTAGGGAGCTGGCATGGTTGATTTGCTGAAAGAAACACGAAATCTTGTGATGTTATATCTAAATATGTTTTCCTTTATTTAAATAAAGTTTGATTGATGTAGGGATTTAGATTGGTTTGTTCTTGTCTGTTCATATATTAGATTTATATTTGCTTAAACTAACTCGCCTGTGATGCAAGAACTTACTATATAAATATTCAAGATTTTCAAAAGAAACTCGCCTGTCATCCATGTCATGATTAAAGGGCCAATTGCTGTCCAAAGGGTCATCTTCTCGCATTGGTTTTGTTGGAAGATTTTTCAAATAGCTAGCAAGCATTTTGATTGTTACATGTTCTTGTGAATACCGTGTGAGAATATATAGCAACCATCTATTTATACTTAATCAATATTAATAAAATTATTATTTTCTTTTCTAAAATAGCTGATGTATATATATATATACACACACACACACACACACACTAAGTTTTGTTTATCATCTATATATTATTAATTAAAAGACTGGTTATTGCCAGAAGATCATCATTAACCATTGATGATGTCAAAAGATTTTTTCAAATACCAAATAGTTTGATTAATGTTATAAATTCTCTTGAACACCATCAAAATAGTAATCCTCTATTAACATTTACTCGGTATTAATCAAATTGTTATTTTCTTTTCTAAAAAGAAATGATGTGTGTACGTGCGTGTCTATATACACACACACAATCTTAAGAGAGAGAAAAAGATTGTATAGTTTTAATATGTATAAAAAAGATAATGCTAGAGATAGTAAAATAATTTTTAATAAAATATTTTTGGTGTTAACAGTAAATATATTCTTAGGTTTTCTGAGTCTAAATACTATATTCTAAAATTTTTCTTCCTTAGTTTCTTTTCTGACAAAATATTACAAGTTATGAATATATTAATAAATTATTGATTATAAAATGTCTATTGTGATTTTAAAAAATCACTATACAATATACCATAAAAAAACAATTTTGATTTCCAAAAGCCTAAAAAAATTCAAAAATACTTTATTGCATTAGGTTGTTGCTTTTATTCATCGAACTTCTTTAAAAATCCTAACTGAATTTTGTCTTGTACCTTTTTATTGATCAAGACTCACATTAATTATATTTCTTGTTTTTTTATTTTTCAAGAAAATCGGCTCCCAAACTCAAATTTTGTAAATATATCCTTGAAATAAATAATGCGAGAAATTTATTAGGGAGCTAATTGATAATTATTCTTAAAAAATATTTTGTGAAGTTGAATTTTTATTTTTTATTGAATTTCAAGGTAATTATTTTTTTATTTAAAGTGAATTTGCTTCATAATCAAATTACACATAAATAATTTAAATATTTTATAAGAAAATATATTCAGAGAATTAATCGATAAGCAATCAAAAATTTTAGGGGAAATTGAAGTTTATAAAATACTGTTGACCAAAATTACATAATTAATTAAACAAGTGAGCTTAAAAATTTAGTTAATAATCAACCAAAATAATAAGAACATGGTAAACCTAGAATTCACAAAACTAGCATGCTTGCTAAAAAAATATATAAACTCGCATAAAAAATTGAAACATAATCCTAACATATATATTGACATACATATAATTATGCATAAGAGAATGAAACTAACTCTTAATGTATATTCTAAGAATATATTGAAAATATATTTAAACAAAGCCAATAAATGATATTTTCTTGTTGAAGTACTTAGTATATAACCAATCTGAAAATTCATTGTTGTTTTCAAGGATTAATTCTTTGTTTTTATGGTTTTATTAATCCTTACTTGATGCAAAAAGACTTGCTTCAATAAGTCTTCCAGGATTTCAACAACTTCTTCTTATTTAGGTGCGCTCCTAAATAAGATCCAACGAATCAAGAAAATAAAACTTAGAAATCTCTCTACAATGACTGAATCTATACTCTAAATTAAGAGGTAAATAAAAAGGAAAACCAAAACTTAAAACAAAGAGACTATAGTGGAAAACTAAATGAAGAAGAGTGTCAAAGAGTCTGCAGAATTTGTAGATAATTTAGAAACCAAAACTTATATAGAATTAATTCTGATAATTAAAAGAATAAGTTTCATTCATTATCAGCTTTGATTACCTACCATAAAACAAGAATTAAACCGGGATGTTTTGACTCTAAATATGATTTAAGCTCAAAGATCACTTCGCTTATGTCATATCCTCTCTAAAAGCTTATAAGGTGTCATTTGGGTCCAGTTTAACTTTTCACATTCGCATTATATAAACAACAAGCAAAACTTGTTTCTTTCCTACATGAAACGAAAGTTTTTAAAGGGTTTGGGTTTCTTCAAAATATGTCAACCAAGAATTATTTAAAATCAATTTAATTTTTCGTTCGTCCATAATTTATTTAAATCATATTAATGTTTCATGTTAAAAAAATTATGTTGGAGATTAAATTCCAACTAAGTTTTAACCTAAAAAATGGGTTGACCTCACTTTGAATTTAATCTCAAATGTGTCCATTAATCATGTTTTAAATAAATGTTTTAACAAATATAAATGTGTTTAATTTTCATTAGTTTTTCTAAGAGAGATGAATGAAAAAAATAATTAATTAATAAACAGATAAAATGTTAAAGAGGTAATCGATAAAGCACAAACTTTGAGAAACTCATCTAATGTCTCGTGCAAGACGTGGAATGAGATGAACAAGTGAGTTTTGGATCGCAAGAACATGTGGGTTTGAATTGGACAAAGAAGATGAATAATTAGAGGCTGTCTCTCTCTCTCTCTCTCTCTCTGGTCCGCGCAGCCCTTCTTCACATGTTTGCAAAGTAAAGCATTTGTTGAATATCTAATAAAGAAGGGGAAAGAAAAAACCTTAAAACTTGGATTATTCAAACTCATTTTGAAATGTCAAATACTCACATCCCTCTGGATCGATTGTCCTGGAATGTCAAATCCAATTTACCCAAATGTCTCCCATCGTGCATCATAGTATAGAAATTAAATTGTTTACCTTAGGGCAGGGCAGGGCACCACCAAGTTATATTAAAGTGATTTGAAGGCTTCAGAGAGAAAGGGAATTTTAATTTCTACACAACTTATGCAAGTCTCTTACAACAACCCTCGGATCGGTGTTGAAAGATTAATTGCTGATACATACATAGTTATTAATTAGTAGCTAAACATTGCAATAATCGGACGTTCGTTTTCTTTTCTTTTTTTAATTTCAACATTACTTTTATCCAATCACATTAATTATAAATTATAAATTCGAAAAAGATACATATATAGTTATTAATTAGTAATTTTGAAATTCGTTTTTTCTAATTATTACATCATTTAACGATCATTAATTATCTCTCAAGAGATCTATTTACTGTTTGCGAAAAAAAAGAAGAAAGAAGAAAATATTGAAAATTGCCAAATCCAAAAAAAAAAAAAGACCAAATAAATGAGATTTTGCTGGTTTAGCTTGGACTCAAACCATATATTCTTAAGCAAACTTAATTTACATTTTTATTTTATTTTTTTTAAACAAAAAGTCCAATTGATGTTGAGCTACAAAATGAATGTAGTCCTCTTCCAATCATATAACCGTTCAGACATCATCTTGAGGAGGACTCTTCAACAAAATTTACGAACATACTAACCTCGTTAGAAACTTCAACCGTGATGAAAACAAGAATCCAAATCTAAGTACTGTAGGATCTCTTCAACTCAACTGGGACCATAGAAGTTATGCTGAAGAAATTAGTGACAGAAGCAGTTACGTCATAAAAGAGACGAAGACAAATTCAACAACAAAGTGTTTTCTCACAAATTCCAAACAAAGAAAAAAAAAACTGAAAACAAGACTAACAGTGGGATTCTGGCTCAAATTAATTGCGTGTTTGTTTAATGCTTCGGGAGAAAATATACATGTATAGAAATGGATAAACAAATATTTAATTAAATTGATAGAAATAAAAACATAAAATAAATCTATCAACATAAAAAATATATATGGACATATCCTCCCTCTTTATTCTCTCTGTCTCTACTGTTTTAAGATAATAATTAAACATGCAATTCCCTAAAACTCAGCCAATCTTTTAACTTAATTAAATACCTCGTCAAGTTCTTCTTCCCGTTGAATTGATGAAAATTCGCCCTTTCCTTTCCTTTTTGTGTTTTTGGTCTGTCACAATATTGGTTTAATGTTTTCAAATTGCATCTTAGGCCATGGGGTTGTTTTTGGAATTGGAATTTTAATAAATTTTAATTTTTTTATGTATTTCTAAATTGTTTTGATGAGTTAATATTAAAAATAAATTTTTAAAAAATAAAATAATATATATTATTTTAATATATTTTTAAACAAACAATAATTACACTCTCTGAGATGTCCATAGATAGCTATAGGGTATGAAACGCGTTCTTTCATCACGAGAAATTGTGTACAACTTTATGGCTGCAACGTTAAAATTTAAAATATCTAATTTGACTGTAAATAGTTTTTCTATATTTAAATAAACATACTTATTTTTTCGATGACAAAACTAGTAGATCGAAGTGGATTAATTGCACAATATCAAGTAAAATACTGTATCTACTGGTCTCATTTTATTATACAGTTATATTTAAAGAAAACATTCTTTTACTGTGCGTTAATGTCGATGGCGTTGTTCAATTAACAGTGCTATTTTTTTTTTCTGTCACCAAACTTTATTTTTCATTAATTCCATCCTTCCATGTGCTTTTTATGATATTTCAGATATTTTTTTGTTTGTATATTCTTGAGAATTTAAGGTGTTTGATCAGACTTTATAATTTAATTAGAGGGTAATTTATATTTATATCTTAAACTTTATTTTATTTATATTTCAACTCCTGGGTTACAGAAACAAGAGAGAAAAAAAAAAATTGGTTGGCCGCATTCTAGCAAAAAAAAATCAATATTAATTTTAATTAATTTTACGTGACAAGAAAAATGCAATTGTGGTGTTTTGAAACTCTTATATTGCTAAAAAAAAATAGATTGATATGCTCATTGATATTTTAAGATTAGCAATGAATTTATTAAGGTTTTTAGAGTGTTTTATTTAGAAAAAAAATTGAAAATAGATTCTAGAATCCTAGAACTCAGACCTCGACATTTTAACCACCTTCAATGGTTGAAATCCGTATTCCACTTGGAGATTCAAGCCCAAAGTTTGAAAAGTCATAAAAAAAATCATATTTGCAGGTTGTAATAAACACATATGAATCTAATATTAGAGGACAACAACCACTATCTACACCAAATAAAAATAAAATCATATATGTATAAATCTAATTAAGAATGTAATTTGGAAATTAAACATGTTGTACAAAACAGAATTATAATTGAAAGGACCATGTTAATTGTCTAATCCAAATATATTAGAAATAAATACAAGAACAAGAAAATCTCAAATCATATTTGTATATTTTAATTTTTAACATGTATGAAGTTTTATTTTTTTTCCAGTAGAAAGATCCTCAAGTTCAGGGGAAAACTAAATGATCTCAGCCAGGATCACCATTTTGGAGATAGGAAAATGGGTTTGGTTTGGCTATTGTGAAGTGAGATTGAGAGAAGTTGCATACAATAGAGAGAGATGGTTTGGTTTTTTTTTGTTGTGGTTGGTGACTATACGGTGAAATGGAGAATTATTTTAGGGTTAGGTTAACAGGTAAAGATTTAATATTTATATTTTTTTTTTGAGATATTAGGTTGTTTTTGTAAGGTTTGGTTCGGTTTAACGGTTTTAGTTTTTTGAAATCAAAACCAAACTAAACCAAATCTATTTAATGATTTTTAAAATTAGTTTAATCAATTTTTTCTTTTAGTTCAATGTTTTTAATTGATTTTTTTTGTTTACTCGTCGTTCGTTTTTTTCGTTCATCAATTTTTTTTTGAACATCCTATTGTTAGCAAATGTTCTCAAAGTTTTTAATGGTTTGCAAGGAGTTTTTCATCAATGGGTCTGGTAGTGCGGCCTGCTTGCCCATTACTTCATGGTAACCTCAGCTCATCTATGAGCGTGCAATGCTATAAGTTCTAGCAAAGAAAATCAACATTTGGAAATTTCATTTAAATTGAAGTATTCTCAAGTGCTTGACATCTCAAATTCCCATCATTTTATAAGAAGAACTACATTTCCATCTCTGTGTCCAGATAACTTTTTCAAGATAAATCTTGACCCGGCAATTGTCTTCTAATCTTAACCATTTATAAACCCTCTCGAGAACTCTTCGGCAGGATTTACAAGCATGCTCTACTTAGCTAAGAACTTCAATTGTGATGAGAAAAATCTCAAGGGAAACGATACATTCACATACACACAAACGTACAAGTACATTTTGGTCCTAATGTTTTATAATTTTCAAACAAGTCCTTTAGAATTATGACATATACTATCTTTTATATATATATATATATATATATATAGTTTTCTCAGGTATTAATTATTACCCGCACACATATAGTACTCTAGCTCCCCTACTGGTTCCATGGAACAGCTGCCATTGTTGAAAAACAACCGTGGCGTAATTGGTTCTGCGATAAATTTTACAGCACGAAGTGACAAGGACGTAGGGATTAGGTTTGGAATTTTTCCACTCTGTACAGTACAACGCTGTTGTCTGGGTTGCGATATCCAATGGTATCATGAGATCTGAGTGATAGCCAGGAAGACTTGCACATGCATTTCGTTAGAGCTTGATTGATGCAGCAGCAATTAACCTGTAATGGTGAAATGGACTGGTGCTTACCTCATTCGCTGCCTCTAAATTTCAGAGATGATCATCATTGTCATCTTGTATATACAAAAGATGTTCTTTGTTCATTTTGATCTTAATGATTATGTACAGTACTGCCTATTCAAAGGGCGGTTGATATTTCACGAGGGTGGTACAAATTAGTCTACTTTAATCATTCCCTGATCTGAAAGTAGACAGAATATCGACATCAGATAGCCGATTGGCCTTTTCACCAGACCGTCTTTTGAAAATTTGAAGATGATAAAGATTATGAGCTGTTCTACCAAGAAAGTATGGATCATGGAGCCTTGAGTGTATTATTATCTCGCACACTAACTGTTATGCCAGGATTCCAAGGCATGACCTCGAAGTCCAATCGATTAGAGGCAACCAAAATTAAGATTAAATTCAAACTCCAAAGGTCAAAAGTGATTTGCTCCTACATTTATCATCTCATGTCGGGATCCAATACAGAAGATTACAAGAATTGTTAGTGCAGCAACCTGGATTAGGATGGTCTGCCTAAGAACCAGCCCAAAATTTAGTTTTGATGTGCATAAACTAGTTCAAGATTACTTTCATGTATCAATAATGTGATGCAGCGACACTGATTGGCTTGTAGTGCAAAACAGAAAACCTGGAAGTCGAGTCTGGGTCCCAACTCAAGCTATCTGTCAATGATCCATAGAGAAAATTCTTGATGGTCGAATTAGTCATTACCAGAATTTGTCCATTGTTTCTGAGCCTAGCTGTGGTACAGTTTCTAGCCAGTTAAGGCATCCGTGGGGACAGAACCAAAAGAAAATCACTTTGTCATTGATTCCTTTTACGTCATTCACTTCAAGTTTACAAGGTGGCCTTGAGAGGAGAGTAAGAGATGTAATGAAAATGGGAATTACTAATGAATTAATGTTAAGAATGACAGCTAGTTCAGAATATACTTAGAAGACTAGTCTTTTTTGCCTGGTGATCAAAGTCACTCGGACAAGAAACATAAATAATCAGCTGCTTCACTGGCATACTTTTGACAGGCCGCTGACGATAGTAAACGACCAAGCATTCACAAATCCCTGAGGACATGTCTTTCCCTTCGAAAAATTGATTGATTGGATCACCCCATGATTCCCTTCTTGCTCCAGGTTTTGCACCAGAAATAACTCCTACATGTATGAGCGCATCCTAGGCCTTGTCAAGGACTGCCCCCCGTCAAGAAATATGGTTGTCCCAGTCATGTATCTTGAACCATCACTGATTAAGTAGATGACAGTTGATGCTACATCCTTCTTGGCATCAAGCCATCTCTGCATCGGCACTACCTCTTTCACCAACTTCTCTGCCCTCTCCTTCCCTTCTGAAACAGGATATGCATCTTCTAGGTGCAAACCACGAGCGATTCCATTAACCCTGATCTTGTATGTTCCTATCTCCATAGCTGAATGCTGGAAACAATAACCAGAAATGCTGGTGTAAAACAATTATGTTCTTTCATGATATGACAAAAATAACATTGCATCAATAGTGTGATGAAATGCAAACCATTTATGTTCCATGTCATTGCTCAAGATTGAACTCAAAAGATGCTCGAAAGCAGAACCTTGAGTGTCCATTCAATGTAGCTGTAACCCGACTTCGCATGACTTGCATACATATGACGTATCAGAAGAAGACAGATGATGTTATATTCATTATCTTGATCCTAGACTGACAAAATGGATTCAATTATTCTAATTAGTTGTGTCCCACTTGAATTCTGTTTTGCCATTCAAAAGTTATTATTTAGGAAAGCCAGCCAAATAAACCAATTTTGCTATCCAGAACAATGTTACAGAAAACTAAACCAATCCATCTGTATTGACAGGAGGCTTCTTTGATAGATTATTCATTGAAGAAAACAATCTAATTCCTAATAGTGTAATGAAACCAATCTTATCCAGAAACATTGTATGATATTAGCCATTATTATCATCCAACACAAAGTACACCGTGGAATTTATTTTCATTATCCCTTTCCTTACCACCTCAACCAGCATTCCTGGTCTTGATCATCCTAACACAGGAACACCTTCCTCTTCACACCAGACCACTTCTCACCATGCATTAATTTCTTTATATCGCAGATGCAAAAAGAGAATAAGGCATGACATGAACACAAACAAAAACAACCAGAAATTCCATCATTACTGCTAAATGCAGATGTGTAGCAAATGCAAAGGCGGGTCAAGACACAGGCTTCAGGAATTCAAGGTGTTTGCTAGGGTTTATCTCACTTGTATCCTTAAGATAGTGAGCATGCATGGCCCAGGACCCTAACAGAACTGTGAACACACAAAAATAAATATGATTAAATACTAATCGATTCACTTACTCTAACTAATTGCTGTATTCCTGCTGAACATGAACCATATGCAGCAGCCCCTGGATACAGTCCTCTCTCAGCACCAATTATTGAGGTCAAGAATATAATGGAGCCTCCTGAATTATAGTCCCGCATTTTTTTTCCAACAGCCTTCAGCAGAAACCATGGAGCCATAAAATTTATTTTCACTATTTTTTTGAACTCATGTTCTGTTACTTGCAGAGGTTCTTGAATCTTTCCTGTAGCACAAAATTAGAAGTAATAAATTCACTTTCTTGCTTCCAAGTTCCAACTTCATTTCACAAACCTCAGTATAACAAATATATCAAACTGATAATGTTGAAGGGAAACAAGAAATTGAAAAAAAAACAAAAATGTGACTTTAAGTCTTTCCCATTTTCTATCCCATCATCTCCACAGTCCACTCCAAGAAAGAAGAGCTATTTATTTAGCGTTGAAATAGCAAAGAAGAGAGTCCCAGGTGAACAGGCCAGAGGTTAAGCTTCCTACCTCTAACAAATTACAGGATGGATATAAAGGGATTCAAGAGCAGGCCTTCTACTGAACCAAGAAGAAAAACATGCTACGAAGGAGAATAATGGTTTTGATAATTTCAGATTCCACATTTCTTAGAAGATGCTAACATACGTTCCCAGTATAACCTAACCAAGCTACAACAGAACAGTATGTGTACAGCATATATGATACTATTCTTTCTGTTGAGAAACACAAGGGCGGAGGGGAAAAAAAGAATAAAGCACATGTTTATAATACTACAACACAATACAAAGATCATACACAAAATGCTCACAAATACATAAGGCATTATCTACTCTTACTGCCTATAACTCTTATATGGAAAGTGGAGCCCTCTCATCTTATAAACACACATAGAGCACACCTCTCAACTCAACTCCCATAAATGTAGCTCTCACATTTTAGACCCCACACACAAATGAACCAAGCATTTTATACTAACATAAGTCAGTGACATAAATCCGGTTCCTAAGGCACAGCTGGATGTGGAGATAATGTACAACTTTGTTCGAAGCGGCTCTCAATCCATTGTCTGCAACTTTGTTTCATTGTTGAATTTACAAACTATCACAGCTGGCCATTGCAACCAAGTTCAACCGATACCTGTCTTTAATTCGTAGAGTTGGTGTCTCCACCAATGACATTAGAGACTGAGCCAACCATGAAGCACAATGCAACCAATAGTACAAGAGACCAATTAGACTAGAAGTGTACAATTTCTCTACCAGCTGTCTCGCAACTGATATCTCTTTTTATATTAGAAATGGCTGACAGAGGGATGGATTCGAACTCAAGACCTCACCCATTATTACTTTGTAAGAATACTGTTGAGCTATAATTGGTATAACCAACATTATAAGGGAGCACTTTAACAACAATTATTCAGTCCTCCTGGAGTACTCCTCCACTCACCAGAAAGTGGGTTCCACAAATAGGTATCATGGTGGGGTTCCACAATGGGAATATCTAATACTTCCTTTCACTTTAGACATTATATGCTAGTATACATAGGGAACCTGGGTTCAGTTTTTGTGGGGTGCTAAAAATATGAATGCTACATTACATATGTGAGTGTGTTCCTTCTGTGCGTGATGGATGGTGAGTGAACAGAAAATTAAGCAAGCTTGTGTTTTGTACGAGTTGCTGATAGAATTTCTGAGCAATTTTTCATTTCTATATTTTCAATGTGCAAAGTGCCTGTGTTTGCCCAAATATAACAAGAGTGTTTAATTTCTTATTCTTCCACCCTTGTATTTCTCAACACTTCCAACTCATAGTAATTTTTGTTGCCACCACCCTGAATCACAACTATCCTACTTATGCAATGTTACTATTCTAGATACCAAAACTACTGCCAGCACCATAGCTCTATGCATTAATCCTGCATGCACAAAGTCAAGAATCTCACGTCTATCTTCCAGTTGAAAGAGTAACCTGTGTAGGAGGTCTGATCAAATTAATGGCAGAGGAAAAGGGCAAGCACTGCTCCAATTCAATTGTAGCAATGCTTGTTCCTTTCTAAACATTATGACTCATGTGCGTCTATTCCTTGTCAACTTCTTAATAAATAAATTGAATGATTATTATGGCACGAAATACAATATTTGATTGTAATAACTCTACTAATGTCCTTTCTTGTATTGCCATTAAGCTTTGCCAATTCCTTCAATACTCCAGTGGTAACTTGAAGTTCAAAATGAACAGGACACGAGTTTCAATATGGTTTCATCGGTACTTTTAGAATTCATTAGGTATTGGGTTGCAGTTACATTAAAAGTGAATGCGCAAGAAAGGGTCCAAAATCTGCTGACTTCTGGTGAAGTATCAACACTAAAATCTATTTTCAGATGCAGGTTTAACCAAAACAGATGCAGTTCACAAAACAAAGTTCAACACAAAGTCAAATACCAAATATTGCCTTAGTGTTTTAGCTATGATCCATTACAATATAAGTTCCAAATCGTAGTCAATCAGTCACTATCATCCAAGAAAAGAAAAAAAATTGAATCACTCATGAATGATGACAGAACAAAAGATCGAACTTATGACCTGACTTTCCTAGTCTCTCTAATTCTACTTCAAATTAAAAACTCGAAGTAACACCCAGAAACTAGGAAGTTATGGTTCAAATTCCACCTAGTGGAACAGGAAATTCAATGGAAGCAAAGAATAGAATAGACGAAGACACAATACCCAGATAATCAACCAAACAAGATAAAAGTATTATCTACACCGTGGAGAAAGATGTAAAGAGAGACAAAATTACCTTCATATGTATAGCAATGCACAAAAGCATCTAAATTCCCCAAAATCCCACATGCCTTGTCCACTGCCTCTTCAAAACTTGCCTCCCTTTCCTCTCCCATATCCATTTCCACTACCTCCACTGGCAAAGCACCTTTGATTGCACCTGTTATCTTCTCACCGATACTCCTTAAACCCTTTTCATTTCCCATCAAAACCAACCTGATCATACATCACCAAATAACATATTATTCAATAAACCAACCAATCTAGTTGGATTGTTATCTGAATATAAAATTGAACAAAGAAAAGTATATTAACTGTCTTTTATTTTTTTAAAAAAAAAAAAGTCTTTGCTCTGTTTTTCTAAGCATAATAAAAAATCAACTGTCAATTGTAGACG
>Ga0307515_10009232_pt1 | contig 19101 bp, 12 predicted proteins | sample 17_EM_MG_FD_194513 | JGI IMG/M metagenome (GOLD analysis project Ga0307515, IMG submission 194513) | Populus trichocarpa ectomycorrhiza microbial communities from riparian zone in the Pacific Northwest, United States - 17_EM | ecosystem: Host-associated > Plants > Roots > Unclassified | place...
TAGGCTCATCCCGAACACAATCAGAAGATGACATGGGCTCTGAGGGACATATGAGGAGGATTACCGTTTCTCCGACAGCCTCACCCCGAACTTCAGCTTTCGACACATACAACTACTCGGACGAAGACTCAATCAGTGACGCTGCCGAGGTTGAGGCCGCGCTCGCTATGATTGACAACGAGCTAGCAAGTACCGAAGATGCAGTCACCGAATGGTCCTCTCGAGAATCAAACGTTTCGGGCCCAACAAGTTACTCTGGCCGAACCGGCTACACCACCCGAACGGGTTACACAGACACCACAGGTTACAGCGGAGAGACAGGGTATTCGGAGCGGACTGGATTCACCGGGCAGACGGGTCTCACTGGCCAGACGGGGTACACCGGCCCAAGTTACTCAACATACAGCCCATCCAACAGTGAAGTGGGATCCTACTCGTCTCACAGCGGGTCTGGTACCGGCTCACAAACGCGATCATATACCACCGGATCTTATGCGGGTGGTTCTCACCTTTCTTCCGAGGTTTTCTCGCCTCGTTCGGGTCCCGCTGAGCCACATCGGCTTAGCACCATCACAGAACGCACAGAAAACCCTTCACGTCCTACATCGTTTCAACCTTCCGTTGGAAACCGTAACTCGGGGCTCCCTGCTGATAATAATCGGCGGTCTACCCATTCTTCTCATCTACGTGCTGCAACCGACCCAACGGAACGTGTCGCGTCACCAGTAACCGTTCCAAAACGTACCGGAGAACTGATCGCCTTTTTCGAAGAGAAGACGGGCGACAAACCCTCTCTACACGTGCGATCCACCTCTGTTCCTTCTGGTCCCCGCTCCCCCAGCCCATTCACTCCCACCTACGGTTATAACCCTCGACCGACTTCCCGCTCAACGTCTCCAACCAAACCTCGAACTACGGTCAATACCAACCGGTTTGCCATCGGAGATTACACGGATTACACACCTTCGACTTACACACAGACACAAACAGGTGTTACCGATACTTACACTGCGGCACGTACTCAGGGGAGCTATACTTCTACCAGCAGTGGTAATTACTCTGAAGGGTCCGGTGATTCCCCTGGCTTGACGGATTCGTACAACACATCCTCGACTGCCACTCCGACATCAGCCCTCCGGCGCCCGGCAGTGATCCGCTCACCTCTATCGACCGTTCGCAATACCATCAATGCTTGGAAGGAGAGTAAGCCAACTAAGCGCGATGAAAAGCCGGCGGATAATGGGGATGGACTATTCAGCATTCGTAGGCGATCAGAGAGAGGCTCGATCAGGTTGAGGGACCATGCCTTGAGAGGTCCTCGAGATGCGCACTCAGAGCCCGTAGAGAGAGAGCTGCCGGCTACACCTAGGACTGGAAGCGGGACCACGACCAGTTTTCTTCCGCCGCCATTTGATGTATCGGAGCTGGGAAATTATGCAAATGCAGGAGGAAACCAAGAGGTATGCTTGGGCGAACGACTATCGCAACCATTGTTGTCTAATATATTCGGTAGCCTCTGAGAATCGGTCTTCTCTGGTATCTGAACGTTCACGCACCTCCTCCCTATCGATGGCAGAGGTGTCAAGCGGTGCTCTACCCTCACATGCTTCTCCTCTCGTGGATTGCTCCGGGAGGTGGAAGGGGAATTGTAACGCTAGACTTGCTCAACTGCACTGAGGTTCGCTCGGTGCCGTCTCCTACCCACCCAACCGCAAAGGACGATATTGGTACTATTGCTGCTCAAGCTCAGGCTAACGACCAGGATGATCCAGATCTTGGCCACTTGGGTGACATGAACCTTGTGGAGGCATTGTGTCCGTTTCAGCTACTCTATAGCGACGGTATCGAAAGATTGGGAGCAGAAAGCGCCCGTGAGCGTGTCCGCTGGGTTAGTGCTATCTGGTTAGTCCTATTTTTCCTCATTTCCCCCGTACCCGTGATGCTTATTATGTTCAGGGAAGCACTGGATCATTCCGTGACGATCCCTGACAGGTCCACTTCTGGGTCCCCGACGGGTTCCATAAGAACCATCGGATCTATCACAAGTCTCCAATCCTCCACCGTTTCAACAGGAACCGGTTCTGCTTCTACTACATTTGTTCCGCCTCTCGACACCATTCCAGATCTATCCGACTTCCAATCGACGTCCGGAAGTTCCCTCAGTCGCACCCCATCACTCATCTCATCCCATCACACGCGCGCCACCGATGACAACGCAATTTCCAATTCCAGCTACCTCTACCCTGGCGATCCTCGTATCATTGCTCCCAGTCGCAGTAGTTCTCTCAGGAGGACGAGTTCTATGACGGACCTCGACGAGGAGTTTCAAACTGCGGTTCGTCGTGCCAAGGACGCTAAACCAGGCTTGGGATTCGGTCTCTCTTTGGTTGGTGCCCTAACGGGTGACGCATCCCCAGTGACTATTTCGAGTGGCTCCAGGCTCTCTGGAGATGTCCGGGTTACGCCTCCCCCCAGTAACCGCCGAGATAGGTCTGGGACCCGTGGTTCCGACATTTCCACTAGCAGTGACCCCTTCCATTCTACCTCGAGTGATTCCCGGGCCAGGGCGTCGTCTCCTTATTCGTTCTCAACCTTCTCTCCACGCACAGGGACCGGCACGGGCACGTTTACCGGAACAGGCACCACCACTGAAACGGACTCTACCGCACGACCTGCCAATACATACCTCAACATAACATCCGGTGACGAGACCGAGGTGATCCACTCGTCTTTGTCCTATCGGGGGCCGTCCTCTGCTTCCCTGCTTGGTGACTCGCACGATTCCATCGATAATTCTGATTCAACATCGACTCGCAGTTATTTGTCAAGAACAAGGGAAGTTCTCCGGAGGAGAAGGCTAAGCTCTCGTTATTCCTCACATTCGAACGAGGATCCAACGGACAAAGAAAACTCGAGCTACAGCGGTTATACTGGCACTGGGATCAGCACTCTGGAGAGCTACTCCTGCACCACCTCGCGCACTCCTACCCGAACTCCCTCGTCTTACGAACCATCAATCGTCTCTCGCGATCCCGACGATCACAGCGACAGTAGAAGTGATGTCAGAACCGAATCCGCCCTCAGCTATGAGAAGGGTTACGAGGAGTACTACGAGCCGTTTGAGGGGGAGAAAACTCCATCCACTGCGTCGTTCGTTTCCCTGCCAAATATCCCATCAGAGCTCAGCTTTCACTCCGCCGAAGGGACGCCTACGGAGTTCAGAACTGCCAGGTCTCCTTCCGAGGTGCATTCCACTTTCAGCACTGCGGAAGTGTGCACCACAGAAGTGAGCACGGAGTTCGAGACATGCGAAGTTTGTCGGAGCGAAGCCTCTACGGACTTTGGAACCGCCGAGTGTCGTTGTGGACAGAAAGCAAGGACTATTGTGGAAGAAGAATCAGAGGAAGTGGAAGTTGAGGGGTCTATCGAACCATCCAGCGAGATCGAGGAGCCAGAGTCTGTGATCGAACCTGAACCCGAGCCAGTTGAAGTAGAGAGTGTCATATCGCCCCCATCGGAATTACCGACGATCTCTGACGAGGTCAACCCTGAGGATGTCCCACTCCCAAGTTCGAGGAGTCCTGTCTCGACGCTTTCTTCTCTGAGTGGCGGCTTGGGACACCTGATTTCACCACCAACCTCTGTCGAATCTACCTCCATCTCTCCGGTCGTGTCAGGGTCGACCTCATCTGTGCAGATCTCGGCTCCATCCGAACTCTCGGCCACCTCTCTCTCCATCTCGAGCCCAACTGAGTCATCAGTAACCCCCACCGAGATTTCACCTCCTTCCCTACCACTAGAACATGTGCCCACCCCGTCGATCACCGTCTCATCCGAACCACCTGAACCATCCGAACCATCCGAACCATCCGAACTATCCGAACCACCCAAACTATCCGAACCACCCAAACTATCCGAACCACCCGAACCATCCGAACTATCTGAACCGTTCGAACCGCCCAAACCCTCACCAATCAAACGAATCAAACGTGCACCCTCTCTACATCCTTCTCAATGGGCAGAGGAAACTGACATATCCTTTGAATCCTCTGTCCTTGCACCATCGAGCACTATCTCGAGGGGCGTTCCCGAAGGACCGGATATCAGTTTCGAGACGTCGTTCATGCGACCCAGTGCTTCGCAGCCATCCGCGAGCTTGTTAACTAGCCCCACACCTCTCAGTGATGTTCTGACTCCCCGCACGTCCCCCCGCTCACTACCACTTCCCTCGGAGACACCGTCATCGCCCTCTTCCCCAACAACCTCCGTCACTCCCACTCCCACTAATATCTCCTCCCCAACCAGCGGCGCGACGCCGACAACACAGGCAGCTACTCCCTCGCCACCGTCTACGATAGAATCGGAAACTGTCTCTGTTTCGATTACCGAAGGTGCCCCTGTAAGTCTCGCACGCACCCCATCCACGATCTCGACGATCTCCACTGTATCGATTAGTTCGTCCATCTTTGAGACGGAGTCAGCTATTGGGGAGTATCGGGGTGAGGAAGAACCGACAGAGCCTTCGTTGCTATCGACTAGTCGGTCCTTGACGGTTCCTCGCTCGTTGACACCGCGGCCGGTACGCTATCTCGACCCCTCAGGGTTATCTGGACTAACAGTTCCACAGGGATCTCCCCGTGATATTGCTCTTCCGTCATCTCCTGAGCCTTCAGTATCGATGAGCGTCTCAATCGCGACCCCGGATTCGCAGATCCCATCAATTCACAGTCAACTAGCCACGATTGTTTCCGAGCCTCCTCGGGAGATCCTCACGCATGACGTCAACAAACTCCTCTCATACCTGCACGACACTAACGCTGCTCGTGATACACAACACGAGGAGCTCACGGACCACCTACGCGCCATCGAAGATGAACTGTTAGATCTGTCGGATTTGTTGCGCAGGAGGGAGGCCGAAGTTCGTGCCCAAACCCCGGAGCGTCCCCCTGAGGTCCGTCCGCAAAATTTTCCACGGGTGCTCGAAGATGTTCCCCCTCCGGTGCCAATGAAAGATAGATCTGTGGGTTCAAGTCGCTCCGTTTCGCCTCCGCCAAAGCCAGCTGGTCCTCGAATGATTGAAATGAGCCGTCCTTCTTCGCCGATGTCCTCACCTACGTCCAGTCTCGGGCAGTCGTGGTTATCTTCGCATCACTCCGATGACGACCTCTATTCCTTCATCGGAACGGAACGGTATCCAGATCCAGATCCAGGACCGATGGAGGTGGAACCCCTCGACCAATCACCAACTCGTAGCTTCAAGTCTGAATCTTCACCATCCGACTCATCTACATCGCTCGACGAAGAATCCTCCTATGTTTCTTCGAGTCTGTCTTCATACCTTGGACCACCCACTCCCCAGGACGTACCTTCAGTTCCCTCTCTCCCTATTTCTGAGGGATCTTCTGGTTCCTCTCTCTCAAAGACTTCTAAGAGCTCACTTTCACCGCTTTCGATGGGGGGGATGAGGCCGCTCCCATCTCCAACCCCCTCAGTCGCATCCGAAGGGACAGTTCGCGGTCCGGAGGTGCCCCTGGCAAACCTTCGATCTCTACTGGAAGATCTCAGACGAAAAGCCGATGAATTGCAGAGAGGTCAATCGTCAACGAACGAGTTGATAAACGAGCTGAAGGGAAAGATTCGGGAACCATCACTCGGCAAGATTGAGGATATGTTACAGCAACTTTTGAACCGAGCCGCAGCGCCTCCTCCAGTCCCCCCTCCTCCGCCAACAGAACCCGAGACGGAAGAGAGTACCTCTGAGTTATCGTCGGGTGTCCTCCGTGAACGCGTTGAGGCTATCCTACAGAGGCACAGAGAACCTCTCCCACCGATTCATCAACCCACTCCTGTTCGCCTTGGTCGTCCAGAGGACCTCTTCCCTGATTTCCAGACCACATCGATTCCCCCAACTGTACCGGTTCCACCTCCAGCTCTCCAGCCGTTCGTATACCATCCCGCTCCTCGGCCACCGCGAAGCACCAGTCCCAGGGCTGACATTCCAGCTCGTTCCATGTCCGTACCCATTCCTCAACCAGACAGGACGATATACGGGAGGCGCCGTCGACCCGCAGTCAGGCGTACAGGAATTCCAAAACCACCCCCTTCCACGGCCCTGACCGCGACGGATTTCCATGACCCTCATGACGAACCAAGGACTCGACCGACCACCGGCATGGGGACACCCGGGCCTGACTTCCTCGCCACAGTCCATGATGGGCGTAGGAGAAAGTATCCAGATGGGTTCTGGAGCAAGCAGGCAAGTTACATGTACTGTTTTCGTGGGAGTAAGTTAATCATTCGTTCACCAGACTACCGAGGTTGGGGATCGACCGGCTACAGCACCACCCCTTGGAGAAGTATCCGAACCATGGTATCGCGATCGTCCAGTATGTCTCTCCGATATGCGGAGTTGCTGTTCGCTTAACGTTTCCTTCAGAGACAACCACGGCCTGAGGTTCTGGTCCCTCCTCCTGGCGTAATCACCGGTGCCCCAACGCAACCTGATCCTCCCCCGCCACCAACATTTCTTCTCCCTGAAAACGTAAGCTCTCCCCCCATCCGACCCTGGGATTTGACTAATCACCTCTCCCAGACCGCTTCTGATTCTTTGCTCAATGACATACTGGGAGTGATGAGGGTACTTCTTCCTCATGATTACCGTTAATCCAAGCTAAATATGTGTGCCGTCAGGACAATCGCTCGTTCCAGATGGCCTCTGTAGAACAACAGAACCTTCTGATTGACCACCTCAATCAACTGAATCAATGGCTCGCCCGTGATCAGCAGGATCGACACAATGAGTTGAGGGGCATCTATGCGAGAGTTGAACAACTTAGAGAGGATCTCAATCGACTACACCAAGGTATACTAACCTATCTTCATCACAGCGCGACTTGATTTACTGAAAGTTTCACCTCAGCTGGGCCTCCTCGACCAGGGGTGTACGGTCAACCTGGACCACAAATAGTAATCCCTCCTGTTGGGTCCGTGCAACCACCCCCATCCACAATCCCAGATCAAGCCATCCCCATGCCAATCAGCTATCCTGGCTACCCAGGAGGCTTTGTACCGGAATCACAGATGACGTCGGGCCAGATGCCACAGGGTCCGATGGGCACTTATCCTGTTGTACCACCAGGAGTTATTCCTTCAGGGACCGAGACATCAACCGAGGGCTCGCCAGTCATCCCCCCTCCCCCTCGACCACAGCACTGGGTGACTGGAGAACCAGACGTCGGCGTTATACCCCCAATGCCTGAGCATCCTCATCACACCCAGCAGCCCTTCGGGCATCGACCGGGGCGGCCGCCATCCGACTCTGACGAAGGACCAATCGTGATACCAGCTGCCCCACCTATTATTGTCCAGCCTGCCCCTGAACCAGGGCAAGTAGCCCCCATCATCGTGCCTCCTCCAGGAACAGCCAGACCGGTATCTCCAAGTCGCCAGTCATCGAGTTCGAGTAGCAGCAGTTCTGGTTCATCCTCCACCCAACATGTGACCTCTTCTGACATCCAACAAATCCCGTACCGTCCCGGAAGCCCCAGGGGTCGACGTACCACTCCTAGCAGCGGGAGTTCTGCCAGTTCCCGTAGTCCCACGCCGCATCATACCACCGTCGTCAATGTGGGGGCTCAGCAACCCGCCCAGACAATGATGCCCACCGCTCCTACGATGATGCCCCCCGGGACCATAGTCGCCCCCCCCGGGACTGTAGTTGGACACCCCGGACACCCCATCAATGTTGTCGAGTCTACTCCCTCTGATCACCGTGAACAGGCGTTGATCCATCCACAATTGCCCCCCATTATCATCCAGCCACCCGCTTGGCCCCCACAACAACAACTTCAGCAGCCTCCTATCCTCACTACTGTTGTCGATCCTGAAAGACGCAGAAGCAGGCGCCGTAGATACTCCACTTCGTCCTCATCGCCCTCACGTTCGAGATCGAGATCAAGGGAGCGTAGAAGGAGGCGGTCGTATTCCCCCTCGAGAACGTCGCGTACCCGTTCATATACTCCGACAAGACGACGACGTTCCCGCTCTCCCTCGTACAGCCCCTCGAGGCGCACTTCTCGTTATTATAGTCCCTCGAGGCGTTCTCGCTCGCGGACGCCTACGAGGCGCTCTCGCTCTCGTTCGCGGACACCTACGGGCCTTCCAGGGCAAGGTGTCACCGTCCTTCCCGTTCCGACTGTCCCTAGCCATTATCCACCACCCCCGTCGGCGACTTCTTCTTCGGAGATGCAGCCACAGCTATCTGCCCCAATCTATATCCAACCTGCCCCGCCCCCCGGCATCCCTGGTATGGTTCAACCCGGAATAGCTATGCCAGGTGTTGTTCAACCTGGGGGTGTCATGATCCAGCCTGGGATGCCGCAACCTGGGGGTGTCATGCTCCAGCCTGGGGTGCCTCAACCTGGGACTTACATGCCTGCACCAACGACTTACCTTCCTCATCAGCCTTCGTACGCTCCTGTGCCCACTACGTATGCCCCTCCATCCCCAACCCATCGGACACGTCATTCCTCTCGTTCTCCCTCGCGACGCTCACGACGCTCGCGCAGGTCATCTCGTAGCCCTTCCTCACGCTCTAGGTCAAGCCGTGGAAGAGAACCCACAGTTCTTGTTGTTCCCCCTGGTGGGACCACTGCTGTCCCCACAGCAACCGTTCGCCGATCGAGGTCGAGATCGAGATCACCCTCCAGATCACCCTCCAGACGTCGCAGAACCCGAAGGCTTCATCGCCGAAGTCCAAGTCTCAGTTACAGCTCTGATCCCAGTGACTATAGCAGGCCAAGTCGTCGACGAGGACATCACAGACATCGCCCTACTACTTTGTCTGGGACACCCAGTCCCGAAGAGGCCGATAGTCGTTATCGAAGAGTTCTGATACGTCCTCCCAGATCCGGAGTCGAAGAGGTTCATGAACCACCGCCCGTCAGAATTGTGACAGCCTCTCCGACTCGCCGACAATATTCCCCGAGCAGACTCACGTACGTTCCAAGCCGCAGGGATCATTCTCCCAGTCGTACCCACAGGCCATATTCTCCCAGTCGTACCCACAGGTCATATTCTCCCAGTCGTACCCACGGGCCATATTCTCCTCCTCGCACGAGATCCCCTTCGCGAGCATACACACATCATTCTCCGTCACGCACTCACCGTACTCGCCGTTCTATATCATACTCTCCTCGAACAAGGTCCTCTGTCAGCCCTCGATCGCGACGCGTCTTGCATCGAAGACACTCCCCTAGCAGTACAAGGTCAGGAACTCGAACCCCAACACGACGTGTCAGCCGCAGCCCCCCAAGGCGAATTGTTGGTCGGAGTCCGACCGGAACTAGGCGAGGTACAAGTCGAAGTCCAACTAGAACTAGACGAGGCGCGAGTCGAAGTCCAACTAGAACTAGACGAGGCGCAAGTCGAAGTCCAACTAGAACTAGACGAGGTACAAGCCGGAGTCCAACCGGAACTAGACGGGGTACGAGCCGGAGTCCAACCGGAACTAGACGGGGTACAAGCCGAAGTCCAACTAGAACTAGACGAGGCGCAAGTCGAAGTCCGACCAGAACTAGACGAGGTGGAAGCCGAAGTCCGACCAGAACTAGACGAGGTACAAGCCGGAGTCCGACCAGAATTAGGCGAAGTACAAGCCGAAGTTCTGCAAGGACAAGACGAGATAGAAGCCGCACTCCAACCAGGTTAATCTCTCGACGTCCTCCGACGGGACGTAGTCTTAGTGGTAGCCCGAGTCGTACCCCGTCGAGATACAGAAGAGGCAGATCCAGAAGCATCAGCATCACCCCTACCGAAGAGCGCTCCGTTAGCCTGACACCGCCTAGAAGACGTCGCGGCAGCAGGAGCCCCTCCAGACGAACAGGGAGGTACAGAAGAACTGTCCGCAGATCAAGGAGTTACACGCCCACCCCATCTCATTCGATTACCCCATCATCTTCGCGATCCCCTCGGCGACCTCCACCTACCCAACCCACTACGAGAGTTGTGATCGGCCCAGGTCCTGCTGGTACTACCCCGACGTACCTTCCTTACGATTCCCGACGTTCTGATGTCGTTACTATCCCCCGTTCGGTTGAAGGAGAGGAACCCACGCCCTTGATGAGACCCGCTACACATATCCGTCGGTGACTATTTTTTCTCAAGGAGATCTTCTGCTAACGTCTTTCTAGCACCACCAAGTCTTCGTGACCAAATTGCCGAAGGGGACACGTCGGTTCCATACTACCCTCCTTCTGAAACTGGCAGGACTACACGTATTCAACGATCCGCCACTGACGAGTCGGTCATTATTGACGGGTCCAGTCGCTCACGCTCACCCAGCCCAAGACATGTCCCCCCTCCCAGTCGTACTCGTCCTAGAGCAAGGTCCCGCTCGGGGCCAAGATCCCACGAACTTACCTTCGCAGACGGAGAACGTGAACGGGATGATCGCTTCAGGGACCTCGAGGCACGCATGGGCGACCTTGATGAGGCGGCCACCGAGGCAGAAGACAGGAGGGAGAGGATCTTCCGCGAGAATGAGGAGGCACGACAAGGAATCTTTGACGAGACAGAGTTGGGGAGAGCAGAGGAAGCTGCTCACCGGCGGAACCAAATTTGGGCAGACTTGGAAGAGAGACTCCGAGCCCTCCCCCCTGCTACGGTAGCTGCGGTCCCACATTCAGACGCAGGGTCAATCCACTCTATACTTGTGTCCGAGAGCACTGCCTCAGTCCACACCCCGCCGATCACCCCCACCATACCTATCACACCGGTCGTTCCAGGGTCACCAGTCCCCCTCCCAGTGGTAGAACCTGCGGAGCACGTTTCGATCCCCGAGGATGCAGCATCCATAGTCCAGTCCATGCGGACCGCTGCTGCTCGTCACGCTGAGGAGATCAGAGAAATTGTCGAGCTCGAACGCGAACAGATGGCTAACGAGCGAGCGGAACTCGCAGCAGAGAGGGAGAGAATGATGGAGGAGCTCCACCAGGGGCGTGCTCGTTTGGATGAGGAGAGGGAAGCTAGGATCGCAGAGTTGGAGACTGAATTGGCGCAGGTGAAGGCAGATCTTGAGGCCGAGAGGGCACTGAGGGTTTCGGAGGAGGCAGACCGCAGGGAGAGAGAGAGATCGGAGGATTTGGAGAGGCATGAGGCTGTTCACACTCAGCTCGGCGATATAACGAACCTCGTCCAAGAGCAGCGGGATGAGTGCGCCAGGAAGAAGGAGCTGATGGATGAGCGATGGAGCGAAAAGCTGAATCGTCGTGTGGAGAAGGACGCTCAGATCGGTAACCTGTACGATATGGTGACGAGGATCATCGAGGACAGGGAGGCTGAGAGGATCCGGAGGGAAGAGGAGAGGATTGCTGCTGAGTCTCGACCAGGTACGTTGACCAGCCATCGGTATTCAGCCTTGACTCGGCTCTGAAACTGTTTAGGGATTGAACGTGTGTTGGAGGAGCTTGCCCGCCAGAATGCGGAGCAGCGCGAACTGTTGGACCAGATGGCCGAGAGCTGGAGGAACGATTCCGCCAGGAATCGTGAAGAAACATTGGCTGCCATTCGTGAAACTGCGAACGAGCAGGTTCCCTACAATGTGCAAGGGGTAAGCTTTTTATATCCCGCCATCTACACATCAACTCACACAACAAGCAGTATCTCGATGAGTTCAGCAAGTCCCTTGCAAATGAGGTTCGTATGCTGTTGAATGAAGTTGGAAAACTCCGGGAGGAAAAGCGGAATATTCAATTGTGAGTTCCTTCTGCTCTGCACGTGGTTCCCGATTCTAACTGTCTCACAGCGAGGTGGGTACCTTGCTTACCTTGCGTGCCAAGTACCGACCAGGTGGAGAGTTTGATCCTGACTGGTACGTACTCTCTCGAGCCGTCCTGGCGGCGTTCTAATGTCCAATCCCTCTCATAGGAAACCTGATCCTGCTCACTATGGCGGTCCCTGGCCACCTGGCGGAGGACCACCTGGACCACCTGAGGATCAAGCTCCCCCTGAAGCCCCTCCTCCTCCTCCTCCCGAGCCTGCTCGTCCAGCTTGGAGAACAGTCCAACAACGACCTCGCAAGAAAAAGGCTAAGGAGCCACCCCCACCGCCTCCTGGGCCTGCACCTCGACCCACCGTCTCTTCATGGGCCAAGTGGGAACGTGAGTATTTGTGGTTTACTCAGGTTACTACCTTTACTGACTTGCCTTTCTCTAGCTGATACTCGATATGTACCCACTCCGCCGACGACCGAACCCCAACTACTCGTTCCACCTCGAGGAAGTCCTGGGTTGTTCGGGCCTCGTTCCCCCCGCGACTCTCTCCAACCGTGATTTGGCTTTCTTGATCGTGCTCTATAGATTGTTTAACGACACTTCACGGCCGCTTACACTCAATTGTATGTGCGCCTGCTGAACCGTAGTTTCTTCTGCTTGTCTATGCCGTTTCGTTGCTATGCTTTGCTATGAACTACCAACTAACCCCATTCCAACACGTCGCGCTTGTTCGTTCGTTGTCTCTTGATTCCTTGCATCCTTGGCACATGTATAATACATTTTTCACACTGGTTTCCGTGCTCATGTTTTGTGACTCGTCATCTATTTTCCATCTGCTCGCCTAATCTTTCTAGTCATCATTCTATATCCCTACAACTAAGGCTTATCTCATCGGCAATGTACCATTTTACTACTGCCGAGACCGTTTGGAAACGCGGGATCGGGAACCCTTGGATCGTAATCCAAGTCCGACTAATTCCCGTTCCGTTGCCGTTCCGCATTCCCACGATGTCTCCTCCTTGGGCGTTAACATCACTAACCAGGCCGAGACTGGGCATTCCAGCTCGGGCGCTGTGGGGACGAACCTGCACCCCTGCAACACGCGCATCACCCCGGAAATACTCGAAAGCATCTCCTGAGGCGGGCTCAGACCCTGGCTCTCGCGTCTTGACCGACCCAGAACGGCCGGACCTATTTTACCACTTACTCGAACCTCCTTCTGCTGTATCTGCGACGAACTATGTATTCGGTCTGTCGTTTTTGAAGACGCTAAAATTGAAAGGTGACGGAGGGTTCCCGCAAATGATTGGGTATTTGCCCGCGAGCGAGGGCGGGGATGCTATCGAGGCCGGGTTGAACGATTTCAGGGAGAATCGTAAGTCAGCGTCGACCTCGAGCGACACACATTGCTAATGGTCTCGCCTTGCAGCTGGGTTCAGGAAAATTCTTCACGAGGCGATACGTGAGGGGTTGGAGGAAGGAGTTGACGAGGTTCAAGCGAATGGGGCGCGCCAGCTTCAGGAAGGGTGGATGCATATCCACGGTACGCCTCTTTGCTACGATCACCCTCACTCATCTTGGTTCGACTTGGGGATTGTGTCGTGCTTATAAGCTTCTAGATGAAAGGAATATCCCACCTCTAGGCCGCATTGGAGATCCTGATGACATCATAGCGTCTGTGAGGGTGCAAGATGGACAGGTGAGTTTCAAAGCGGTTGATACCGATTGTATTTAGGATGTTACAGCGCTGAAACCTTTGCATCGCAGTTCTTAACGGAAACTTACCAGCCGATGCCCGCGTATCGAGTATGTACTTCGGATGGAATGTTGAAACTCACAGAAGGTCTCGCCCAAAAGCTGAAGCAGGTCCTGGAAAGAGCTACGTGATGTATCATCCGCATTAGTGCCGTGGAGGTGGGCTTCCTTGGAGTGTATCTATGAGGTCAAGCACTCACATTGTTCCGTTGAGTGCAGCTTAACACCTCCATTCGAGACGGAGTGTGTAAACTCGGTGCCAGCCACCCATCATGCATCATGCATCACCGCCACCAACTCAATTCGCTCAGCAATTCTGTTGGTCCATTTGGGTCATGGCATGAGTGTTTTGTGGTGCCATTCCTCCGTTGGACTTTCTTTGGGCCTCGAGTATTTGCGGTAATTACATAGAGTAGAAAGGATATGCGTCCTTGCAATAAAGAGGAATAAAGGAGTGGGGGCATGTGCGCCTGTGAAAAGTCCGAGCTTTATCCTTGAACCAGGAGTGGTAACAAAGCGGGCGCTCGGTCTCGGTGCACCACTACTCCATGGGATACGGGCACCGTGGACCCCTTTGCAACTCATCCCTCCTCTCCTCGTGATCATGTTCATACTATCTATTATTCTTTCCGCAGCCTCGCTCCCCATCGTTTGCGCCGCCCCATGGCAGAAAGTGTATGTGAGACAGTCAAGAGGCGATGATGCCAGCACAGGATCTTCAATTGTAATCTGGGTATGCGCATCTCGTTCTTTGTCAATGGAAGTCAGACACTGAACAGTACGTTTTGTTCGGCATATATGGCAGGCTCCAATCGTCGCCGTCGGAGTCTTCGTCCTCCTTGCTGGTCTGGTCGTGTTTCGTGAGAAGCGGAGATTGGCGAATAGTCGAACTGGTACCAGTGGAAATGCGGTCTCCAATGGCACGAGTACCACCGCCACCGGTCAAGCTCGTGAACTAACAGCAGCAGAGCTCACTGGTGGCACACGCCCCACGACTGCGGCCGCCAGAAGGCCGCGGCGACCTCGTAGGACCCCCAGTCAAGTCTCAACCAGATCTCTTCCAGCATATATGAAAGAACCCGGCGCCCACGAAGTCGTTATCTATCGGTATGTCTCCGGACAGCCTCGTCCTCTTCGTGTCTCATTCGATCATAAATGGGCAGCGGTCTTGAAGATATGGACGAAGACGCCGAAGGGGAACAGCGAAATGTAAATGACTCTACGACCACCCCCGACATGACCTTGAACACCGAGAGTACCGACCGCGACTCCCATGAAATTACCCGTACCTTCTTACCGCCCCGCACCGACTCACCGGAATCGATACGGCACAGCGCTCACCTTAGCCGGAACAGTTACGATCACCACGGCTCGGACGAGAGCCACGCTAGGCTGATTGATGTTCGAAGAGGGCAGGCACCGGCCTACGAGACCATTGACCTTGATGTCATGGAGGTCCCTGCACCCGTCCACCCTCGCCATAATTCCCAGTCTGCGCGGATACCGGGCTTCTTCAGTAGATTCATGCCACATCGTGCGAACAACAGTACTGCGAATGACCTGGTTACGCTTTCATCTCCGCCGAACGCTCAAAACTTCTCTCCCTCACACTCTCGTGAACCCTCAGCCCAATCTGGAGTACCAGGTGCACCCCGTGCGGACCCGCATAGCTCGCCGACGAGATCTCGTATCGGTCAAACCCATCGAGATCGAAACAACAACTTGAGCACAGGTTCCGTGTTCACCGTCCTATCCAAAACGCTATCGAGGAATCATGATGATGGACCATTGACTTCACCTTCGATGATTTCTCTTAACTCGATTTCCCCTCCTTTTACTCACACCACTACCCGTACCGAATTCACCTACCCCCGTACTGGACCCACATCCGAGCAGATCAAGTTCCTTTCTTCAAAAGAGACATTTGGAAGGTTCGCTCTCCCATATGGACCAGATGCCGTCGCTTTCGCCGCCTCGTCATCGAGACAGGATCTCCCACCGGATTTTGATTCAATCCATCGGCCGAGTTTCAGTGATCTTCCACCTAATCATGATGGTAGATCTACTTCTAACCTGGGAAGGCCAACGAGTATGAGGAGGCTCAGTGGTGGCGATCATTCGGATCGTGGGGAGTCTCCATTCCCTGAATCCGTGGAACCGTCCTCCAATTCCAGCTCCCTGACGGATCCTCCCTCACAACTGTCGCTGTCGAAGCAGAAATCGACTTCAAACCTCGGAGTCAACGCCCTCACTTCACCGTCACAACTCTCGTTATCGAAGCAGAAGTCGACCCCAAACCTCAGCGTGGGTCGTCCCCCCCTGTCGAAATCCTCTTTGAAATCCAAATCGATGGCGAACCTTCAAAACGATAGAGACGGCAGCCTGCCCCCACGCTCTGTCTCCGCTACAGGTTCCTATTTTACCGTAGAGAGCTTCCAGACTGCTCACGATGACGGAGATGGCTCTGCGCCCCCGTCACCCATGGGTGCCCTGGGGCCAGTTCCGCAGATCATGGTCCAACTGCCGTCGAATGATCCTAGTTCGACGAATTTAGCCGAGGACGGAAGTGGCAGTGAGACGGAGGAGTTCTTCGATGGAGATGAAGGTACGGAAGGTAGCGAGAGCGGGGATGAGGAGGGGGAGGGTGCCAACGATGGAGGGAACAAGACTCCGAGGGCCCCCTCGATGAACGAGAACATTCAACCGCATGCTGAGGGAGGGGACCAGGAAGTCGGGGGAGATAATCCATGCAGCACGACTGATGAAGGCGACAGCGAATCCTCCGTATCAGAATCTAGCCCTAGAGGACCTCAGGGCACGTGCACCCGTACCTCTACCTCCTCTTCATCATTGGACTCGGAGTCAGGTTCTGATGAGAGCGAAGTTGAGACTCATTCAAATAACACGGAGGTGGACAAAACGTTTGTGACAACGGATTCGGAAACTAGCCGGATGCGACATATCTACGAAGGGACGGACGTGACCTTGACCCCAGAGATGGTCGCTGCTACGCTCGATACAAGATCTCCTGATCTGACCAAGACAAGTGAGTCACGGACGGCTGCTGTTGAAGCTTAGGCAGGGGCTTCGACCTCAGTTCCTTGTCACCTTTTCGACATCCCCCTTTCACCCCGACATCCCCCCCACTGCTCATCTTGCAACCAGTCTCCCCTTCCCCTCATCTACTTGTCTCGTTTAATTTTGTACTGCTCTTTACCGGGTTTTTATTGTTCTCATTATGAACTTACATTCCTACGCACCTTACGGACGACTTCTCCATACTACATACTTTGTTCCCCCTGCATTTCATACCTCTTAATAGTGTACTAGTTCACTAGACGACGAGTACGTACTGAACTTGGAAACGACAAGGATGTACCCCACGTGAATTAGCCTACGACCTGGGGGTACCTCTGAGTTGCCCAGGGTGCATAAGTGCGAATCAAGCGTAGTGTTCCGGGATCTGTTTCCGTCCACTGAGATACGAACGAGGCTACGTGTTTGGCGGCATCCCAAGGAGCAACAAGAGGGTCCTTTAGTCTGATCCGCCCTCAGAGCCTGTCTGGTCGAGTGTTGATCCTCGTAGCTGTTGGGCGATGGCTGGCGAACACGACCGTGGACCCACTCGCCTTGGACTTGGTGAACCTTGACATCTGTACCCCCACGACCTTGCCGCGGGTCCGCCTCATTCCCTGACATCGCAGGAGTCTCGTTATTCTTTTCGGAGCTACTCTGCATGTGACTTTACTCGAAACCCTCAAGTCCACATCGAATATCATCCACGCCTGGCCCTCCCGCACGCGATTCGGTTGAATTCGCGCGCCACAAATAAGTCCGTTTCTCCTTTCGCTCCGACCTTCTATCAGCCCACATGCCGCAGACATCTACCGCCGCGCTCTACCGTTAGGGCATTGGCGACTTGCGCTACCAGCATAGTACGGGCGGATAGTTACGCCGTAACCTCACGAGTTCGCAGTACACGCGCCCCAAATAGCGGCAGAGCAAATTGAAAAGTCCCGATTCTCTGGCCGGTCATTCTCTGTTTGCTGGGTGGGATTGTGGGGGGTAGAAAATGCATGGAATGCGATTATCGGTGTCATGCCGTGCTAATGCTGGCAATCGAAGGATGCCAACTCTGGATGGAGGGTTCTCGTACCGTCACTCTCAGATCCATTTTTCGGCGCCCATTACTTCAACAACTGTCACCGTTACCGTCAGGCAACCCACCGATGCATTACAGAGCAACTCTACAATATTCAAACTCTCGTCACATACCGCTGATCTGGTGACTAAATTGATCAAATATCTGGGTCTTGATATGGACTTCCAAATCGACAGCCCATGAACGTCAAACACATGGTTTACCCCGCGCCCTCTGCGTGCACAACTTGAGTCCAGCACCTGCCGCTCAACACACTTCACTCCCATACCTTTGCTGCCATGGTCCAAGACAACCCGAAATCATCCACACGAAACACCGAATCAACGAGAGGTCAGATCCCGCCCATTCTGTGAGCTAGCCACCATCTGACACCTGTGTGAGCCAGTGTTCTCAAGCAATGCGTCTCCGGCGTTGCATTTCCTTCCACCGCTCGACTCCAGGTCGGAAGAATTTGGAGAATTATTTCGGTCATGTTTGTCGTCCAAGGATGAGCGCATGAATATCCTGGCGTTGTCTGAGCAAGATGCGAGGCTTTTCATCGAAATCATCGACAGGGCATGTTCCTCTCGGATGTCATTCGACACCCGTTCTAATTATTTTTATTCCCGGATATAAAGGCATTCCGAGCTGCGCAGTTAGATACCGAATTTCGCCAGCTTGCTTTCAGTGTTCTGGGGGGGTTATGTGGCAGGATAGGACACCTCCCGGATTCCTACCTGTTATCCGACCAATTCGATCTTTCCGGGATGCCTCGTGCCTCTGGCGGCTTTGCTGATGTTTGGGTGGAAGTCTTCAACGGGAAAAACGTTGCTGTAAAGTCGCTGAGAGTTTCAGAGGTGGGCGACAAAATGAAGATACGCAAGGTCAGAACACAAGCTACATCTTCTCATCCGCTAACGCACCGCACAGCACTTCTGTGAAAAAGTTGCCATATGGAAGAACCTGTCCCATCCAAACGTCCTCAATCTTATCGGGGTTCCCGACACCCTCGAGTATGGGAGGTTCTCTATGATCTCTGAATGGATGGCTAATGGCAACATCGTGGAGTACGTTCGTAGTAAAGCTGGAAATCACCTTAAGCTCGTAGGTTTCAACCGCACATTCCTTTGTCGCTTACTGAATACCTTGCAGCTCGCAGATGCCATCGAAGGACTAAAGTATCTTCACAATGCCGATATCGTGCATGGTGATTTGAAGGGTGTAAGCCCCTTCACCCGCATCCCACGAGCTAGCCTCATGTGATTGTTCAGGCTAACATTCTGATTACGAATGCCAACCCCGTCACCGCATGCCTCGCGGACTTCGAGTTTGCGACCATCATGTGTGATCCAAGCCTCGGGGTAGAGTTGTCGGAGTCCATAGCAGACGGGGGGGCCACTCCTTTCATGGCACCAGAGCTCCTTTTTCCATCAA
>Ga0307515_10009233_pt1 | contig 19096 bp, 26 predicted proteins | sample 17_EM_MG_FD_194513 | JGI IMG/M metagenome (GOLD analysis project Ga0307515, IMG submission 194513) | Populus trichocarpa ectomycorrhiza microbial communities from riparian zone in the Pacific Northwest, United States - 17_EM | ecosystem: Host-associated > Plants > Roots > Unclassified | place...
TATCGATGAGCAATCGACGGCCCCCGATTGGCCCAGACGCAAATGTTCATCTCTTTTCCGCCGCGATAAAGCTGCTTTCCCGCTGATGCCGCTGATGATGCGACGTTGGGTTTACGCCTTCCCACTCTCCCTTCTCCACCACCTTCACCGTCCCACCCGACTTGCAAGCCAAATAGCACCAGCACGCAGAATGACGTCCACCGTAGAGATCGACGTCTCTAGCCTCAAGGATGGAGAGATGCAAGTCGACGTCTCCAGGCTCTCGCTGATCTCCTGATGAGCCCTCAGGAAATCCTTCCAATTCGCAGACAACACCAAATACGAAGATGGAAAAGAGACGGCGTATAAAGTCCTTGTGTCTCGTCTGGGCGATAACTACTGTGCAACTAGTGCATTCTGCACTCACTACGGCGCCCCACTTGAGAAAGGCACCCTCACCGCCGATGGCAGGATCGTATGCCCGTGGTAAGTAGCGTGTGTCTACATCTCCACCTAAGTTTAAACCTGAGCCGGTGGTCTCCAGGCACGGCGCTTGCTTTAATGCCCACACTGGTGACATCGAAGATGCACCTGCCCTAGCAGCCCTTCACTCGTTCAAAACCGAGTTGCAAGGTAGCAAGCTAAAGGTGACTGCTGAGCTCGACAAGACCTCAACCAAGGACTGGGGCCGCCAACCAAACCTGCCATCATCCTACGAAACGACTGCAAATGGTGTCGTCATCGTTGGAGGTGGCGGTGGTACCATGCATGCGATTGAAAGCCTACGCGAGGTCCGTTGCGAAGGATTTCAAGGTTATTGATTGAAACCCATACCCCTCCACCAGAACGGCTACGACAAACCGATTACAGTCATCTCCAAGGAGAACTATGTTCCGATTGACAGGTGAGCATAGCCCCCATGAAAAAGAACTGTACTCACTTAGGACAATAGGCCTAAGTTGAGCAAAGCCCTTGTGAAGGCCGCACTGCGGAGCAAAGAGGACCTCACTGGCAAGTATGGTGTGACTCTCAAGTTGGGAAACGTAGGTCGATCCGCTTCGCGTGGAAACACCTATCTTAAGTGACTCTACAGACTGTGACCAGAGTCGATCCTACAAACAAGCGAGTCGTCTTCACTGATGACCAGAGCACAGAGCACGAACTCTTCTATGACGATCTGGTCCTCGCACCGGGAGGTCAGCCGAAACGTCTTCCGATCGAAGGCGCCAACCTGTCCAACGTCTACACGCTCCGGAACTTCCAGGACGCCCAGGCAATTCGCGATGCGTGCGTCGAGGGTCAACGTGTGGTCATCATTGGCACGTCCTTCATCTCGATGGAGTTGGTCAATGCTATTGGGAAGAAGAAACTACAAAGCATCGACGTTATCGGCATCGAAGAAGTGCCTTTCGGACCCGTCTTAGGCAAGGAGATCGGACGGGGGTTGATGCAGGTGTGTTATTTGCCACAGAACCACCTCTGTGCGTGCACTGAGTAGTCCTTTAGGCCATCCAGAAGATCATAGGGGATAGTTTACGATTCCATATGAAATCTGGGGTGAACAAGATCATTGCATCCTCAGAGGACGCAAACAAGGCAGCAAAGGTCGAACTCAGTGATGGTCAGATTATCGAAACAGATATCGTCATCATGGGTGTTGGAGTTGGCCCCGCCACTGGTTTCTTAAAGGACAGCGGTTTTACGCTCGAGAGGGATGGAGGAGTCAAGGTCGATGAGTTCCTGCGAGTGCCTAGCATGCAGAATGTTTATGCAATCGGTAAGTCGTCAACTCATACCGTTTGACTTCTCTGATCATCTGACGCGCGCCTCAGGCGATATTGCCGTTTACCCTCACGGCGAGGAGTCTACTCCCCGTAGAATAGAACACTGGAATGTCGCTGGAAACCACGGGCGTGCCGTTGGTCGCACGATTGCTGGAAAAGGGGAGCCATTCGCCAAGACACCAGTATTCTGGAGCGCTCGTATGTTACGCCTTGTTGTTTGGGACCACAGAGATTCTCACGTCCGTCCTCACAGTCGGCAGCCAGCTTCGCTATTGCGGTGTTGGATACGGGTATGACGATATCAAGGTCGATGGTAACCCCGCCGACTTGAAGGTTCGCCCATTTCCACGCTTTTGGCAGGGACAGATTCTAACAAGTGTCTAGTTTGTCGCATACTACTTCAAGGGAGACAAGGTTGTTGCAGTTTCAAGTATGCAGCGCGATCCCATCGTAACTCGGTGCTCCGAGTTGATGCGCGTGGGTAGAATGCCCAGCGCGACGGAGATTAAGAATGGGGCAGTCAGTACCCACAGTTCCCATAGTCATTCTAGACCGACTTATCCGTGTTACAGGATGTCTTCAGTATCGCCGTTGCGTTTGATCAAGGGCCCCATGCAGGCGGATATTAGTACGACCGCCTCTGTGCTATAGAAGCGAACTGTATAGTAGAGGAAAGTGGTTTTGCTCAGAGGATTGAGACTTGCTTGTGGGCAGTTGTGGCAAAGGAAATTTTGACCGTGACATAAGAGAACAAGAGGTTGTATTACGCAGCTACGCTCGCCTCTGTTACAGCGATGTGGGTCGTACCTTCCTCTCCAAAGCCTCCACGTCGTGAGCAACATTTGAATCCGGAGGATTGCTACTCTCCTCTTGACCAGTCTCTCCCACGGTAATCCCATGGATCAATATGGTCCCTATCAGGTATGCTACGGTTCCCAATCCCGCGAGACCGACCCAAGTGTAAGCAATCCTCTCCCTCAGCGTCGAGTTGTTCGTCGCCCCAGTGTCTTCATCGGCGTATAACCCGACAATATTTCCGACGGTTCTTGCGAGAGTTCGTGCTACACCGGTGCTTCGCATGACCCCGACCATGGGGCCTGTGCTATCTCCGGAAAACGCAGCTTTCATCACCGCCTCTGCGTGCTCCAACAACGCTGGATATGTTTCCTTGAGAAGGTCGTAGATGGGATTCGAAGGGAGCGGTGCGTGCACCAATAGCAACAGCTGCGCTGCGAGGGTAATGTCAAGAGTTGTAGGTCGTTCACCGCTGCTAGCAAAGAAGAAGGGAGTGGGAGAGGCGAGGATCAGAGGTGTAAGGAGGTCGAACGATGTGCGTGCCCGCTCGACCAATTTCCCGCGAGCGAATGCTGTGGAAACTAATTTGTCGTGGGTGGCGCGGGGTTGAGAAGCCTTTGCGCGAAGCTGAGCATCCAGCGACTGAAAGGGTTGTTCTGAGGAGCCACTGGTACTGGAATCGTTTGTTATAACCCATAGCCCGGCGGACTCAAGGCGTGGCTGCAGAGCGGTGCGCAGGCGGCCGGGAAGGTAGTATCGTTGGGGAACGGGGAAGAGGGGGACAAGGTCGCGATGTACGACTTGCGTGAAGTTGTGTTCCAGGACGAAGAGCGAATGGTTCTGCATTGTTTTAGTTTTTATGTCGAGGAGCAAGGGGCTACGTACAACTAAATTGGATATGTGTGTATTGACATACGCCTTCCAGGCAACCGATTTCGCCTTTTGTTCGTTGCTCAAGGCCTCGTCTAGATTGGGCAATGCGGTGGTCCCGTGTGCCCATTCGCTCGACTTTCGGTCCAAGCTTGATAAGTAAGCAAATATACTGGACACTCCGGAAATTTTAGTAGAGTTGTGGACGAGAAGTGGAAGTGTCCCTGATAGTGAAATGTCCGGGTCCGTGCATTCTACGATGGAGTAATTGGCGGGAAAGGCTAGTTGGAGATAGAGGATGACTGCTAGACAGTCCGCATCGAATGACGGTAAATTCCAGAGGTGTGGCCAACTATACACCGTCAAGGCCATGGCACGTGCAACGCGGTGAAGGTCCAAACTCCGCTTTTTCGAAACAGTGGCAACCTGCTTGAGGGGTGGTCCTGTTCCTTGATTCCTTAATATTTCTTATTGCCCAGTGGGACTATGATGCCCTCAGACTGCCAGACTGCCAGACTTGCCACCTCCTATTAGCCTCGCACGGGACAAAGAAAATGCTTCTCAATCTCCGCCACTTTCTCCGACGTTTTCGGTCTGAGAGATCGCATGGACAAAGAGTCAGAGGTCGTTAACGAGGTAAGCGCAAGACTGCAAACACTGCTGTCGGCGCAAGCAGAGGAAGTGACGAAACTCTTGACGACCACAGTCAAAGGTGAGACCCGCCGTCCCTCCATACTTTCTGGCTCTCTAATGTAGTTATAGATCTCACCTCTAGGGTAAACTTATACTCACAGGGCTAAACATTCCTCTGATGCCAGGTGTAGAACAGCCAGCTTCAGTGTAGGAACGATGTACTCCAGAAGCAGTTCTTTGATTCGCAACAACAAGTCAACCAGCTCATGTTGGAGCTCGGGGAATATGAAAATGGTCTGAAAACTGAGGATGCGAATCGGCTTCGAGCCACCCTTGACGAAGTGCAGACGCACCGTAACAAACTTGATCAAATATGCAAGGATCAGATTGGCATCTCGAAGGAACTGAACGATATGATGCAAAAGTCAGTCGAGATCAGCCAAGTTCAGAGGCGAAAGAGGATCGCCGCGGAGGCCAAAGCAGCTGTCGCCGAAATCGATCTGCAGACAGCTAACGAACATATCAATAATCTGGAGTTTCGGGTTGTTGAGTTGAAGCATAAATTGGAGGAAGCGAATAAACAGCTCTCTGCAGTGGCACGCGAGGCGAAGGAGCCCGAGGCTGTTAGGTCCGCTCTATTTTCTACATTATTCCGGGGTTTTACATGACCTAATTGCCATAGCTCTTCTCGTGATGGTGTCAAGGACCTGCCTGATGGTCCTCAGCCGCGGCTTGATGACCAAATTTTGACGAAGGAACTCGACACACTCCGCATGAAGTACGATCATCTCTTGGTAATGCGAGATGCAGCCTGCAACAAATTTCTCGCAAATTACGTGGAGTGGCATAATTTCAAGAAATGGTGGAATGAATTTAAGACCTACGATACCGTGCCGCAGAAGATCAAAGCTTTCACCCGCGCCACAAAGGACGGGGTACTTCAGGTCTCCAAGAGGGTCTCTCAACCTCCTCCTTCCGTCCTACGAATGATGGACGAAGTTGATCCTTTTTCGGATGTCGATCTCGTAGCAGTGGTTGAAACGCAACACGAAGCTATCAGAACCGCGTTGGGAAACGGGCAAGGCATCCTTGAGGGCCTCGTGCGACCATCTCCCGAGGTTCCCACTGCCCTGCTCCCTCCAATTCCCGAGAAGGCTACCAAGACCTCTCATCCTTCTCAGGCGACAACCGATGACGATCAAACACAAGACTATACTCCCCCTCGTCCAAGTGCGCTTCGTCCAGTTATCATACGACCCAACCTCGCTCCTGTTGCTCCTCCCGATTTCAATCCACCAGACACTCCTATTGATTCCATTGAGGAAGAAGAGGGACCTTTTTTACGCACGCTCCCGCCCTTGTCTCCGACACCTTCATCGCACACACCTGCTGAAGAGAACTATACTGCCGATCGTGATCCAGCAGTGTCTGAACGAATTATCAAGGCTGAACCCACCAGTCCTACTTGTATACCACGTTCTAATGTACCCACCCCCCTTCCAACCACGCTCAGAATGTCTTCGCCTTCGGATTCCGAAGGACAAGGCTCCTCTTCGTTACTTGGGAAACGCAAGCTGGATTTGACTGCTGAAGTTACAATGGCCGGGACTCTCGAGACTCCGAATTACAAGAAAAGGCAGAGATTCAACGACTTCGGAGCTTCGCGTATAGGTACCAACCCGGGTCCGAGCGCGTCAGAGGACCCATACGCGAAGTATAAAGGGAGAGGGCGCTATGCACAGAGCGCAAAGAAGTCGGTCTTGTTTTACTCGGACAAAATTCTTTACAGCTGACGAACGAACCTTGATTCTAGGGCCATACCAGGATATGTGATAAACACGGAACAGAATCAAGGTCTCGCATATGCATACGATGAAGTTGTGAGGAGGAAGGACGAGAGGAAAAGTCTAACTGGGGGCCAGTGCGGACAGTGTAAAGAGGTGTGCTTTTCCTCATTCTTTCCACTACTATACTTGATGTTCTGTACGGCCTTAGTACTATCAGCACCTCGCTCCATTACCACCAAGAGCTCAGGGCCCACGCTGGCGTTCACGTTCTCCTGATGACAAAGAAGCAACACCTATTCGACCCTGTAGTCATCAACCTCAAGGTAAGCGCAGAGCGAGTGAGATTACGGAGCATCAACAGCGAGTCTCCAATCATCGTTCGGCCTGGCCAGCCCCAGAGGATCCACCAGACTATTGGTTAGCCTTTGCTCTGACATCTTCACCTAGAGCGGCCTCGATTGACGCTTGGCTGTGGGTTCCATCAGGCAGATAGGGTTTCCAACCACGCAGCAAGTCGCCGACATCAACCGCCGTGCAGCCGAGAGGGAAAAGCAGAAAGAAGAGGCGATAGAGCGCGAGGCAAGGTGCGTATTTCGCTTGGAAATATTTTGTTGACGATCCCTTACGCCATCCAGTAAGAAAGATGGGAAGTTTCGCGCCAAGCGCTGAAGCTAGGACCGCACTGTAGACATAGGCCACTATGGAATCGACATCTCACTACTACGATGCTACGTTCTTATTGACCAGGAGGACAATCACAGTGACAGTGATAAGTCCTGAAATGAGTGTTAATATGGCGGTGTAGAATCTGTGATGCAAAGGACGGATTTCGTTAGTACCAACGCACTAGAGGAGAGGACCAAGGTAAAGCACGGACTTGGGGCTCTGGACAAATGCTCTTCCGCTTTTCATATCACTCCATAGCTTATCATAATTAATAACTCCACCAAAGAGTGCTGCGAGTGCTGCTACGAAATACAAACTGCCAAATGTCAAGCCATGCAGCCGGTTGCCACTGCCAGTCGAGTCTCTATCACCGTCAGGATCAGGGAGACGCGTGTTTAATAAAATCGAGGCGCTAAGCAGTGCGAGGACCACGCCAAGTCGCAGGTGACTGAGGTATGTGCGCTCGATCGCTACAAGAGAGGAATTAAAATGCTTCACTGCTTCTATGGACCGGTGACCACCGGTGTTCACGTACCACAGAAGTCCCTGGCCTCTGAACCTATGTTATCAACGTGGACGGGGCGAATTTGCAGCATGGTGGGCATGCAGCTTGCCAGCTTGCCTCACAAACCCCAATCGGATCAGTGATCCACCTCGTGCCAATTGGCAATTGATACAAGAAAGGAGTGTAGAATCCCAAAGCGACTGCTTACATGTACAGCAATTGCAGCATACAACACCACACAAGCACTTTAAATAAAGCCGAGTCTGCAGACCGAATATGACGACATTGTAACAAGCTTCCTCTAATGGCTATCAGAACGACTATCAAGGATGGGAATGCCTCTTTGAGGAAGGTGCAGTCTCCTGAACTTCTTCAGAACAAGACTAGGTGGAGCATGATCCCGACGGCGAAGACACCCATGATCAGGATGGCTCCATCAAGCCAAACGGGAACACCATTCGACGATGCTGTGGTCGGATACGCTTCGAACGCACGACCGTACGCCGGTGGTTCATCGAATGCAGGGGTAATTGGTTGTTCATATATGTGGAGCGCGTTCCGCGGTCGGGGTACAGCCGAGGTAGCATCTGCATTCGCTGCAGGTTGTTGAGGAATAGCGGCTGCAGCCGAAAAGATGGCGGGGATAGGTATATGTGCTGGTGCTGGGTGCCGGGCGACCTGCGCGTCTGATTCGGCGGCTTCTTGGTTGTGAGTAAAGGAGTGTGATACCGTCTCCTGAGGAGCAGGGGAGGGAAATACTGGTGTCGACTCGCTCGCTGGAGTTGGCTCGGGGGCGGGCGGATCAGGAAGGATGTCAATGTTCTGTTGCTGACAATGCGAACAACTCCATTCTCTAGACCTAAAGAATGTCAGCTAACATCCAATAAGTTCGAGTGCATCATACTCACAGTGCCGCCAACCGCCGGCGTTCTGGTACCGGCATCCGCAGGGCACCTACACCCATTGCCGCCTCTCCAGACTGAGGAAAGAAGCCTTGAAGACCCACGATGGCTATTCAAAGAATAGGTGAGTCCACTTAAGCACGATATCGAATGAACTTCAATCCAGCTCACCAGTCCGAATACCCCACGCTGGCTGCCACAGCTCTTCGTGGTCTATAATAATATAATCAGAAACCAATTCCTATGGATTCTGGTTCATCGAGGGCTTACAACTGGTGAAGCTGATACAGATCTGTGTGGCGGGCAATCGAGTCAGCATCTCGTATGGCTACGAAGAAGGGCAGAATGGGACTGTCTTACTTTGGTATTAAGTTCGAAGCGGCCATTGGGTGTCAGAAGCATGAGACTGGGCGGTCGAAAAGGATACTCCGCGGGCAGAAGTATCCGGCAGTGATAGAGACCACCCTCAAACTCGGTGTCCTTCGGTCCGCGTATGGTACAGTGCCAGTCCTATTATGGGGTGTTTGAGCCACATGTTATCACCGCAGCTGGCTACTGTGGAAACGCACAAATATATTATCCTGGACAATAGACAGTGAGCAATTACAGCACCAAATCTTGCACAACTAGAAGAGAATACCTCGAGAGGGGCAGCATGGTAGTCTGTGCAGGAATCGTTGGCCAGTTCCCTGGCTTCTTGGAGGATACGTTTCACCGCTGCGAGCGCCGTTTGAGTGTCCGCCGCCATTGATTGGAATGCCTTTAACAATCTCACCAGCATTGTTCTTGTTGTGGGCCGAGCGTGTCGCCATTTCGGTTGTGGTTGGCGCGGCGGAAGGGAATGGATAAGTTCAGGTGGCGCAGGACGTGGAAACCACCTTAGGCTTTTGGTTGGCGGACCTCCCTGACTCACCTCCAGGACCTCATGACAAAACTCGCACAAATTCGAGTCAGACCAAGGAAAAGTATGTTGATATAGAGCGTCGGGTTTTGGAATTTCTTCTGATCTTCCTGCGGGTTTCGACAGGTAAACCAGTAACGCCTTGTGCAGCACAGTTGACAGCCATGCTTGCGTGCTGGGCATCCACTGGAAGCAGTGAAATGCAGGATTCGGTTTGTGCAGATGCCGCTAAAGCGCTGCACGACTGCATGAGACTCGCCGTATGAGCAAAACTTTACTCCCTAGCCAGACGGTCCGACTGACGCGATATTTTACGTCTCCTGATAGCCTCCCAAGCGACGAGTCCATAAACCAACAATAAACTATCACCTATCTCGCCTGGGCAAGAATTTGCTGCCCAAATAGTTGCTTGTGATATATCACTACCAGAACCATATATAGGCATTGATTGCTGTCTTCAATTGCCATCATAATATAGAGCTACAAGGTTCAGGAATTCAAGCGTGCCCGTCCCAGTTCAACCCAGTCGAGATCATGACCCCAACTTCACAGACAAACTCCCATACAGCCACCAAACCTTCGTCCATCGCAAGATTTGCTTGTTTCTGCTTTTCCTCAGCTTCCCGGAATTCCACTATTGCGAGGTCCCGCTTTCTGGACTTATCGGCATTCTCGCACGCGACAGCAAGAAGGTAGAGAACGTCCTGTTCGGCCTCATACATTTCCAGTTTCCGAAATGCTGTTTTTGCCATGTCCAAGAACGATATCACAAGCCTCAGAGTATCTGGACGGAGTCAGTTCACCGTGGCTCCGATACATCTCACTATCCTCACCTTCAGCCTCGAAGGGATCGTCGATCTGTGCTAGCAGCACCTTTGCGTACAGCGCGCAAACCGACCCTTGGAGCTCCAGGTCGTCTCCCCTCACCGCCTGTGGCAAAATTTCATCCAATCGCGTTTTTGCGTTCACAATTTTACCAGCCTGGAGCTCCAGTTCCGCAAACACAGGTACGGCAGCCCTGTACAGACGCCAGTATCCATTCAACTCCGAATAGTGAAGGGCTTCAAGAATAAGGTTGAGTGCCTGAGCGTTGCTCTTCGCTCTCTAGCAACCCGGATTAGATCAATTAGAAATTCTTTTCTTGAGGATCATCGTTAGACGGACCAATGCACCAGTGGCCTCTCGTATTGTTGCCTGTATAGTCGCAACGGACTTCTTGTCCTTCTCCCAACCTTCGTAGGGAGATGGAGGAGGGCGTTTCGGAGTAAGATATTCACTTTTGAAGCGGTCCTGACCTCTGTTGACGAAGATTAATCAGGACATCCTTCACTTCGTCAGGATAGAGTCGTTCTCACTTCCTCGTAGCAATGTCCCACAGAAGCTCCCAGATCTCACTCGCCCAATACTGGTATTGATTCAAGTTCAAGTCCTGCCACGTCCGGGGATCAAAGAGGAACGTCCAGGCAGTGACATATTGTCCTATGTTATATTGCTAGGTGACCGTTTTATGAGGGGTATTCGCTCGCCCACAAATGAAGAGGACACATACCGAGCGAGCCAATGCAACGGCCGAGAAGAGTCTGCTGTCGGAGTTTCCTTGAGCGTGCGTCAGGACAGTTCGATGGCAGGTATCAGAAGCGTAAGAGAGTCCTGAAAGTCTAGGTGAGACAATAGTTGTCGGAGCACGGGGGGTCATACCAGCGACTGTCCAGATGTGGCCCTCAGCAGCTAGTAGATCCCATTGCATAGACCATGGGTGTAGCCCGTTATCAGTAGAAATATCGAAGCACCCTTTGGCTTCGATGAGCTTTCCGAAGGCATAAGACATTGGTTGACCCTGTACAATACGATCAGCACTCACAATGACACCAACTATAGTGAGACCACATACCTGGTTGAAGCCCATGCGTATATCATGGATCGAATCTAGGGGCGTCGTGCCCAGTTGGATCTTGGTTTCGTATGCAGGGATTTTAGCGTCCTCCTGGGCCCCTTCTTCTTCACGGTTCCACATTACTCTCCGGAGATGTTTTCCATGTGGATCGTGGTGGAACACTGGGAGTGGACGAGGGGGTAATCGGCGCGCAAGGCTGAATGAAACGCAAGGACGTGGTAGAAAGAATGACACACACAAGTGCAACTCACCTCATGATGTTGAGAAGAGCTGAGCGATCTCCAGATGTCCGAGACAGGTTAATTGCTTCAGTGGCAATCTGTTGTGACTTGTCAGCCACTAACCTCAAAATGGTTGTAAACACACCTGTCTCGCTGATTCCACTTCACCTGAACTGTAATAGAGATATGCCAAAGCGTTGAGCGCATGCTGCCGAGGTGGGTTGCGACCTTTCGTAAACCGCTGATCGAAGAAAGCTCGCAAACTTTCGACCGCAGTTCTGATATCCCCGGTATGTTGGGCACGTTCAAAACTGCCTTCGAATGTCAGAGGGCAAAGGAATCATAAAAAGGCAGGACAGACGTCACATATGGTTGCAAATCAGCGCGGGGTGCCCTGTCCAGGTCAGTTTCAAATACCAAATATCCCACTGTGAGTGACAGGTCAGCCCTACGTCTTCCTGTGTTCAAAAAAACCTTACTCTGTTGATGATCCGTTGACGAGATGATCTCCGCAGCACGGGGATTCCCCGATATCCAGGCTGCGTATACCCTGTGGAATCGTACGACAGCAGTCTCTGAAAGCTTGACATAGGCAAGCCTGATGCGACGAGCGTGTAAGCCTATCCAAGAGCGATGCATCTTTTCGGGTATTTAATAAAGCGCCACCTCAACCCCGTAAGCACCTACAATCCCGTGTTGATGTTTTGGCTGCGTGGTAATGAGCAATACATCCATGACAGTAGAAGGAACATACATCTTCGGGTTTCGAGGGTTGCACTGTGCCTTTGAAGTCCGCTGTTTGGATGTTATCATGAAATTATACACAAACTCGGTAGTTACGACTTGCACGCAATGAATTGCTGGAGCAATTGGGGATCGTTTAAATGTGTCGCCTTGCGATTAGTGTCAGTCCACGAAGAATCGTGCATTTTAAAGCCAATGTACATACATAATCCCTCAATGTCGCACCCATGTCCACCTCGGACCCATCATCCCTCAATATACCTGAGCCTACTTGGCCAATTTCGTTCGTCAAGTCTTTCCAAGAGATAGGCTGATACTAAAGCCTATGTCAGATGGAAGATTGAATCACTGTTCGATATGGCATACGTTCAAAGATTCTCGCAGAAGGATCTTAAGAACATGGTAATAGAATGCGAAGCTGAACCCTTGATTTTGCTTGAGACAGATGATCGCTACGAGAAGCCAACAGATGTCTTGAGGTTGCAATACATGCGGCCGATAGCTGAAGTAACCCTCATGAGGAGTCCTTTTAGTTTTGGCGGCGTCTTGGCCTGAAGGTCCTGGCTTTCGACGTGGAGGTGCCATCACAGACCCCTACAGCGATGAGATGCAGGCGATACTCTGTGGTGGAAGAACGACTTCACTGGCTCAGTCCAACACACATTGCTTTGTCCACACCTTGACCTATAAAAACCACTTCCTTTGCAAGCAATGGGTTCCATATATCAAGGGAAAAAGCGAGCAGCCCCTCACTCAACCCAAGTATGCTTGGCTTTTATCGATCCTTCACACACCTCCTTATGCCTCCTTGCACAGCCAGTCAAAAAACGAAAACTACTCAGCGGCAAGGCAGCACCAGCGCATCTTTCGAAGAAACAAAAAGTTAAGACAGTCATTGAAATCCCTGGTGCTGCCAGTGGAAGCGATTCAGAAGTTGAGGAGGAAGATCTCGCTTTCTTTCAATCGCATTCTGGGGTGGGCGAGTTCCTTCAAACACTGGACAAAACCGCCATTGCAAGGTCCGTTTCTCTCAAATGTATAAGACGCCCATGACATTTCATATTTTCTAGGAGTAAAACCGAAACAAATCGACTCCGCGAATTAGCGAATGCCAAATACCAGAGAGTAGAGCGGGACGACGACCTGCCATCCATCAACTCGCACTCTGGCGATGAGAGCGAGTGGAGCTCAGCACTGGACGATGAACTTGATTCTGCAGATGAAGGGCCTAATGCAACTCCTCCACTTGCAGACTCGGACGAAGAGCAACCTTATGAATTGCAGCCACGGACTCAAACTGTTACCAAGGCGGGGCACGACAATAAGCGCAAAGTGATACCCCGCCTACCAATCAAGTTGGCGAACGGCCAGATCGAAAAGACCGGAGAACGGGAGGGCTCTATGGAAGCACCCAATCCCAGTGATAACTCAGGAGGAGAGGAACTAGAACGATCACCGCCTCAACCGCGGAGCGATGTGGCAACTGGAGCCCGTTTTGGTCGACCCGCCGTCGTAGATATCCTCACGACGAAGTCACGGAAACTCCGTGTCCAAGCTGCTAAGGAACAAATAGCCGGAATTTGCCAAGATATTATCACGGAACCGGAGAATGGGGTGAGTAGCACGCCTATGCTTACACCTTGCCACTGAATTTGACCTTCGCAGCTTGGTCTCCTCCGTCGTATCCTTAGCTTTGCATCAGCCTCAATCGCGGCTACGGACAGCTCTGGCAACTCCACAGTGTTGTCAAATGACCCGATCGTCCGAGAACTCGCCATCTTCTCGCTACTAGCCGTGTTCAAGGACATCGTCCCTGGCTATCGAATCCGTAAATTAACTGAAAAAGAGCTGACAGAGAAAGTCAGCCAAATGGTGGGGCGGACGAGAGAGTGGGAACAGGGCCTAGTCGGGATTTACCAGTCATATCTCCAGTTGCTGGATGGAGAGATCGAAGGTTAGTGTGTATGACGAAGAGTTATGGTTAGGGTCTGATCTGTCAACAGGTAAAACCGATCTTGCCCAAGCATCCATCGGATGTATGTGCACGTTACTCAAAGAGCTCACGCATTTCAACTTCCGAACGAATCTGATGAGCACTATCATCGCACAACTGAGCCGACAGTCGTGGGACGAAGTGAGCGCATCGCCAGACAAATCAGATGCTCTAACACCCTGACTCGTGCTATAGATCTCTGGCGTTTGCCTCGAGGCCATCGTCCATGTCTTCAAAAGTGACCTCACAGGTGCTCCCTCACTTGAGGCAGTCCGACTTCTTAACCGAATGATCAAGGAGCGCCGCTATCAAGTGCATCCGAACGTACTGTCCTGCTTACTATATTTACGCTTAAAAACCGAGCTTGGGGATGTGCGTGCGTCCACTTCGAAGGCTGAAAAGCGGGGTGAAGGAAAGAAGAGCAAATTATCTGCCCGGAAAGCAAAGGAATTGCGGGCTAGTGGCAAAGGGAAGAAGGCCGAAGGGCAAGGGCAAGCCCACCTGAGCAAGAAGGCAAAAAAAGCAAAAAAAGCACTGAAAGAAATACACGAGGAGATGGAGGAGGCAGAAGCGGAGGTCGACCGCGAGGAGAGGGCGACTCAGGTTTGTGTGAAGGTTCTTGTTGCACTCAAGTCCTCTCCTGATACCTCTTCACCCCTTCAGCACACAGAAACATTGAAGCTCCTCTTTGTGTTGTACTTCAGCATCCTTAAAACCCCGTCACGAACAAGACTATTATCTGCCGCTCTTCACGGAGTATCAAAATTCTCCCATTTAGTCAACATCGACTTCTTCAAAGATCTCTTAGCTGTCCTAAAAGATATTATTATGAAGGCGGGCGCCGAGGGATCGATTGAAGAAGATGAGGAGGTTGAGTCACGCATCGACACCGATGAGCGCTTGCGTTTGCAACTTCATTGTATCGTCACTGCCTATGAACTTCTCACGGGTCAAGGTACAGTTGGCATTTGACCGAGAGATGTAATGTACTCACTCTTACATCACAGGGGAGGCGTTGAATCTCGAACTAGACGACTTCACGAATCGTCTGTACAAGATCATTCCTCATCTTGGTCTGTCTCTAACTCTCGAGGATGACCCTTCGACTGTCACTCCCAAGAATGCTCAACAGCTTCCATTCGGACAACATTCAACATCCCAACTACTTTTCCGGGCGCTCACACTGATCCTCACTCCAAAACATGGGCGGCCACCTTCATACCTTCTTGCGGCATTCGGGAAACGACTACTTGGGCTTTCCCTGCATGTCCCGTCCAATACTTCCGTTCGCGCGATCGACTTTGTGCAAAGCCTCTTGGCGGTTGATGGAAAACTCGATGCGATGCTCAGCACGGAAGAGGTTCATGGAGGCATTGATGGAATATATCGAGAGGATATCGATGACCCTCGGTTGTGCAACCCATTTGGTTGTGTTTGGTGGGAACTTGCCAGTCTCGAGGAACAGCATTGGGATCCCGAAGTTAGACGTGCAGCAGCACGCCTTCGAACCTTGCAACCTGGACCGGGCCTTCTGGTAGCGTAGTTCAAGGGTGATACAGCAAGGAAACAAAGTCTCTCCGTTTTAGTCTTCGCAGAACCTGCCTGGTGGCACTGCATATGCGGCAAGACAGTCACCACACGTACTGCACCTTGACTTTGCGCATGTTGGCCACCTGGCTTGGGTACCAATCATGTCAGGTGTTGGGTGACGAGGTGGAGGTTGTAACGTTATTAGCAACCTGTGCGATGGACAGTCATTGACCGCTCGTACGGGAGATCTGCCAGTGACTCCAAGGTGGACTGGTGAGATTCTTGCGACACTACTACGTAGGTCCATGAGTTTGCAGAATAATCACTATCTTGATCACTTGCTGAGTAGCCTTGAAAGTCCCAGAGATGGCGGCAGATGTAGAGCCAAGCCAGGCAGTGCTTACGCTGACGCCCAGAGCCAACATTATGAACAGAGGCAACATTGGAGAGAGAAAGAATTGAAGTCACTCTCTTGCCCATATCGATCGGAACGGGTCGAGTTTGTGACCTTGGCTCTACAATGGTTAAAACATTCAACTAACAGTGGTCATTCTTCGTCTCCGTTCCATTTGGGAAATTCCTTCAGCTCGTCATCTCGATCGCCTCGTGTATTGAATGGGCTACAAATGATGTTCACCCTGATCTCCCCCCCGAGCTTCTATGTCTTCGTCATGTCAGCGATCGCCGGGTTTGAGGCGACCGAAACACCAACAAGCTCCACTCAACCAGATCCGGAGCGGGGCGGTCGTATAGGAGTATGCGGCAACGGGAACAATAGATTGCATAGACCAGAGCCTGACCAAAGCTACTGATATGTGCCACATCCAGTGGTAATTTACTTCTCCTTTGAACGAAACTAGGCTGCTCAAGTGCGCTCCGTCCAGAGAGTGTCATACGAGTGGAGATGACTACTAAAGAATCCTTTTCGATGATTTGTTGAGACCGCAGTCATCTACGGCGAGGCGGAGAGAACCGTCCTTCTTCCTGATTAAAAGGACAGTAGGTGAGGTGGAAGACGGATGAACTGATTCGTTCAAGAACTCTCAAAGAGCGAATTGTTCGACCTCTGATAGGGAGTGTATCGAACCGTACGGAGTAGTGTGGCCCATAAGGTCGATATGGTAGTCGTGGGGGCGTCGAGGCGGAAGGTAGTACGCTTTCGTTTACTTAAACCGAGGTCGTGGTAGTCTTGTGGCGGAGACATGCGTATTCGGCGGCGAGCGCGTCATCGACGAGGGTGGAATCCGGAGACAGATGGCGACGTGACAAATGTTCGATGGGCGGGATCCATGCCGCGGCAGCTGGTAGCACGGCAAACTAGGAGGGTCCTGGTATCAGCGTGGAGGTGAGTGTGCTGCCGTGCTGCAGCTGGGTTCAAAAGGTGAAGCACTCAGTTCAGGGCGCGCGGCGATGTCGAACAAGGTGTCGACGAGCAAGCGAGCGGAGAACTCGTTGCATTCGTGGGCTACATCCACAGTGTCAGGCCCCACAGGGCATCTGGATAAGTTGGTAAGTAAACTGTAAACTGAATTATGGGTCCGTAGGTAGAAGCAGAGCCATCGAACAAAAACTAGATTTTCATATTTTCAAGCTTAAAATCAAAAAAACGCGACGCAGCGAAGTGGAGCCATGTTTCGAGCTCTATTTAGAATCATTGATTTTTGGAGGCTATAGACTCTTTAAGGAGACGAGCTGAGTCTCGAACCGTCGCAACTCGAGTCTGGAGTCTGATCGAAACCGAACCTAGCTCCTCATCAGCGGCAGCGGCGGCACCCGTGGCTTGGCATGGTACTCGAGGAGGAAGAGAACGTACGACTCAGTCCTCTGAAGCCAGTTGGAGGAGACGAGGAGGGCGAAATTCGTTTGACAACTGTCAACTGTCACCAGCCATTTCGAGCCAGGACAAACACGACCCCACGCTGCTGCACGCCAAGTCTACGTTTCCACAAGTGATCAACATGGCGACTTCACGATCCAAGAAAGAGAACCTGTGAGCACCCTCGACGCATCGCCTGGCAGATCACTGATTATATACCCCAAGCCTCTATCTAGACCGTACGTAGGCGGCGCTTCACTTCAATTCCGGCGCATACCGCTGATCTCATCTATCATACAGAAATTACACTCCAAGTCATTCCAAAGCTGAAGTATACGCTCAGTTTGTTAGTCGACGATGAGGAGAGAGAATTACAGAGGATAAACAACCGGACCTGGGAACCAGCGAAGCCCCTGTATGCCCCTTGTTTCTTTGATACGTGCACTTGCTAAAGTCTGTGCATATGTAGAGATGCATCTCCGACATCCCAGATCCATGTCGAGATCCAAGTGAAGAAGGCTCATCTCTCATTAGGGAGGAAAGAACAGGGCACCACAGAGATCGACTGTCAAGCACTTTTCAACGATTATTGGAACACCACAGCCCACGAGTTCCTGGTACAAGGTCAGTTGGAATCACCAACAAGTCCTTTCATCACTGACCGAAAGGGCACAGCGGACATTGTTGCTGGGAAGCATAGTTGTTCCATGGAATTACATTTCTCTGCAGAAGTTACCGTTCGTCTTCTGGCAATTGTTCACCGCAGGCTGCTTATGCTGTTCGCATAGACGAGTGATCTACGCTCCTCGCTCCGTGAACTCGAAAAATTATTAAGGGATTACTCCCCACTGATGACAGAATCGACGGAGAAGGCTTTGGAAAAGGTGATTAAAGTCGGGGCTGCATTCTCAGAGGTCAGTCCTCAGCTTTCCCAGATCGAAACTATCACATTGACACGTTTTAGTTGAATGAGATCGCAAAGGCTGCCTTCAGTGTTGCCACAGTCACCTTTGAGGTTTGTTCCCGCTCTTGTGCGTCAGAAGCAGAGGTGACGCGCAGCTGTTTTAGCTTTTGCAGGAACAAAACAAGTACGACCAGATGCCGTTAGACCTTTTGGATCGGTTACAGCGCATTTTGTTTTTTGCGGACAAGGTCGCAACCGGGATCAGCGATGAAGAGACAGAAATCCTGCAGAAGACAATCTCGCAAATGTTCAAAGTGATGGAAACAGTCGCAAAGTGTTCGTGCGATTACGTCAAACGTGGGCGTTTCGGTGGGCAGTCGGCTTCTGTGAATTTCGCAAATGCTGATGATCACAGAGAGGACGTTGACTGGGCTCGTTCATCCGCAGAAGATCGAAGAAATGAGCAAAGAGTTGACCAAGGTCATTGAAGATTTCGATCGTGCAATGAATGTTGAGGCCCTCCGCTTAGCCAAGGAGCTGGCCAAGGAGAACAGTAAGCACTCGTTGATCCCAATCTTGTGATAGTATATTTTATCGCTTTGTGTAGAATTAGTCCAGCAAGACCTCTTGCTTGAGAAGCGGCTTAAGCCTACCAGGACCAGCTATAACCGCACGCTCTGCTGCATGGAAGGCACCCGCCAATCTATCCTCAATCAGGTCATTGCCTGGGTATCCAATGGACCGGGGCCGAGCAATACATACTGGATCTACGGCCTACCCGGAATTGGCAAGACATCGTTGTCGCACTCAATCTGTAAAACACTCGATGAGCGAAGTCAACTCATTGGAGCGTTTTTCTGCCAGAGAGATGACACGAATTCGAGCGAGCCTAGAAACATCCTTCCTACTCTCATCTATAAACTCGCCGAAATCTCCCCAACTTTTCGAAGGATTGTGGCAGAACAACTTCGTAGTAAACCAAACCTGACAACGGAGTCGATGGCAGATGCACACGTCCTCGATTTCATCGGCTCGATGCCTCGCGAACCTAATGAGCATCCTTGCGCCTTTGTCATTGACGCACTTGATGAGTGCGGCAACAATCGAAGTCGCCAAGACGTCCTAAAAGCCCTGACCGACGCAGCCGCACTCGCTCCGTGGCTCAAGATTAT
>Ga0307515_10009234_pt1 | contig 19095 bp, 11 predicted proteins | sample 17_EM_MG_FD_194513 | JGI IMG/M metagenome (GOLD analysis project Ga0307515, IMG submission 194513) | Populus trichocarpa ectomycorrhiza microbial communities from riparian zone in the Pacific Northwest, United States - 17_EM | ecosystem: Host-associated > Plants > Roots > Unclassified | place...
TAGCATGATAAATGAATACTAATGCCTTAAATATAGTCTTCGCTAATCAAACACGTCCCAAGTTTCAATTTCAATTAGAACTAGATAATTTTTTATGGTGTTTTTTTAGTAGTGTGATTGCATTATCCATATCTTGAAACTTAGACAAAAAGAAAAAATAAATTATACTTATAAAAATGATGAAAGAAAATTGTTTTAGGACTTATATTGGTTTAACCCTCTTTAATAAGGGGCTATATGTCTTTTCACCCACACATCATAAACCAAACACGTGGCATTTTCTTCTTAGATAATTTTAAATTTTAAAATGACTTAGGCTTTAGCCTTTTATTCACATGCTCTTGTTATATCTCTTTGATTTTTTTTCATGTGTTATGTCATATCCACATATAGGAATATGAAAAAACAAGACCTAGAAACCAGGAACCAAACATCAGTACTTAAGTCTTCAAGTCGTTTCAATCATAAATATTTGGAGAGGCAACTAACATGCCTTAGCTTAACAATTTTAAACCCATGAGTGTGATGTTGGGCTTAAATAAGCCCCATATCCTTGCACACAAACTTGGGGTTGAGGATTCTACTGAATGAGTCTAAGAACACTCCTCGCTCGACCTCAAGTTAGATCCTGCACGAGATCCCTTTTTAAGAAGTTCGTTTAGCCTATCGATATAATCTTCTAAATGATTCATTTTAGACAAGTCCCTTAAAGTTGAGTTTAGTATCTTTATGCTCATAGATCATCCTGTCTAAGAACTCTAAGCCCCTGCATAATTCTAAGTCCTTGCATGGCTACCATTTTTTGTTAGATGCTCGAGGACCTCACCAAAGTGGGGTCTATTTGACGACTTTAAGGCACGTTTTGCCCAAGCCTCATCCACCAATCACGCATTTTTATACGTAATATCGTAAACTTTCAAGATTAAGAAAATCATCTTACATGATTATTCCTAGAATAAAGCATGAAATCTTTTCATTATTTACCCTTATCCCAATGCAGGAAGGCGGAGGAAGATGTGCACATAAACCTCTAAAGAAGAGTATTAAAGAAGGGTGATTTTTCTGATGGCTACATTGATTACATATTGTTCCCTCGTGTATTTCTCTTATAAATGATTATTAATTTAAGTATTGAAGAGTTCTACTCCACAAATGATGGATCTAAATTTAACGAACCCAAAACCCAAAAAAAAAACCCAAACTCAGGCATGGTAGTTTGAGCCCATGTCAAGCATACACCCAACATGTTGAACTTGACACACCTAGCCTTGTTGGGCATGTTACCTAGCTGGTGTTAGGCGTGCACCCCAACTCCCATGTGAACTTGGGTTACCACGTCTGAGCCCAATATGATTGGGTTCAGACATCACATTTAGACCCGTTTTTCACCTTAAGCACTTTGGTTGAACCTAATACTCCCTTGATAATTTTTTTCACAACCCCAGGTGAGTCCTTTAATATTTTATTTGATTCAATACATATTATTTTGAGTAGAATACAACTCAAAATATCACAAAGATAAAATTATATTCCAGCCCCTCCTCTCCACAAAATGACAAAATTCATGGGTTATAAATACACCATGAATCCTTCAAACTTAAGGTTCACAATCTCTTCATTTTTAACACTTTCAGCATATATATTTTTAAAGTCTATCTCTCTAAAATATCATTATATTTTATCTCTTTATAAAGCTATTAGCTTATGCATCGAAGAGTTCTTATATCCATCAAAATGAGCTTTTTGCAAGTACCAATCATATTGGCCTACCATGCATTATTTGCTATCAACTTCTAACCACATAGACTTTTCATATCAAGTCATCAAACACCTTAACTAGAAATAATAGATTAGATTGCTTGTAATAAAAAATTAATTAATTATCAAACAGATTAATCTTATTCTTAACATATGAATTATGAGACTTAAAAAAAACTTATTTTGCAGATATTTCCAATTATCATTGCTAGCTATGCTTATCCATCAGCACCAGTAAAAGACTTGTATTTTTTAATGCGTACTCACTCAAGACCCGAGCGGGCTAGTGTCAGACTTTGTTATGTAGATTTCAAACCTATCAACCTGCCAGAAAAGGACCTGTTAATCTTTTGAAGCCCCGAAACAGAGGCTTCATCACTGTCCATTGTAGGTAATGATCAATTCGTGCTTGTATGAGAAAGAGTCATAAAAAGACTCATTTTCTTCCAAATAAACCTATAATCTGTTTCATTTCAAACAAAGAAAATGGAAGTATCCCTTATCATTATAATTACCGAGAAGTCAACCTGTACCTTCACTTTGGATAATTCTAGCTCTAGCCTCATACATGAGTGGCCATTTGCCTTCAGAAGCGAATCATAGAGCTAATTAATTGATCATTTTCTATATTACTAACCATCGGAAAAAACGAGAATACAAACAACAGGAATAATAGTAAATAACAATGATGAGAAGCATTTTTGTCATCTTGGAAAATCAAGTAGCTAGGATAGGGGCACGAGACCTCTATTGATTATGGACAAGAGTGAAGAACCCAGCTGCATGCACAAATGCCCCTAACGGGGAATGCCAGTGCTCGTTGATCAGATCGATAATGCCAAAACAAACTTTGAAAATGTTATTACTAATAATAATGTCTGCATATTCTTGTATTCGCTAAGGTCATATACATCAGCCAAAAAGGGGCCTTTTAAGTAATGTTAAGTTGCATTATTTTATTCAGGGTATGAATTCTGATCAAGTAACACGAATATGTTTTCCATACTCCTCATGGCCTGCCTCATAGTAAATTCAGCTCATAGGTGTTATAAGAATGATTTCGGTATACAAGCCATCGTCTTTCTAATATAAAACTACTTCAGATTTCATAAATTGAATAATTTATTAGACGCAAAACTTCCAAGTCTAGGAACAGTGGAAAAGGGAAGAAGCAAAATTAAAGAAAAGGGGGCCTGCCAGCCTACCCCCATTGAAATTGTGAGCTAACCCAAAATTCTAGAGCCTGAGGCACAGGGGATGGGACCCAGCTTAGCAATTTTTTCAGTGAGAGGGAGAGGGAGAGGGAGAGGGACAAGGGTTTCTGTTGTATTCATGGCCAAATAATAGTATTACATAAGCTCAAACATACAAAGAACCTGTCAGCTGGTTTGTGACGTTTACTCCATCCTTTTCGGTTCAGACGGACATGGCGGGTCAAAGCTTTCAGGACAACAAAAATTTAATATTTAGTTTGTTTGATTTGAGATTTCGGTGAAAAAGACATAAAATCACCCCTATAGAGTGAGAGAGAAGGAAAAAGCAGATTCCATTTTAATCTTAGGCTCTTAGTGCTAATAAATACAACATAGTACATGCCATAATCCATATTTTAATCTTGTATAAAACATTTACTTGTATATATACACACACACTCCAACTTGATCCAGCTTCACATTATCAAGGTATTTATCATTTCCCAAGATAGACAGAGAGAGAGAGAGAGAGAGAGAGAATTATTGTTGTTAGAGCAATGGAAATTAATGGACATGATTTCTTAGAGGAGTTAATAGCTCTAAGTAGGGAATCTTGGCAACCCACTCCAAATTATCCATCAGAAATGAATGAGCTTTTCTCTGGTAGCTTTAACCATGGTTGCTTTGAAGAAATCCCAGCTACACTCCCACAAACTTCTTTCTGTCCTGAAGGATTAATTTCATCTCCTCTTAAACAAGACTTCAACAACTACTACTTTAATGAAGTCTTCTGCCCATTTGGTGATGAGTTCTCAGCACCACAGTTCACAGATGAGTTCTCTTCAGCCCCACAATTCACCGATTCTTCCTATAACACGCTTGACACACCACCATTTCCTGTTCAAGACGATACTCCAATGTCCATGATGGAAGATGAGGAGCTGGGTCTGCTTGCTAATGATCAACAGAATTTGCAGATGCAGGGTACTTGCAAAGTTGAGCCCATTCAGTCGCCGGAGGTGTCGGCTTTCAATGCTGGTATCTGTCCAGAAAGAAAGATTAGAGGCAAGAAGATGGAGGGGCAACCATCAAAGAACCTAATGGCCGAGAGAAGGCGAAGAAAGAGGTTAAATGACCGGCTTTCAATGCTAAGATCAATTGTTCCTAAAATCAGCAAGGTAAAGATTGATTCAATTAGTGACTGTGTGAAAAATTCATGTTCATTTAAAGGCTAATTTGGTTGTTTCAATGCAATTTTTCAATAGATGGACAGAACATCAATACTTGGAGACACAATAGATTATATGAAGGAACTATTGGAGAGAATCAACAGCTTGCAACAAGAGATTGAAGTGGGTTCAGAGGAGTTGAAGATGATTAGCATTTTCAAGGACACAAAACCTAATGAAATTGTTGTGAGAAATTCACCAAAGGTATGCACTCTGCGGCCTGCACTAATCCATGTATAAGACTCCCAATAAAAGGCTGAGCATCGCTGAACAGACATTTCTTTCAATATTTGCCTTGCAGTTTGAAGTGGAAAGAAGAAATGAGGATACAAGGATTGATATTTGCTGTGCAACAAAGCCAGGGTTATTGCTATCATCAGTAACAACATTAGAAACATTAGGCCTTGAGATTCAGCAGTGTGTGATTAGTTGTTTCAATGACTTTACAATGCAAGCTTCTTGCTCAGAGGTACAAATTCAATTCGTTGCTATATGGGTTAATTCTTCTTTTGTAAGATTAAGAAGTAGCTAATTTGTATTCTTTCTTGTGATGATAACAGGAATTGGAGCAGAGAACACTAATAAGTTCTGAACACATAAAACAGGCCTTGTTTAAAAATGCAGGATATGGAGGGAGATGCCTGTAGACAGTAAAGGAGTAGAAAAAGGAGGAAATTGCAGTGAAGTCTTTTAAGAGACATTTTCAAATCTCTTTTATTTCGAAGAGGATTTCAAGTGAGGGAGTTGTTAACTTCACTTTTTAAAATAAGTTGCGTCTGCTCATCAGAGCTATGCATTATCTACTTCAATGTGAGATCTTTATTAATCCAATTGCTTTAATATCATGAGATTGTTATTTCTTTTCTCTCTCTTTTGTGTGTGTGTTGTGTGTGTGTGTGTGTGGGATTCAGAGCTTATCAGTAATTGGAAGCTTACGCAAGTAAGGATTTCTTCTTGCCGATTTCTATTTTGTGGATGTGGAATTTCCCAGCAGTTATAGTGATATAACGTATCACTGTGAGTGTTTGCTAATAATGTATGGAATATGCAGTTGCCGCCCCCCGAATCTTCTGTGAATGAATTTAGGATGAAGCAATCACTTGGAAATGGGATTTTCCAACACAAAGTATAAGATGATTGCAATCTTTTTGCCTTGTTTTTTCCAAACATGCCTGTAACCCTACTTGATTACTTATCTAGTGCTAGAATATTAACTAACAACTTTCCATCTTAGATAAAACAGAAGACTCGTATGCAAGCTAGGATAATTTCCAGGATTTTCAGAATTTATCATTCAAAACAGAATTCAGATGTTACAATTAGAGAACAGCATGTGCACTGAAGTAATCTGTTCCCAACTTTATCAGCATGTTATACTTGGTAGTTTGTAGATTACAGAGATAGAACAAGAATAGAATAAAATCCAAAGGGATCTTGATTAGTATTGCTGAGCAGATTTCTCGGGTACCTGTAACCAATTCGGGGAGGAAGTATAGGCCAAGACAACCGACTCTAAGATTCTACATTTTCATCACCAATAGCTGATAAGACACATTGCAATCAAACTCATTTATAAAGACAGTTTGATTAAATTCAAATGTGTGTTGTGGAAGCTTAAACTTTATCTCCAAAGTGCACCAAAAAAGAGGACCATCTACAAATGGAACTAAATTATGCAATTAGTAGGCCATCATAAAGCTTATTGATGTGCCATTGCCATATAAAATAGATTCTGACAATATAATAAACTTGCCTTTTCTCCTATTTCGTAAAATCAGTTTGTCTTGTCCTCCCATACTTTTAGCTGGTTTATGCTCTCATGAGGGATATATATCTGATTGACCCCAAACATGGCCATGGACTCGCTGTGCCGACTTTAACTGTTGAAGATTCTTTGAAATGACCCGGGAAATGGCCCGACTTTTTCAGTGAAGCCCCAATGATGAATCTCTGTGCTGCATAAAGTCCCTCGCAGCAAGAAGAAACTGAGACAATTCCCAACAGAAGAAGGAAGATGCTGGGATATTTCCATGCAAAGAGCAATAAATACATGTACCTCTTACATATCTGTATTCTTGGTTTATTAGATCATGTTCAGGATTGAAAAAGATGATTCAACCTGACATGCATATCATAAATCTCATGAACTAGACACTGTAGGCTTGTCCTGGACACCATGTCGAACCATGTGCATTCCATAAAGAACCAGGTGAGTTTCATTGGTGACTAGTCGCTATATTGAAGTAACAATATAAAGCTTATCTTTTGTTAATGGAGATCTTTCCTTGCTAGAGGACACATAAGAAAGGGGTCTCTTTAGTCCTAAGAAACCAATGGTCAAGATCTCCAACCATACTTTGCTCCCCTATTGGATGCTGCAGTGGTGCCTTTTCCAAAGCCAGGCTGAAACTTTACATGTTGCAAGAGATAACGACGTAATTTCGGACCTTTAAGAATCTTTAGGGGGCAAACAAATAAAAATAAAAACATTGTTTTCTAGTGTGACGTACAGTTTTTACATGACTCTCAGACACCACATTTAGCGGTGATAGAGTTTATCGATTCCTAAAGTTTTTTACATTAGAGAAAAAAACTAGAGTTTTCAAGCATTAAGATTAATTCCCTTTATTGTAAAGAAAATTACAAACAAAACTTTGATGTATTCTTAAAGGCCTTCGTACCATCAATTCTCTTCTAGTTTGTTTAAATACAAAAAAAAAATCCCGATTAAATTTAAATTATAAAACTACATAAAAAAAAGAATTAAAAAGCACAAGAAGACAAATAAATAAAATTATGAAACAATAGCTTACGAGACTAATTTAGACCTGAAAACAAAAATAGTTGTAAACTAATTGCCCCTATATAGTTAGGTCTTTAGAATAATCTGTTTAAATTTAAATTCGATCCAACAATCAAATAAAAAATTATACTTATTTATATTAAACTACGCACTGAACTTGTTCGAAGCTTCTCAAAACCTAGAAAATCTTGACAATTAAGAAAGTAACATAATAAAAATAGTTTTTCCAAGAATAATGAAGACAATGTCCCATCCCCTTGTGAAAAATTCATCCTTGATTTAACTGTAAAAAAATTAACTCTTTCATCCCAAAAAATAGATACTTCTAATATAGTGTTGTTATCAATTTATGCACGAGATAGCTCACTCCCAATATCTTAAATACTATTTTAGCAAATATATTTTTATATAATTTTTATTAATCTACGCAAAACTTCTTAAAAATCAAAATGTCAAGGTTATATTTAAACATCTTTTAAGATGATGGCAACTTTAATTTATGTGTATGGGCATCCTTAACAACAATGTCTTAACTAGTATTTGTATTGGTAATTTTAGGAGATTGATCCAACCTCTTAAGAATATGTTTGATTTGGATGACACATCCACACTTCAATCTTCTTTGACATCAATTTCAATCTCTTGAGCAATTAACAAATTGTTAAGACTTTTTATCTACTGGTTTAATCTCAATATATTCACTAACTTTAATTTGTTCCTCAAATCTCATCCTTTATGTGTTTTGGTTTTTCAACATGTTTAGTGACTTCAAGTTGTCCCTTTAGAGTTTTGTTACCTTTACCAACATCTTATCTAGTAAGAGGTTGCTACGAAGTTTAAATTGTCTTTTTCCTTGTCAATAACACTAAATTTACTCACTTTGCTCTACAACATCCTAAAAGAATTGAATCTTTCACTATTGGCAGCCTTTTTTTTTCATTAGTATCTCGACCTTTAATGTTATATTACTTGCCTCGGTAAGTGTAAATAACATATGTACTCACATCCTTTCTCGGATTGCTAGCTTTATCCCCCTAAAAAATCTCACTACCTACTATATTCATCTCCTGAAGTCAATTATGTTATGCTAGCCTTTGAAACTTGGTGTTTTATTTGTTGATGGATTTATTTCTTTACGATCAACCTTGATACCGTTTAAATAAATATTGTTTGTAATCAGAAGGAATGAACCTTTTTCTGAATTATCTACCTCACATATATATCTATGACATAATAGGTTGTCTTTCCTCTCTCTAGCTTAAACAAGACAAGTTTTTGTCATCTTCTTTTCTATAATACTCACATATTTTATAACCCTATCACATTCAATGATCCAATCAAGAAACTTTCTTATGTTCATATATCAATTGATGGTATGGGTTTTTACTTTTATCTAGAATTTGTTCATTTGTTATCTCTTGTGATGTGGTGATTTGTCATGATCTGCCAAACCCCCATGATCCCTATAAACCTCGTCTTTACCAACACCCTCCACATAGAAAATGGTTGTCTAGGTGGATCTTTATAAATAGGTTTGGGGTTAGGCGTGCTCTAAAGTAACTCTTTAAACATGTTCTTCTACTCTTCGTGATCCCCTTTTTGTGTCTCCCACTAGCCAAATTAGATGTTCCAAACTATTTGACATTGCTATCATTTCTTACTCTTAATGATCTAGCTTCTATGATTGGGTTATTTTCGCTGCCTCTTGAGCCCTTCACAACTTTAATCTTCCTCAATCTGGCCAAACTTTAGTTTAATACAACTATTAGATAAAATATCATGTCTGTTTTCATTGGACTGTATGTTGAACTCTTTTGAAAATAATCAACATCTAAAAAATCTTAACAATTAAGAAAATAAAATAATAAAAGTAATTGTGCCAAAAAAAATGAAGATAGTGTGACTAAAAAAATAAAGGCGTGATTTCGAAAACCATCAATCTTGACAATAAGCAAAATGAAACGAAGCTAATTATTTTCTTAAGAATAAAATTGCAAAATATTATTGCCTATCCCGTGAGTGAAATTAAGTGTTCCATTTTTTCTTGAAAGAGAACATGGAGATTTGGTGAAATCTAATGATTTGTATGAAGGGAGGCTATCTTGTATGCCAATTCTCCAAATGCTAATTTAGCTTTTGCCTGTGACTTTGTCTTACCTCTATTTTTCTGAAACCACTACAATGAGGAAATTTAATAAGAAAACCAGGTCAAGTGAAATGAAGCACAGGCCTAACATTTAAGCAGATGTTGATCTCACTACAAATCAAAAAAGTCAACCAAGGGTAAAAAAAAATTACAAGTCCAATGACATTTTGGTTGTTTTACTATACTTAAATAATATATATATACTCTCGATTAATTTTTTAATGACTCATGGGTCCTCTGAAAAAACATAAATACCTCAAACATTAGGGCATTTGATATTTTAAGGAAGGGAAAAGACATTATTGCACTGTTCTAGTGAACACTACAAATGAGTCTATGCCTACAATGTTTTTCAATGCATAATCAGGTTTTGTTAATAAGAATTGTCACATCCGGATATTGCGGCGACCAATTAAAATTTATTGATTGGAAAAAGAACAGTATCTAACATCTTATTTTTTTCGAGGAAATGTCTAGTTTAATAAGTCGTCATCTAGTATTAGGTCACTAGAAACCTTATTTTATAGTACGGGATTAGTTACACGAAAGCGAAGATGCTATCACCCCTTAAGCGTCCTACCTGAGGCAGACTGTATTGTTCGTTTTGTCTAAAATAGCTAAGAATTTGTTTTTTTTATTTATTATTCTTCCTATCATGTTTCTGACTTTGGCGTTAGTGAACAGTTCCTGCGAATATTTCTAACTTTGATGTTGGTAAATATTGCACAAACTCAAAAAATATGCGATATTCCTAACTCTGACGTCAGTGAATAAGTTCATAAAAATTAGAATTTTTAATGAAGAAGAAATAATTTTTCTGTGCCAATTTTTTTGTTTACCCTTTTTTCTATTATTTGTTCTTTTTAGATGAAAAAAATTGCACAACGGATTTGCATTTAACAGTAATGATCCATAAGTTGAGAATTTAGTAGAAAAGTACAAAATACAAAGAAAAAAATAAAACGAAGCGCGAAGGGCCCACAAATAAATCAACGAAGATCTTCAAGTATTTCTGGAATTTTCTAATATATAAAAGAGACTCATTTAGTCAAATATCAAAATAAATAAAAAATACATAGAAAAAGCATAAGGGTATGTTTTGCCGAACACACCCTTAGCAAACAGCAATTTGGGCTGGCTGGCCTGAGACCCAGATCCAGCCCACTCTTTTTTTACTGAGCATGGTCTAGCCCAGCCATACAGGCTGGGCCAGATCCAGCCAGCCCGTCCCGGTTACTGGTTCAGACCAGTAACCTGTTGATTCTGTCTCTGCAGTTCACGCACGCTTGCTACACCAAAGAGTGAATTAAATTTGCCAGGAGGGAAAGAGTGCTTACCTGGTTTTTTTCGCGGACGTCTTGGACGAAGAATCGGCAGGCGCTTGTCGCGGGTGAAGCCTCTGTCTTTGGCTTCCTTTTGTTCTCTCCGTTCCTGCTCCTCTAGTCACTTCTCTCTCAGTCTCTTTTCTATTTCGCTTTCTTCTTCCTCTGTTTTTTTTTGTTCTCTCTTCTTCCTCTGGATTCGTTGCGTCCTCTGCCTTTTATAGGCTTTTCTTGCGCAAAACTGATCCTTATCTTCCCCCGGACACTGATCTTCATGTGGACATAGAACTTGAGACTCCGTGTTTTGGTTGGATTGGGACACCAACAGTCCTGCCATTGCTGGACTGTTGTTGGTGGTTTCCTCCACGCCTCAATAGCTTGTTATGGCGGCGAAGGAAACGGCAACGAACTGAGAAACTGTTGATGGAAGTCGTGGGACGCCCGGCCTCAATATTTCCTATTCTCTTTTTTTGGGCTGGGTCCAGCTCAGCCCGTTCGGGCTAGGTTAGACTCAGCGGCCCAGCCCGGTCACTGGCCCAAGCCAGTGACCCTGCTGGCCATGGTCAGCAGGCGTGCGTGAAATGTTCACGCACGCTTGCTACAAGAGATGGTTAATTAAAATTCAAGGTAACAGTGCCAAGTGAATTGAATTGAGAGCGGGGGAAGAAAGAAGTCTTACCTGTGGGACGTTCTGGACGAAGACGCTGCGGGCTTTTGCTGGGATTCTGAAATTCCCACCTCTCTTCTTCTGCCCTGTCGTATTTCTTTTCTGTTCTTTTTATTTTCTGTGTTTTCCTCTTCGTCCCCTTCTCTTTCTACTGGTTTTTTTCGTGTTCTCTCCCCTCTCTGTATCTTCTCTGTGTTTTCTCCTCTCGTTCGTCCCTCAGTTTTTTTTGCTTTTCCGTTCTCTCTGTCCTCTGGTTTCTGGTCTCCTGTTCTCGTGTTTGTTCCTTCTCTTTCGTCTCTCTCTTCTGGTTCTTTTTTTTTTCCCTTCTCGATGTTCGTGGCCCTTCCTCTGGCTTTTATAAAGCCAGAGGATGCCATGCGGTCGCCTCTAGATAATGAGGCGACCTTGTAGGACTTTTATTGTAGGAGTACCGGCCGGCGACGCATCGTGGGGGCGAGCTGGCAGGCGAGGCGTCCGCTTTTCTTCCTGGCCTGATGAGACGAAGAAAATGAATAGTGTTCTTTGAAACGGTGCCGTTTCGTTCATTAACTGATATGGCGAATTTCAATTGCCCCCCTGAATGTCTGATGTTTTGCAATTGGACCCTTATTCATGGAAAACCTACTTTTTTTAAGTTTGCCCCTGCATCAATTGCAATTAGAATCCTGTATTTTAGCGTTATTTACAAAAAAAAGTCATTGGTTTCTGATTTATTCAATTTAATCCTTAGCTAACTCTTCAACTTTTAATTTTTTTAAAATTACCCCTGGAAAAGTCAATTAAACTACCTATAGTATCACCGGCTATTCACTTTGGTCCTTGTACTTTAACTTCTTGCAAATTTGATCCACATCAGCTCCAAACTTTGATATTTTTTTAATTAAACTCCTGATTTCATTAATTAAATTAATTACAGGCCTAGAGCCCTGGGCCTTCAGGCCCCAGCTCCCTAAAAATCCTTAAATTTATCAATGTTTCAATTAAGCTCCTGATTCATTAATTGAACTAAACTAAAGTTTAATTAAGTTCTCAAACTTATTAATACTTTTAAGTTTTTATCAATTGACTCTCACGTTTATAATTCAATCCTTATTAACCTTTAAATTTTCAATTTGTATTCTCTTAAACCAATTCTTAAATTAATTTTTATTCATTTATTTTTTTGTTAATTTTTTTTTAGATTTAAAAATTAGGTTAGGACACATCACAATCATATTTTTCTCTTACTTTAGCATATTAAAAAGGGAGGCTATAAATACACCATATTACATAATCAAGCATTAAATCCAGAAGTTCAAATGTCAATAAAGCGCATGAAATAGATGTATGAAATGGTTGCACCAGAAGATGAAACACAGCCTAGAAACCGGTTAGGTCACTCCAAGTGGATGGCTCGACTGGATCCTCCTTTTCCTCCTCTTCCTCCTCATCACTCTCTGAATTAATTGCAGCATTTAGACCATCACCTAGTGGAAAGTCTCTCACGACATGCCTTTGATGGGCACAAAACATTCATGCTTGCAGATCCTAGGTCTGCTCTTATTGCCTGTAATAGCATAGGAATATTTTATGAATGGTTTAAAATTGTGTACTGTTTTGTGTGCCAAAACAGTAAAAGCAAGGGAAAAATCGGATGTCTATACGATGTAACAGTTGTTTTTTAATCATACCCAAACAGTTGGGTTTCTAGTCAAACCCAATCATATGGGAGTGATAAAAATGTTTATAGTATTCAAAAAAATAATCAGTAACATTATATTAGATATTTTTTTAATTAATTTAAAAAAGATATACATAAAAAAAGAGAAAATAAAATCCATGGCACATAATTTTTTTATCATATTTGTATGTATTTTTTTAAAAAAAATAGATCCAATATATAATTAATAAGATATCATTAATTATTACCAAAAAACCTTAAAGTTTCTCACTCGTGGCTCAAAAATTTTAAAAACTCTTATAATCTATAAATCAAGCCTGGGGTGTGGAAGGTTTTGATCCTTTTGTTTCGGAAGGAATAGCCTCTCATTATATTGCAACAGGAATATTGAGTATATTAGCGGGTCTATTCCACCTTAGTATCCGCTCGCCACTACATCTATACAAAGAATTATCTTCAGATGAAGATAAAACTCGAGAATAAGTCCTTTCACATGTCAAAACATGAAAGATATTTTGAATCTTTTTTTTTATATATCTATTATTTGTTAGAAAAGAAAAAAGAGAACGAATTTTTCTATTATTAAATTCAATATAATATTAAATAAAAAATTTAAAATGAAACGAAAGTCTTTTCATCACAACTATTAATCTTATATATATTTTTTTTTTTGATGTACTCATTGTTAAATTGGGAAACCATTGGAGAGTTTACATACGTGCATTTAAAAAATGCAAATGAGAACAATCGTGCTATAAACTGTGGGTTTGTCTTTATTTTGTCAGAGAGCAATATCTGTGTCAAAAAGAATTCGGAGTACATGGCGTTATAGTACCTGTAGAAGATCCAAACCAACTGACATCCATTGGATCTTTCCACCGGCAATATTTTAAATCTGTGTTAGGTTATTAATCATAGCACTTCCCACTTTGAGTTGAAAGTGGAATCAGCAGCCGCTTGTTGATGGATATACGATGCTGGAATTGACTAAGACCTAATATTTGCAAAAGACTATTTATATTCAAAGGATCAGTTATTAAATAAGATTAGGAATTATGATCATCGTGAATCTTTTGAGATAAAAAGCACGAAGCAAACTGCACCATCTCCTATCCGAAATCAACCAGTGGCAGACCATTAATGCTCCTAAAGATGATCCAAGACTAAAAAATCATGTTGGCGAGATTAACTCCACGTATATGATTATGTGGATTCATAAGGTAAATAACTATTAAGTGAGATTCTAAGATATAATTTATATTATTTTGTAATATATTTCTTAAATGAAGTTGAAACTTGTATAGGTTTACGCTAATTTATAATTAATTTTTATCACATAAATAGGGATGGTGAAATTTAAATTCGTGATTGTTTGGTCATCAAGACTCTGATATTATATCAAACAATCATCTTAATCCAATAACTTAATCTATTAAATAAAATTTCAAAATATAATTTATATTATTTTCTAACCTACACAGTTATATCAATCCTAAAAGTTATAATTTAACCACGAGAACTCAAACATAACTGTCTGGGCCTTGCAATTCCTCGGGGAAGATCATGCTTATGTACAAGGTAATCTTACCACTCTCTTTTTTTTTTTTTTGAATGTGGGTGTTCGGGCCAGTTTGCGCGCACCTCGACTAATCCCAATGACCCTGAAGTTAATGACCATGTAAGCCTCTAGTGGCCATCATATGAGCAACCACAGGGCTCGAACCTGAGACCACAGAGAGAGCAAACCTCTTGGTCCCAAACTCTTACCACTGGGTCACCACCTTGTAATAATAATACATGACTCGAGAGGTGGCTGTAAGATTCAGTCCCTTGAAAGAGCTTTATAGTCATATTTATATATTAACGAAATAATTTAATTTAAAAATTTAAATTATTAAGGAAGATATTATGATATAATATATATTATTTTTTAACAAATCTCTTCAAGTGAAAGCTCTTTAAACTTAAAATTTAAACAGACTTATATTATTTTATATTTAATTTTTATTAAATAAATAAGAATAATAAAATTCAAACTCGTGACTATTTATCATCAAGATTTTAATATTATATTAAATAATTAATTCAATTTAAAATTTAAAATTATAGAATAAAATTTTAAAATATTATCTATATTATTTTTTAATATTATAATTTCATGACAAGATAAGAGCAGAAAAGAGACAGTAACCCCACCCCAGGTTCACAGAAGTCACAGCATATCAGGAGTACTTGAAGAATTTTGCAACACCTAACCATGTAGCTGGTAGCTGGTGGTAGGGCATGTAAAAGTACAGTGCGGTTAGGTCACAAACTGTTTTACACGTAAGCAGAAGGATGGCAGAGGAAAATTGATTGATTGGGTGTGTTCCACCCAGATCCATTTGTGGTCATGAACCCGTACATTTCTACCGCCCCTTCTGGTGATGTGAAACGAGCGGCACTGTTTCTTATTTTTCTAATGTTTTCCATTCACGCAGCCTACTAAAACTTAACGCAAATTTCAAATCTGAAAGCGAAGGACACCACCAAGCACATGGCATCTGGGTCTGAATTCCTTATGATACGTAACTTTGCCTGGCCCTTTTCAATCAATTAAGCAACCCAGCTCTGTAAGATTATTGATCCATTGTCTGAAAATCGTCGATTGAAGGTTTTTTTCAAGGTTGTCTTTTTCGTTTTAACAGCGCTTAAATATAATAAAGGTTGTTTTTTTTTTTAATATAATTAAATAATATATTTTATTTTTTAAAATTTATTTTTAATAATAACTTATCAAAACAATTTAAAAATATTAAGCTAAATATTTTATAAATGAGATATATACATAGTTCTCTTGATTTCTCATATAAAGCTATTTTTTTTGTAAACGAGATATCTACAGATAGATAGTGACAACATTTCAATCCTCATCCCTCTCTTCCGCTGCTGCTGCTGCTGCTCTGCTTCTGCTAATTATACAGATTAACACTCTGCACTTAGCAAGCGGCCCCGCGCCTCTCTTTCTTTCTTGAAATTTCTGTGTAAAGAAGCAATAAATATAGACAACAACTTGGAATAGCCAAGCAATGTAGGACCCTCCACTTCCGTACTGAAGGGTGTACCAAAAATGTACCCAAACCCACTAGATGAACAACTCAGATCTCAATAAATTGGCACCACCAACCTCAGTGCCCCTATTGTTATGCCCTTCTAGTTCTCTTGCATGAGAAGATAAAAAAGAGAGATTTAGCAAAAATCATCAATGGAGGAGGGAGATACAAATCGACCATCACTAGGGTTCCCGGTAGGTTTAGTTCTTCTATTGTTTATGTTGTTTATCATGAGTGGCTTGTTCAGTTGCTGCCTCCACTGGGAAAAGGTACTTTCCCTACTTGGAGTTTCAAGCGAGGACAATCATTCCCACATCGAAGAAGATGTAGAACATTTGCCCCAGAAATCTTCACCCCCTCATGTGGTACATCTCTCTTTCTCTCTCGCATCTCGATGTTTTTTTCTTGAATTAATTTTTGATATTTAATTTCTGTGGAAGGAAAGAGATAGAAAAGAAAAGGAAGAGACAAGATTAAAAACTAAACAAGGGGAATTCTTGTACATGATCTTATCTTCCCATATATGTAAAGCATCTCAGGGGATCTAATAACATCATCTTTTTTTTTTGGGTGTTGATTAATTGATGAGAATATTATTTTTTGACAAGGAGAAAAGGAAATCTCAGGTTTCTTTTGATGATAACATGATCATATCGTTGCTTAATTTTGAAGTACTGAAGTGCTCATGTATGTATTTGAACATTCAAACAGAAGTTGAAGAGAAATCAAGGCCAGAGCCTTCCAGTTTTGATGCCAGGGGATCAAGTTCCAAAGTTTATAGCAATGGCATGTCCATGTGAGCCTCCGCGAACTGAGAAGATAACAGTGCAAATTCAGAAGCCACCTTCTTTTCCAGTACCTTTTTACTGATTAAGTACTGCGCGATCATTTTGTGTGTGTGTGTGTATATATATATAATAGAAAGACTAGGATGTATCAATTAATTAGTTCAAATTTCTTATTTTTTGGCTATTCCTCTTACTTGAAATCATGCACTAACAAGTGCTGACATGTTTTCGAGATGGTTTTTACTTTTGGATTGAAAAGAGTAAATTGGCAAATCAATGCTACAAAGGTTACAAAGATTTTGAACTAGAACAAAAGAACTCAAAAAATATGAGACGTGCAGGTTGCCCAATGATGAATTAGCATAAATTAGGTGTTGGTTTGTAATTATATTAAGATCATTTTCAATTATGATTAGCAAATTGTTAGTTGAATCAACGATAAAGAATGAACAGAATTTCTGGACTTTTTTTTTAAGCCCCAAGTTCTCTTTTCAGTGATGCTTTTGGGAGATGATAAAGCTCTCAGTTTTTTAAGGAAGAGTAAAGTCGAACCAAGCAAGAGCGAGAATGGTATCTTGGCACCTTTATTTTACCAACTAGAAGTAGCACCATTCATATTTTGAGCAAAATCCATGCTTTCCTCCACGTTCTTTGTGCTGATAGATTCTCCAGTTTGCAATGAATGCACTCTGGTTTCTCTTAAACTTGTGTACGGGCCTGGCTTTAACGAGCAATGGGAATCCAGAGGAGATAGAAGGCCCACGCATATCTAATCCCTTCCATCGTGCGCTCTAGGTAATGGAATGTCTAAAGGACAGCATGTATTTAATTAATTAATCGACAACCATTTGTCAACCAATAAATATAAAAATAAAAGGTGTTAATACCTTTATTCGACTTGTCATGTTATGAGTTGGATAATGTTTTTCAATTCAAAAAAATAAATATGTAGATATAGTTAATGTATTGTTTACATCCAATAAAAAAAATATAATTATAAATTAAAAAGTAGATACTCATATATAGTAAAATAAAATAAATATTATGTGTTAATAAAAATATATACTTCCAAGTTAATTATTAATGTAGCAGAAAAATAAAATTGTTAAAATTACTATAGTGTAACACCATTTTCTTTTAGTTTTTGTATAATAATTTTATTAAAAAAATAAAAAATAAAAGTGTAAAGAAAAAAAATAGGAAAAGCAAAAAAAAAAAATTTACAAAATAATGAAGATAAGAAAAAAAAAACTATAATAAATAGACCAAGTATAAAGTGATAAGTATGCCAAGTGTAGAGAAAAAAAGAGAAAAAATAAAAAAATTACATGTTTATAACACCTCTACAGTAAAATATGAAAAATTTATGAAATTGTCATTTCTATACGGAAACAATGTTTTCTTTTAGCGTCTTTACTAGATTCTTGGCATGTGTTACGTTACAAGTTAGATCATTTTTTTCTAACCTTAAAAGAAATTTTAAAGATTTTACGAAGTAAAAAAATTGATGCACACTGGATGAAACACTTTTAAAATACTAGAATGATTACATACTAAATGACATTTAAAAAAATTAAAATGATGAAATATTAACTCGACTTGGGTCAATTATGGTTAATTCACGATCCAAATTATAAGACCATAATAATCTTATGGAACCCAAATCAAAATAAAATAGGGAGCTCAATTATAATCAACCAAATATTGAAGGCTAAAAATAAAAAGAAAAACATTCAATTAAAACAAAAATCCAAAAAAGTTATATTTAAGCAAACAAAAATATTATGAAGTAGAATCGCATATTAATATTTAAGCAATTGATTTAATTTAATTCAAAACAAAAATTTATTTTCAAGAAAGTTAAATTTAATAAAGAACGATAAATAAAAAGATTCAAGATAACTCAGGTTATTTTCAAAATTAATAAAAAAATTTATATAAAAAAAAAGCTTAATCTTTAAATATATCAAATATTGAAAGATAAAAATTAAAAACATGAGATTAAAAAAAAAGAAATAAATAAATAAATTGGACAAATCTTCCAAACCTGAAGTAATTTTCGAAATTCACAACCCGTCAAATTGTAGTCCCGGGCTTAATAAAAAAACATAATGTAATATAGAATTATATAAAAAAAAAAAACATCAAATTTAAAACTTAGCATGATCAACAAAACAATCACCTACTAAACCTTCAAATTTTCTGCAGGCTTGTTTTATGGTTGAGATAAAATCGTGAAAAAAAAATCTATAGATCGCTACCTTTCTAACAAGTCTAGCTCCTCTTAAGTTGTTTCCTCAAACTTTGTAAGCTTTAATTGGGTAAACGAGGAATACTTCATCCACAAAAGAATTTCAACTCGGAGTACATTCCAGGTTACATGGGAAAGTAGGCAAAGCATCTCCAGAACTATGAACACATGAGCCGCAGTTCCCTT
>Ga0307515_10009236_pt1 | contig 19093 bp, 12 predicted proteins | sample 17_EM_MG_FD_194513 | JGI IMG/M metagenome (GOLD analysis project Ga0307515, IMG submission 194513) | Populus trichocarpa ectomycorrhiza microbial communities from riparian zone in the Pacific Northwest, United States - 17_EM | ecosystem: Host-associated > Plants > Roots > Unclassified | place...
ACTGCGCGAACCGACCGCGAGGGTGCAATTACCAATATCGTGAATGCTCACCCACCTGTGGCATCGTCGGACGTCGAGCGAAACTTCCGCAATGCCCGATCACCTCGTTTCGATCTGGACAGCGTCTACGGGGGTTCACCGGTGGGTGCTGATATCGGTCCCGAAGTCGTCACCGTGATTTCGGGCTTGAGGCATCCGACCGTGAAGAACAAGATGCGGGTCGGCACAGCCGTCGGAGACGGCCCTTTGCCGGATGACACCCTAGATGAACATCGCGACCTCCCTCGTTACGGCCAGGTCCAGCAGGCTGTTCGGGACGCAGCGCTTGCGATCGCGCAGTCCGCGATGTCGCCGGAAGCATTTCAGAAATTTTCCGAGACGCTCGCCCAGCGAGCGATCATCGGTGATAACCGAAATGACGAAAACCTGGTCGTGGCACAGTTTCATCTAAGCTTTCTGCGATTTCACAACAAGGTCGTGGATTATCTCGCGACCCACGACACGGGATGGCTCGCGGACTTCAACGCCGCCCAATCTCTGACGAAACTCCACTATCAATGGCTTATTGTCGAAGGCTACTTGAAAGGAGTTTGCGACCCGACGGTGGTGCAGCGGGTACTCGATGACCGAGCTTCCCACTTCTTTAAATTCCGCGCGGAATACGATTCGAGAAAGCAGAATTCCAGACTGGGCAACGCCCTCCCCCTGGAGTTTTCCGTCGCCGCATATCGCTTCGGTCACACGATGGTGCGGGCGCTTTACGACTACAATAAAAACTTCGGTCGGCCAGTTCCCCCGACTATCCCAATTATTCCGCATGCGACCCTCAACTTACTGTTTGGTTTTACGGGCGGCGGCGGCAACATCGACCAGGAGAAGAAGCTGCCCAAGAATTGGGTGATAGACTGGACCCGTTTCACGGGCGTATCGCCGCACGATGCCGCAGATGGCGAAGCGGCACGGTTCGCAAGAAAACTCGACACCGAGCTCGCTCCTCCTCTGCGACTTATGGTGAAGGAGGGCGTCGACGAGCCCGACGTCGATCTCCAGAAGCTGTTTAAAAGCCTGGCGCGGCGCAACCTACGGCGTGGATATAACCTGCGCCTCCCGACGGGACAGGCTCTGCACAAACATCTCAAACAGATTGGCGCGGTTCAATCAGGTCCAATCGCGGACGTCTCGGCCCTTTTCGCAGCGAAACCACCGCTTCGAGATTTTCTCGCGGGGTCACAGTCCGGCTTCCACGCGAGGACGCCACTGTGGTTTTACGTTCTCGCAGAGGCAGAGGCGGCCGGAGGAAACCGTCTGGGCGAATTGGGAAGCTGTCTTGTGGCGCTGACATTTGTCGGCGTCCTGCTCTCCGACCCGGATTCCGCATTGGCACGCGGATTTCATCCGGATCAAAGTCCGCTGAAGATGCCGGACGATACGCCGATCGACTCCATTGTAAAATGGATGCGGTTTGCGGCCGTGATGGAATGATTTATCATGGGTAGACGTGCCCATACATTTCCGGGTTTGTCTTTCTGCGGCATATGAGATCAGAGATCCGAGGCATACCTGCGCCTCGGTGATCGTTTCGCTGATGACCGACTGCAAAATGCATGCAAAGCTATCGACTAGCTCCGGTGCCCTACATTGTTTGCGTGAATGAGCGTGTGAGCTGGAGTAGCAGCCACGGCCGCTTAGTCGAAGCACCCGAGGCGTAGATGGCATTTTACGAAGGGCGTGATTTCCAGAAACGATTCAGTGGGCGTCTACGAGGTCGCGACAACTTTCCGAGGGCTGCTCGCATGGTAGGCATATTCGGCGAAAAGGTTTCACTGGGGCAGGCCAATGGCCCCGATGTCGAACTTGTTGTGCGCGGCACCGAACTCTACGCCACGTACGAAACACCCGATGGCTTTCCGGCGATATATGACGACGCGCTTGGCTTGTTTTGCTACGCCAGGATCGTGGGCGGCGGTTTCACCACTACAGGCATTCCTGTGACGTCTCCGCCAACGGACGAGGTGAAACGTCATTCTACTGAAACCGACGAAGTAAGAATGAGAAAAATCCAGGAGCGTACGCAGAAAATGGAGCGGCGGTCGCGTGTGCCGCCAACGGAGGAGTAGTCTATTGACCGCGATATTTGGTGAGGTCCTGACATTCGGCCAATCGAACGGACCCGATATCACCTTGAGAGTATTCGGCGACGAACACTACGCCCGCTACGAAGACATAAACGGGTACTCTGCCGTCTATGACGACGAGCTTGACCTCTTCTGTTACGCACGCCTTTCTGCGGGAAGCTTCCGCTCGACCGGTATACCGCTGTCCGAATCCGCCCCTGCCGGGCTGATGCGTCACCTGCAGGAATCACAGGACACTATCGTCGCGCGGGCAGCGGCCCGAAAATTTCGCCGATCGGCGATGTCCGGTGGCCACCGTGAAGAGATGGTGGTTCGCACTTTAGGACCGAACCAAGGCCTCCTCGAAGGCCGTGTTCTCTCGATAGGCGCAATAAGAGGCCTTACGATCCTGGTGAATTTCCAGGATCTTGCAAGTACGGTCACGCGTGCCGATGTCGATGACATGCTGAATGGCGCGAACTACACCCATAACGGCAACGTTTGTTCTGCCAATGAGTATTTCGACCGCGTCTCGTCCGGAAAGCTCGACTACACCAATGTCGTGGTCGGGCCTTACACACTCAGTAGAAATCGCGAGTTCTATGTCAACAATCTGTTGGTCGAGGAGGCACTCCAGCTTGCCGTCGCGGACGGTATCGACCTTAAACAATTCGATTCTCGCAACGAGAACATCATTGATGCCCTCAACATCATGTATGCCGGCCAGACGCAATATCGCGGGGAGCTCTGGCCACATAACTGGAATATCGATTTGCGATTTAGCACGATGCGGACGGATCTCTACCTCCTCACCAGTCTCGGTCGTACGCCAACTGATCTGACGATCGGCACGTTTTGCCACGAGAACGGCCATCTTCTGTGCCGTTTCCCGGACATGTATGACTACGGGGAACGCGACAACGACAGCGTCAAGAGCGCGGGTATCGGCAGCTATTGCCTCATGGGCGCTGGAAACCACAACGACAATGGCCGCAGCCCATCACCTGTTTGCGCCTATCTGCGCGATCTCGCAGGTTGGTGTGACGACGAGACCGACTTGAATACCGCCGGGGCCTACGAAGCGCGTCACGGTGATTACAGGACGGTGATGAAATTTCGTACATCCAAACCAAACGAATATTTCCTGGTCGAGAATCGATCCCGGCTGGGACTCGACCGAGGTTTGCCAGCGAGCGGGCTTGCCATCTATCATTGCGACATTCACGGTTCTAATGAATTACAGCAGGGCACTGCCGCCAAACACTACCAGTGTGCCTTGCTCCAGGCAGATGGTCGACGCGATCTTGAACTGGACGCGAACCGCGGTGATGGCGATGACCTGTACGGCGCTGTCCAGGGCATCGTTCTCTCTGCCGCGTCTTCGCCAAATTCGAGGGAATGGGACGGACGCGATTCCGGGCTGGTGATATCGGATATTTCCGCTCCGGCTGAAATCACCACGTTCAAGGTCGGCACACCGACGGTAGATTTGGTCGCTTCCGGGCGGGCAGACCCAATGGCGTCTATTCCCGACAGCGAAACCGCGGGTATCTCAAGCACGATCTCCATATCGGAGTCAGGCATCGTGGCCGAGATAAAGGTGACGGTCGACATACAACATTCGTACATCGGCGATCTCAGAGTGGCTTTAATGTCGCCTGCGGGCCGGAGTACCGTGCTTCATCCTCAACTTGGCGGGTCCACGGACAATCTGGTCGCCACCTATGATTCGACTTTGCCTGGCGAGCTGGGTGCCATGGTGGGCCAACCCATGATGGGAAACTGGACGTTGAACGTCTCGGATAGATCCAAACTCGATACAGGTAGATTGCGGAGCTGGAGCGTGGAGCTCAGAACGAGTGGCGCTCTCCCCGAACTCGCGAGCATTCCGCCTCCCCGGTGACAAGCGTGCTGTTGGTTGACTTGCCTGAACCTGCGACGCGTGAGAGGGGATAACGATCCGATGGGCCTGCAAGGTCTCTCATTTAACGCACATGTTCCTGAACAGCATTCCTCTAAGAAGTTGGTTGAACTGCTGGGCTCGCTCCCAAAACATAATGTGCCGACCAAAGGACTTAAAGGTGGCGTTCGGCGCAAACTGCTTTTGCCACGTACCCGCCACCGAGCCCCACTCATCGCGCACGATAAAATGAACTTTTGAGGTTTCCGACAGACCGCTGAGGGTCGATCGATAGTCGGCAAACATCGATACTGCGCTGGTGAGTGTGGCGACCCAATCCGGAGTCTGTGAAGAAATGCCTTTCAGCCAGGTGATCGCCGCGACACTTTGCTGCTCCAGCATCCACTTCGCAAACCGTTCATTGAAAGCTTCTCTATCCGCCAAGGGCGCTATGACGAATTCTTTGGCTGCCGTTTCCTCGGCGGTGAACCATCCCCACGCATTGTCTTTGCCAATCAATGTACAGGGAGCACCATCCACAAAAACATGCGCGCTGATCAGGGGCGGGACCAAGGTATCCATGAGTGCTAGATGGTCGAGAACGCCTGCGGACCACGAAACGATAGAAATATCGTCCTGATCGATCCATTCTACTATGGCCCGGAGATCTTTCGCTCGTTCTTGATAAGTATAGCCTCTGCTTGGCTTAGACGACTCACCCTGGCCTCGTGGATCAAAAGACACAATTCTAAAATCATCGGTCAGATCGTCAAACTGCTTTGCGAAGACTTCTGCACCCATCGTCCAGCCTGGCACGAACAATATTGCCGGCCGATTTGACTCACCCGCCGTGAGAGTGCTTAGTTCCGTACCGTCCCAAGATACAACCCGTTCCCGTTTCATCAGCATTTCTCCATCTGTGGTTTGATTGACACGAGTGTCAGTAAACTGATATGTATGTCAATATAAACGGTAAGGGGGAGAATGATGACGGAATCCGTGAAAGCAGCAATTGTTGGGATTGCGATCCTCATGGCTGCACCGCTCCCGCTCTTTGCGGGGGATCCAGCTGCCTGCAAAACCGTCAAGCTGGCAGAAGTCGGATGGACTGATGTCACCCTTACGACGAATGTCGCCTCCGAGCTGTTGAAAAGCATAGGCTACGATCCGCAGATAACGCTGCTTTCACTCGACATCACGCTCAAAAGTCTTGAAAATAAAGATGTCGATGTTTTCTTGGGTGACTGGCGGCCCAGCGTCGATGCTTACTCAAAGCCATACCTTGACCGACAAGCTGTTGAGCGGCTGGTGACAAATCTCGGCGGCGCTAAGTTTACGCTTGCGGTACCCAAATATGTCGCTGACGGCGGCGTAACCAATTTCGCCGACCTCGCAAAATTCGGCGACAAGTTTTCCAAGACGATCTACGGAATTGATCCCGGAAACAACGAGTCTAGCCTCAAAATGGTCGCTGAGAATAAGTTCGGACTAGGCGATTGGACGGTACAGGAGACCGCCGAAGCAGCCATGCTGGCCCAGGTGCAGCGGGCATACGGACGCAAAGAATGGATCGTTTTCCAGGCATGGGCACCTCATCCGATGAATACGAGATTTGATCTCGTCTATCTGGCAGGAGGGGATGATGTGTTCGGAAAGAATTTCGGCGAGGCAAGCGTCAGTACGATGGTCAGAAAAGGCTATGCGGCAGAATGCCCCAACCTCGGTCGGTTTCTCACGCAACTCCAGTTCGATGTAGCGTTCGAGAACCGTGGAATGACTTTAATAGCGGATGATGGAATGGACGGCACACAGGCTGCTGCCAAGATGATTAATGAGAACCCTGAATTAATTTCCAAGTGGCTTCAAGGCGTGAAGACAATTCAAGGAGAGGATGCCGTCGTTACCGCGAAGGCGAAATTCCGTCCTTGATTTTAAGCCTGCGCGTCAGCCGTGTTTCCAGGAAATTCGACGCCAGCGATATTGCCTTATCAGGCTTCATGCCATCGGGATCGAGGCCGCGCCGCATCCAAAGGCCGTCGAGGTAAATGCTTGTTTCCTCGGCGATGCAGCTTGCTTCGTCCACGGATGAGAGTTGTTTTAGTTCGTGAAGTAAATTGGTTCTCATTCTGGAAAAAAGAACCTTCTGCAGACGAGCAAAGCGGGGGATATTGGCTACCTCCGAACAAAATGATAGCCAGAATCGAGCGGTTTCTGCATCGAAAACACGTTCCGAGAATGTTCCTTCGATGATTGCTTGCAGACGCTCCCTGGGCGTGGCCGCTAACTGCATCCGTTCGATGACCGCCTCGGATAACTGAGCGTTGGTATAGCGGACAGCGGTTTCGAAAAGGACATGCTTGTCTGGAAAATATTGATAAACTGTTCCACGTGACATGCCAAGCTTCTCGGCTACCCTAGAAATTGTTGCCCCGCCGAAACCACGCTCGACGACAACGTCGTAAGCTGCACGTTGGACATCCCTTCGCCGAATGGCTTTTATGGAAGTTCGTGTACCTATTTTTGGCCTGCTCATGCTTCCTCACCACCAATTTCATAACATTTGGCAGATGCGGGGGTTACATTGCAAGGAGGCGGAAGCAATTGGCCTGTGTCTGATCCATCCCGAGACAATTTTCATTCCCGCATCCTTCTCAAATAGGAGTGGCAGCTGACAAATAGTCACGTAGAATCGGATTCGACCGAAAAATACCTGACGCTGGAGCTTTGTTGGATGGGGCGTGACTAGCTTTTCTATACGTTGGGAATTGTCTCTTGGGCGAACACGATGGGTACGAGCGCTCCGCGCCCCCGGAATTTCCGAGAAATTTCACCCGACTTTCCAGACATCAGATCACGGCAATGAGAACCTCTCCTTGCAACGAAGGGAGTGGACCATCACCTACCTTGGATACTTTCAAGGCGTGACGATTGACAGAGTCTTCGATGCCGCGACCATTTTCGAAAGACTTCGCCGGGTTTTCACGCGGTCCCAGCCAGCGATCGCCCAATGGCGACCGATGACGCCATCCTCCGTGCCATAGCGCATCTCAACGGTCAACAGCTGGATAATATTGGAATTCGTCGGAAGCTGCGGAAGTCGACATGGCGATCGTCCGCTTGAAGAATGCCGCCGACACCCGTCTTCCAATTCGACTACTTTTGGGTCAAGATTTAGGCGGGCAGAAAGCGGTTTCGACTAATACTGTACGGTCGGCACGCAAACGCTGCCGAACGTGGCGGTGACAGCGATGAAGACGGGCGATATTCGAGTTTGAAGGCCACACCCTAGACGTCGGACTGCGGCTTTGGCGCGGTCACGATGAGATCGCGCTGCGCCCGAAATCGCTGGCGCTTCTCAAATACTTTCTCGAGCATCCTGGACGCGTGATCGACAAGGAGGAGTTGATCGCCTCTGTCCGGCCCGACGTGACTGTTTCAGACGACTCCCTGAGCCAGTGCTTCAGAAACCGACCTGTTGCTCGTTCTTCGACGCGGCGAATGGAAACCCTCTGGCGGAAATAGGGGCCGGAACAAGAACTGTTCAAAATCATACGGTAGCCATGAACGTATGAAGAACCTGCATTTGAGAGAAATGCGGTCCTCGGCTTCCATTTGCCAATTCTTCTTGATCCTTTTTCATGGTCACTGAAAACGTATGATTTCAGGAGACGAATGATGGGTCGCAGAAAGCTGCTCAAAAGCCACGAGAGACGCGCGGTTTTCGGTCTGCCGACCGACGATGATAGTTTGATCCGGCATTACACGCTGTCCCCTTCCGACCTGCTCGAGATCCAGATCCGCCGCCGGCCGCCCAATCAGCTCGGCTTCGCTGTCCAACTCTGCCTTATGCGTTATCCTGGGCGAACTTTGATGTCTGGGGAGAGCCTGCCGCTGGCAACACTCGAATTCATTGCTCGGCAACTCGATATTGAACCACAAAATCTTTATCTTTATGCGCGCCGCGAACCGACACGGATGGAGCATGTCGCTTTCCTGCTGACCTATCTGGGAATGCGAACGCCGACGTCCGAGGATCGACGGGTGGCACTGTCGGTTGCCATTGATGTGGCGGCGGCAACAGACAAGGGCACTGCCATCATAGACGCGATTGTCGCAGCGTTTCGTCAGCGCAATGTCTTGCTGCCTACGGAGGACGTGATCGAAAGGCTGGGACTTGCCGCGCGCGCCATTGCCCGACGTCGAGCAGAAGCGGCATTGTTGGCGGGCTTCCCCGAAGTGCGTTTGGTCGATCTCGATGATCTTCTCACGGTTGATCCGCAGATTGAGCACACTCGCTTTCATTGGATTCGATCTGCTCCCGATGCGCCAAGCGGTGATAACCTGATCGGATTGATGGAGAGACTTGCCTTCATCCGCTCCTTGGAGATCGATCCCCAACTTCAGAATCGGATTCATCCGGAGCGCTGGAACCAGATGGTTCGCGAAGGAGACGTTACACCAGCCTGGCTTGTCGCCGATTTCAACGTCGCGCGCCGTCGGGCGACTATCGTCGCTCAACTCATCAAGCTCATACAGAAGCTGACCGATGACGCTGTAACAATGTTCTGCAAATTGATAGGGCGGTTGTTTTCTCAGGCGAACAACAGGAAAAAGCAGCGCCGCACCGACGCGCATCAGGAAACTGTAAAGGCGTTCCGGCTGTTTCGCGACACGCTGCGTGCTCTCGTTGCCGCCGACCAGACCGGGACGGATGCGTTGGACATGATCGACCGGCAGGTCGGATGGTACAAGTTGCTGCAAGCAAAGCCTCTTGTTGAGGCGATGGTGGAGGACGCTGATCCAGATCCGCTTTTGCTGGCGGTCGAGCGCTATGGCAGCGTACGTAAATATGCTCCCATGTTCCTGCAAGCATTCACATTTCGCTCGGCGCGTCGGCATGATCCACTTCTTGCTGCTCTCGACATGCTGAAGTTGCTTTCTACGGACGGGCGGCGCGCGCTGCCCGCGCGGTTTCCAGTCGGCCATCTGCGGGAGCAGACGCGCAAGCTGATCTCTCGGCAGGACAAACCTGATCGCCGTCTCTACGAGATCGCAACCTTGGCCGTATTGCGGGACCGATTGCGCTCCGCAGACGTCTGGGTCGAAGGCAGTAGATCATACCGGCCCATGGATGAACTCCTTATGCCGATGCCGGCATTTAGAACGCTGAAGGAAGATGGCGATCTTGGACTTGGTGTCCAGTCCGATGGCGCCGCCTACCTTTCCAAGGCAGCCCAAGTTCTTGACTTCAATCTCAAGCAACTCGCCTATCGTGCCCGAAACGGCAAACTTGACGGCGTCCACCTTGAACACGGCAAGCTGCTCGTCACACCTCTCTCGAGCGAAGTACCCACAGAGGCCGAGGAATTGAATTGGGAATTGAGCGGTATGTATCCACTCGTCGAAGTTCCGGACTTGCTCAAAGAAGTCCATGAATGGACCAGGTTCGCCGATCAATTCACGCATGTGCGGACCGGCGAACCACCGCGCAATATTTCAGCGATGTTGGCCGGCGCTCTCGCCGAGGGCACCAATCTCGGGCCAAAGCGGATGGCAATAGCATCGAAGGGCATCAGCGCTCACCAGATCAGCTGGATGCGGATGTTTCATGCGCGTGCTGAAACCTATCGAACAGCCCAGGCCTGGATTACCGATGCCCATTCCCGCCATCCCCACACTCAGCTATGGGGCAATGGCACGACGGCATCGTCCGATGGCCAATTCTTCCGCGCGAGTGACCGTGCCGCCAAGCGCGCCGACATCAACCTGCATTACGGCAGCGAGCCCGGCACCAAGTTCTATAGCCATCTCTCCGATCAGTATGGTTACTTCAGCATCCTGCCGATCAGTCCGACTGAAAGTGAGGCAGCCTACGTGCTCGACGGCCTGTTCGATCACGAGGCGGCACTCGACACCAAAGAGCATTTTACCGATACCGGTGGCGCCAGTGATAACGTCTTTGCACTGTTCGCCCTGCTCGACAAACGGTTCTCACCTCGACTGCGCAATCTTAACGATCGGAAATTCCATACGTTTGAGAAACCGGATGTCTATTCAGGACTGGAGAGCCATATTGGAACGCCCATCAACAGCGATCTCATTCTGGCCCATTGGGACGAGCTACTGCATTTGGCCGCTTCGATTAAGATGAAGGTGGTTGCGCCCTCGGCAATCCTGAAGAAACTGGCAGCCTCGCCCAATCCGAGCCAGCTCGCAAAGGCACTGCGAGAGCTGGGGCGTCTTGAGCGGTCGCTATTCATGATCGAATGGTATTCAAGCCCGGCTTTACGGCGGCGTTGTCAAGCGGGATTGAACAAGGGTGAGGCTGCCCACAAACTCAAGCGGGCCGTCTTTTTTCACGAGCGTGGTGAAATTCGTGATCGTTCGTTTGAAAGTCAGGCGTTTCGGGCGTCCGGCCTCAATCTCGTTGTCAGCGCAATCGTCCACTGGAACACCGTTTACCTCAGCCGAGCGGTGCAGCACCTGCGTCAGAAACGCCGCATCATTCCCAATGACATGCTCAAGCATGTTTCGCCGTTGAGTTGGGAACACATCAATTTGACAGGCATCTACACATGGGACGAACCGCCAAGCTTTGCCGACAGCGGCTTCAGACCGCTGCGAACTTCAACGGCAATAGCGCAAGCCGCCTGAGATTCATCATTCGTTCACGTCTACCGTATGATTTCGAGCAGTTCTTGTTCTGACCCCTTTACGCAGGTACGAAATCACACGATACGAGCGATCGCATTATCTACGACAAGGTAACTGGCAATCTCTGGTATGATGCCGGCGGCTCTGGCAAGGGCGGGGCGATCCAGTTCGTCCAGCTCGACAAGGGGTTGGTTCTGACCGCGAGCGACTTCGTTATCGCCGCGTAGCGGGGCGGTATAGCTGCCGATTTTGTCAAAATGATCTTGCTTTCGTTAGCAGTATTTCTCGTTGACGAAAATGGTCTGGCAATCACCGTGAACATCGCGATCATCTGCGGATGAGACAGAGCCTAGTGGCAAGCTCGGTATCGATCCTACATTGATGATCCGACGTTTATATCCATGATAAAAAAGGACATTATCATGGATATTCAGTGTGATGAGCGCTTGGGAATGCTGGTTGCAAGTTCGATTCTGCTCAAGGCGTCATAGTTTTAGAAAACTATCACGGCTCTCCTCTGCCCGGGCCGCGGCGGGGGACGCCCTAAAAATCAGCGACTTTCCCCCAGGCTGATCCAGTGAAACGCGAAGGATGATACGGGACCGCATCCACAATGGGCTGACCCCCGGTCACAATGTCCGCCACTAAATGGCCCGCCCCTGGGCCGACGCCGAAGCCGTGGCCGCTGAAGCCTGCGGCGAGGATGAAGCCGGGTATGCCTTCGACTTCTCCGATGGCAGGGACGCCATCCGGGGTGCTGTCAATGTAGCCGGCCCAGGCGTTTGCCACTCGTGCATCTTTCAGGGCGGGGAGAAGCGCGCGTGCGCGCCGCAGGGTTTCATCGATCTGCCTTTGATCGGGCCTCGGGTCGAGGATACGGTTTTTCTCCATCGGGGTCGGTGCGTCGAGGCGCCATTTTCTACGGGTTTCGTGGCCCGAGCGCCATCCTTCCAAACCGCCGAACGCCAGGCTTTTATGACGCTTCAGAAACATTGGAATGAATTCCCGGGAGAACCGGATCTGCTGTGCCGTGGGATCGACGCGGGCGCGGCCGCTGATGGCGAGCGTATGCCCGCCGCCGCCGCGTCTTGTCAGGGACACATCGGCGGTGTGTAGAGCATCGGGGATGCCTTCCGCGCTGGCCGCGACCGACAGGATCGACGACCGGATGGAGGCCTGTGGAAAGCGGATCCCGAGCTGGTTGCAGAAGGAGGATGCCCAGGCGCCGCCCGCCATGACGACGGTTCTGGTGCGGATCGTTCCTTTTTCGGTGACGACGCCGCTGACCCGCCCGGCTGTCAGTTCGATGCCGCGTGCCGCGCACATCTGGTGCACGGACCCGCCAGCCTTCAGGATGCCCAGCGCCACGACCGGAGCCGCACGGGATGGATCGGCTGTTCCATCGGTTGGCGAGAAGACGCCACCCTTCCAGCGCCGTCCGGTCGCTCGCCCGTGCTCGCTTGCCTCGTCTTCACTGAGCATATGCGTCGTCACGCCGACGGTGCGCGCAAAATCGCGCCAACCCGCCCAGCCGGCGATTTCCGCCTCGTTGTTTGAGAGATAGAGCAGGCCGCAGCGGCGAAAGCCCGGATCTGCGCCAATGTCTTCCGCTAGCCTGTCCCATAATGCAAGGCTCTTAGTCGCCATCGGCAATTCGCGGGCATCGCGGTTCTGCTGGCGGCACCAACCCCAGTTGCGGCTCGATTGCTCGGCGCCGATCAGGCCCTTTTCGACAAGAGCGACGCTCAAACCGCGTTGCGCCAGATAGTAGGCGGAAAAAACGCCCGCCACGCCGCCGCCGACCACCACGACATCCGCCTCCTTCGGCAGCACAGAGGTCGTTTCGATTTTCAGAAGAGGGGCAGGCATTGGGCATCTCCATGCATTTGGTTCATTATAGCCGCGCGCGCCATGAAGGTTTACCACAGAAGGTTCGATGTCAGCATTTTGTGCCGTGCACACATGAGCCGAAAGACTATTCTGCCAAAACGTGCAATCCGGGCTTTTGCGATGTACGCGCTCAAAATTTCCACCTTGCCGCTCTGGCGGTTCCGCATAATATGCTGCGGAGGTGGAGCGCGTCGCGCTGCCGGTAGACCATGGATGTGCAGATGAAACTGGACCGGATCGACGTCAAGATATTGTCCGAACTGCAAAAGAACGGGCGCATCACCAATGTGGAGCTGGCCGATCTCGTCAATCTGTCGCCGAGCCCCTGTCTCATGCGGGTCAAGCGCCTGCAGTCCGAGGGGTTCATTCTCAGCTATTCCGCACAGATCAACATTGCAAAGCTGGGACAGACGCTGACGGTTTTTACCGAGGTGACGCTGAAAAACCATCGCCAGATCGATTTCGCCCGTTTTCTCTCGGCGATCGAAAAGGTCGATTCCGTCATCGAATGCCATCTCGTTTCCGGCGGCTATGATTATCTGGTGAAGTTTGTGACGGGCAGCATTGCCGAATACCAGACGATCATGGAGCGGCTGATCGACATCGATATCGGCATCGACAAATATTTCAGCTTCGTCGTGCTGAAATCGCCGATCGTGCGGTCGCACATGCCTTTGACAAGTCTCTTTCCGCTTTGAGGAAAAGCTGCCTCAGCGCTTCGAAAAGGCCCTGACCAGTTCCGGGTCCTGTTCGAGACTGTCGAGCCAACCGGGATTGAGCTTGGGAACGGACGAAGACAGAAGCCGCGAATAGGGATGGCCGCCCGCGCCGCCGAAGTCAGTGGGACTTATCTGCTCGATCTTTTCACCCGCATACATCACGGCGATCTCGTCGCAGATCGCCCGGACGACGGAAAGATCGTGGCTGATAAAAATATAGGACAGGTCGAGTTCGCGTTGAAGTTCCTTCAACAGATCGATGATGGCCGCCGCCACCACAGTGTCGAGGGCCGAGGTGATCTCGTCGCACAGGATCAGCTTCGGTTCGGCCGCAAGCGCGCGGGCCAGATTGATGCGCTGCTTCTGTCCCCCGGAGAGTTCGGCGGGACGCCGGTATTTCGCCGAGCGCGGCAGATGAACCATGTCGAGCAACTGGTCGATGCGTGCCTCGCGTTCCAGCCGCGGCATGTCGTGATAGAAGACCAGCGGGCGGCTCAGGATGTCGGCGATGGATTTTGTCGGGTTGAGGGCTGTATCGGCAAACTGGAAGACGATCTGTAGTTTGCGAAGTTCCTCGCGCTGGCGATGGCGCGCATTCGGAGTAAGCTGCTTTCCGTCGAAGATGATATGGCCGCCGACCGGCGGCAGGATGCCCGCGATGGCGCGCGCCAGCGTCGATTTTCCGCAGCCGGATTCGCCGATGATGCCGAGATTGCGGCCGGGTTCCAGCCGGATATCGACGGATTTCAGTGCCAGCGCCAAGGGTAGGCCGTTGGGCTGGATGGGGCCGTAGCCGGCGGACAGGTTGTGAACTTCGAGGAGTGGCTGTCTGGTGGCGCGTTCCATCGGTTCCGGGGCGACACGCAGGGACGGCTCGAAAGCGCCGACAAGCTGTTTCGTGTAGGGATGGGCGGGCGAGGACAGGATCTGTGCGGTGGTGCCGATCTCCTGGATTTCACCGCCCCTCAGGACAACGATCCGGTCGGCGATCTGGGCGACGACGGCGAGATCGTGCGAGACGTAGACACCGGCCAGGCCCCCCTTTTTCATCACGGACTTGAAGGCGCGCAGCACCTCGATCTGGGTCGTGACATCAAGGGCGGTGGTCGGTTCGTCGAAGATCACCAGCTTCGGATCGCCGATCAGTGCCATCGCGGCGGAAAGCCGCTGCAACTGTCCGCCCGAGACCTGGTGCGGATAACGCGCGCCGATCGTCTCGGGATTGGGCAAGGCGAGGGCGCGAAAAAGGTCGATGGCCCGCTCGCGGGCCTCCTCGACCGGCATCAGGTCGTGAATGCGCACGACCTCGATCACCTGATCCATGATCTTCTGCGCCGGGTTGAATGCGGCTGCAGCACTCTGGGGCACATAGGCGACCTCGGTGCCGCGCAAGGCGGCCAGCCGCTTTTGCGGAAGGGCCGCCATGTCGTGGCCCGCAAGATTGACCGCGCCGCCGCTGAACCGGCATCCCGGCCGGGTGTGGCCCATCAGGGTCAGGGCGATGGTGGTCTTTCCCGATCCGCTTTCACCGATCAGCGCGACGATCTCGCCCTCGGCAATGTCGAAGGAGACATCGCGGATGATCTCGACGGTGCGGCCGGAATCCGTCTTGGCCTCGACCTTCAGATTGCGGATTTCAACGAGGTTGGCCATCACGCACTCCGGTCCCTGATTTTCTGCGGGAGATTGTCGATCAGAAGGTTGACGCTTATCGTCAGGCTGGCGATCGCGATCGAGGGGAAGATCACGGCTGCGGCCCCGAAAGGTAGTCCGCCGATATTTTCGCGCACGAGCGCGCCCCAGTCGGCATTCGGCGGCTGGACGCCGAGGCCAAGGAACGACAGGCCAGACAGGAGAAGCACTATGAAGACGAAGCGCAGGCCGAGATCGGCGAGAACCGGTCCGAGAATGTTCGGCAGGATTTCCGAGCGGATGAGATAGCCGGTCTTTTCACCCCGGGCTCTTGCGACCGTCACATAGTCCATCGTGTTGATATTGACAGCAAGGGCCCGGCTGAACCGGTAGGCGCCCGGCGTGTAGATTACGGCAAGCGTCAGGATCAGGACCGGGATCGACGAGCCGACGGCGGCGACGACCACAAGGCCGAAGAGTTTGCTGGGGATCGAGTTCAGCGCATCGAGAAAGCGCGACAGGCAGGCATCGAACCAGCCGCCGGCAACGGCGGCGCTCATGCCGAGCGCCACGCCCGTGACACAGGCGATGGTGACGGCGGCCAGCGAGATGCCGACGGTGTAGCGCGCGCCCATCAGGATGCGCGAGAAGATGTCACGGCCGAGATAGTCGGTTCCCATGAAAAACTTCGCCGACATTGGTCCGAAATAATCATAGTCGACGATTTCGCCGATCGGATAGGGCGTGAGCAGCGGCGCGAAGATCGCCGCCAGCGCCCAGAGAAGGATGATCGTCAGGCCGACGATGCCGACGACGTTGAAGCGATAGCCGAGCTTTTTCGGAGACAGAGCGAAAGGGGCCATGGTCAGCGCAGCCTCGGGTTGGACAGAATGGCGATGATGTCGGCAATCGTGATCAGGATCAGGTAGCCGAAACAGAAGATCATGGAGCAACTCTGGATCAGCGGCAGGTCGCGGGTTGCCACCGCATCGACCATGAGCTTGGCGATACCGGGGTAGTTGAAGATCGTCTCGACGATGATGACGCCACCGAGCAGATAGGAAAGCGACAGCGCCACGGCGTTGACGATAGGGCCGAGCGCATTGGGCAGAGCGTGTTTCAGCACTATGCGGGCGGGCGCTGCGCCTTTCAGAAGCGCCATTTCGATGTAGGGCGTGTCGAGCGTCTCGATGACGGCAGCGCGGGTCATGCGGATCATCTGGGCAGAGATGACGAAGCTCAGCGTGATGACCGGCATGGCGAATACGCGCAGCAATTCGCCAAAGGAGTGGACCTCGTTGGCAAACGACAGGGCCGGAAGCCATTTCAGATAGACGGCGAAGAACAGGACGGCCGAGGTTGCGACCATGAATTCGGGCACCGAAATGACCGTAATGGTGATGGTGGTGACGATCCGGTCGTAGAGCGAGCCGCGCAGGATGGCTGCCGTGATGCCGAGCGCCAGAGCGATGGGCACGGAGAAGAGTGCGGTTGCCGCCGCAAGTTTCAGCGAGCTTATAAAACGCGGGCCGATCAGTTGGGCAATCGGCATGTTGTTGGCGTAGGAAATGCCAAGGTCGCCGGCCGCGAGACCGCCGAGCCAGTGGATGAACCGGAGGATGGCCGGATCGTCGAGATGCATCGCGGTTCTGAGACCCGCCACGGCTTCCGGCGTCGCCGCCTGACCAAGCAGGATCTGCGCGACGTCGCCGGGCAGGAATTCCGTCGCGGCGAAAACGGTGAAAGAGACGATCAGCAGCGTGATGACGGCCACGATCAATCTGTTCAGCACGAGCATTAGGACATGGATGTTCATGGGCGCTCCCGTGGCGGGTCCTAAGCCTATGAGGCAAGGGTAACATGGAGCGGGACCGAAGACATCGTGGATGTCCCCGGTCTGCTTCATGGCGAATGTCAGGCTTCGAGCCAGACATATTCCGCAAAGGCGTAGCCCATCATGCCGCCGAGCGGACTCGGTTCGAGGCCCTTGAGCTTGGAGGAGATCGCGTCGACATTGGAGATGAAGACGGGGATCGCCGTGCCGGCTTCTTCGGCGATCATCACCTGCATTTCGCCGTAGATTTCCTTGCGCTTGGCCTGATCCAGCGTGCCGCGGGCTTCGGTCATCATCTTGTCGAATTTTGCCGACTTGTACTGGCTCTCGTTCCACGGCGCATCGGATGCGTAGAGCAGCGAGAACAGGATGTCGGGCGTCGGGCGCGGATTGATATTGCCAAAATGGACGGGGGCCTTCAGCCAGTAGTTCGACCAGTAGCCATCCGAAGGCACGCGCTGGACATCGAGCTTCATGCCGATTTCGGCGCCGGCCGCCTGGAGGATCATCGCCATATCGATCGAGGAGGTTGCCGCTTCCGAGGCGACGACCGGGATCGACTGGCCGAGAAGCCCAGCCTTTTCGAAATGGAACTTCGCCTTTTCCGGATCGAAGGCCTTCGGCTTGAGGTCGGCATTGTGGTAGATGCTGGCAGGCGAAACCGGCTGGTCGTTGGCGATTTCGGCAAGACCGCGTAGCGCGGATTTCTGGATCTGTTCGCGGTTCAAAAGGTATTTCATGCCCTGCACGAAATCGGCCTTGTCGCCGGGCGCCAGATCAAGGCGCATGTTGAGGTTGGTATAGTTGCCGGATGTGCTCTTGGACAGGGCAACTGTCGGCTGGCTTTCGACCAGACGCATGGAGCGCGGGTTGATCGAGGCAGCGAGCTGGATGTCGCCGGAAATGAGCGCGTTGACACGGGCCGTATCGTCGGAGATCGCGAAGAACTCGAAGGAGTCGAGATGCGCGCCGCCTTCCTTCCAGTAGTTCTTGTTCTTGATGGCGACCGATCGGACGCCGGGCTCGAACACTTCGCAGACGAAAGCGCCGGTGCCGTTGGCCTTGGCAAAGTCCGTCGTGCCATCGGCAATGATCATGAAATGATGCATGGCCAGGATGGTCGGCAGGTCGGCGTTCGGATTGGCGAGCGTGATTTCGACGGTCAGGTCGTCCACGGCCTTGATGCCAGTCATCTGCTTGGCGATGGAATTAACCTTGGAGCCGACGGCCGGATCGAGATGGCGGTTAAGCGAGTAGACGACGTCGGCCGCCTTCAGGGTCTTGCCGTCATGGAAGGTGACGCCCTTGCGCAGCTTGACCGTCCAGACCTTGGCGTCCGCGCTTTCGATGCTTTCGGCCAGTTCCATCTTCGTGGTGCCGGCCTGATCGAGGAATGTCAGGCGGTTGTAGAAGGCGCAGCAACGGACATAATCCGTGGATAGCGAGGCTTTTGCCGGATCGAGCGTGTCGGCGGTCGAAGACGACCAGCCGGCTGCCTTTAGCGAGCCGCCGGAAACCGGCGTAGCGGCGAGCGCGCTCGTGGCGCGGCCGAGAAGCATCGATCCGGCCGTAGCGGCGATACCGCCGGCCATGAGCATTTTCAGAAGATCGCGGCGCGTGGCACCGCGGCGGATGGCATTCTCGACCATGGCATCGTCGGCCGAGGTCCAGTTGATGAAGTTGTTGTCAGACATGCGCTTTCCCCTTTTTTGATTGTATCGAACTGCCGTTCATGTCCTGCGATCTTTCGACCGTGTGCAGAACGATATGCTGAGCCGTTTTCACCTGCTCCCGTTGTTCCCATGGCGGGCGATCGCCGGTTTTGTTAGGTTTTGTCGCCAATCTTCATATTAGTGTGTCAAGAAATAATCGCCGAATGCGCCGAATGGCCGGAGCGTGGCGGCAGAAAATTTCGAATATGGACCGAATGCGGAATATCCGGGCCATGAGGACGATGGCGGCGCGAGAGCAGCCGAACGCCCCCAGTCTCAGGCCATGACCGCACGAACGTCCGGATCGTCCAGCGTCTGGTCCAGCGTCATGCGCGTGCGCTCGACGATGGCGTCGATCTCCGACATCGTGCAGCAGAGCGGCGGTGCGTAGCCGAGCACGCCATTGCCGAAGGCGCGTACCACGAGGCCGTTCTCCCAGGCGCGATCGAAGATGCGGCGCGACGGATCGGCAGCCGCAGGCAGCGGCGTCTTGCGCGCCTTGTCCGTCACCAGTTCGATTGCCGCGAGCATGCCGCGGCCCCTGACCTCGCCGACCAGCGGGTGATCGGCGAGACCGTTCAGCCCTTCCATCAGCCTTGCGCCGGCTTTGCGGCCGTTTTCCAGAAGGCCGTTTTCAT
>Ga0307515_10009237_pt1 | contig 19090 bp, 9 predicted proteins | sample 17_EM_MG_FD_194513 | JGI IMG/M metagenome (GOLD analysis project Ga0307515, IMG submission 194513) | Populus trichocarpa ectomycorrhiza microbial communities from riparian zone in the Pacific Northwest, United States - 17_EM | ecosystem: Host-associated > Plants > Roots > Unclassified | place...
GGCGTGTTTTGTCCGGGGCGGTAGGGGGGGGTAGGTTGGGGTTGGGGGTTCGTTTGGTGGATTTGGAGGAGGGTGAGAGAATGAGAGGCTAAGAAGATTTTAAAATGGTATATATGCATTTTTGACGCTACGTGGCGGGTTTCGGGGTCGTCTATGCGTTTTGCTGGTGCTGGACTGGCCGGCGTAACAATGGAGGGGAACGGATCGAAATATCATGGCTTTGGTGCCGTGGTTTGTATTACTATCCAACGCTTGCTCTACAGCGCCTGCGGCATGTACTTTTAGGTCCGAAACCAGGGCCACTTGGGAGAATGGGCGTATCTCAAACAAGATATGGCGAAGTACATACAAATATACGTACATACAGAAAAATCTTTCAAGAATACAGGACCTGTGGATGAACTATGGGATCTTGAATTACAGGTCACCAAATCCTCAGTTGCCAGTGTCTTAGAATTATATTATTGCTCAGGCTGAGAGGTGATTAAGTCGTGAGACTCAACGCGCATTTTACTGTTCTAAGGTGTCCGCCAAATATGTACGGAGGGAATACACATATACAAGAAACGTTCGATAATCAATCCAAAGCAACGCATCAAGACGCTTGCCCTTGTCCTGCCACAGCAGCCGCATTCCCCTCCCTCGCATGCGTCGGCGCTCTACCACCTCTATTACTACCACCACCCCTACCACCCCGCGCCCCCTTACTCTTGCCCTTCCCACCCCTCTCCCCCCCATCCTGCCTCACACTCACAGGGCTCGCCACAGCCTCTCCCTCAGCTGACACAGCCGCAGCGGCGCCATTACCGCTTTCGCCATCGCCCTTCTTCCCGCGGCCCCGTCCACCGCGACGGCCTCCTCTGCCACCCCTGCCGTGTCCGCGACCAGTCTTCTCGCGGTCCTCGGCTCGCCTCCTCACCTCTTCCTCTTGCATGACGCGCCGGCTCTCCTGGTCCCACCATTCCTGGAACTCCTGCTCCTGCTGAATCTCGTGCAGGCTGCGCTTGGCGACCGCGTCGCGGATGACGTCCTTCTCGGCCTGCTGCTGCGACAGGATAGCCGGGATGGAGAGGTGCTGTGTCGGCGAGGTTGGGGAGTGCGCGTGGGCGGGCGGGGGAGTGTGACGGATCGAGTGGAGGGTTGGGATGGGCTTGGTTGTTGAGACGGCGGAGGCTGAAGAGGAGCCTGGCCGTTGCGGAGTGCTGCCGCTGGGGTTCGAGACGCTGCGGGTTTGCTGAGGCGGCTGTGGCGTCTTCTGCCTGGATGACGGTCCGCTGTTGGCGACGGTCTGGCGCATCGTGAGTTGTGGCGTGCTGGCCGGACAGGAGCTTTGTGGTGTTGAAGACAAAGCGGGACTGCTGCTTAGGCCTCCCCTGCGTTCGGAAGAGACTGCATGCCATGGTGATACTGTAGGTGGAGTGGGCTGTGGTTTCTTAGTGCTACTTGGTGTACCTGGCTGCCCGAGCTGCTGAGTTTGCTGCAGGCGCTTCCGTTCTTTCTGTGACATCTTCGTTGTGAAATACCCTACCGGTCGTTCTGTTATTTTGGCTTCGGTTGAGAACCCGATGCTGAGATTAGACGGTCGGTCTGAAGATGTCTGAGCCATAATATCCCTCATATCCAGTTTTGTCGGATTTAAAGGTGCCGCACCCCATGGTCGTCCTGGAATCTTCGCTTCTTGGACTGTTCCTGAGCGACCTGATGTAATCGAGTGGCGTGGGGATAAATTGTCGATACCAAGACCTTGAGAAGAGGACCGTCTTTTCCTTTTAATTTCTAACCAGGACTCATTCGGAGAACCTACAGTCGAAACCTGTCCATCAAGTCCATCAAACAGAGTGTCATTCTCGCCAGGCGTTTGACTTCCAGATCGTTTTGCAGGTGAATCACCCTCTTCGTCGGACATCTCAAATATGAGATCTGCCAAAGAATTCTTCCCCTTCAAAACAGGGGTAAGACCAGGGCTGATGGGTTCCGGCTTTGATTCCTTGGAGGCTTTCCTGCGAGCTCGTTGTCGTAGAGGGGAGGCAGACATTTCTTCCAGGCTTTGAGCTTTAAATGAGGTTAACGCAGCCCCATCTCCTTCAGAAAACTTGTTCGAAAGCACAATCGAATCGATCTTGGCACGTCTCCCTCGGTCTATTTTCTCTGCAAGCTCCGGGTGCTTTTCCAAAAGAAGGGTTTCCGCTCTCCCACTCCTAGCAAATGGTAAGAACGCAAGTTGATTATCTCGTACGACTTGATTGAGCTCAAGTAGAAGATCTTCATCAAGTTCGTCCAGCGATCTATAGATTTGGTGTTAGATACAATTTCAGAGGGCGTTGGCATCACATACCCATTCTGCAAGACCGCCTCCAGGCTAAGACAGACGTACTCCAAGCCGGCATCTTTGAATTCAGCTACGGAACTAGGAGCGATGGCATTAAGAAGTTGGCAAACATTACGAGCGTTCACTAAATGGTCAGCATATACAGTCTGCAGAGCAAGAGTTTACTCCTACCATAACGCCCTATCATCTTCTGGCATATTCGAGACAGCTGGCCTAACATCAACTCATTTGCTACTCCCATGACATCCATGATATGATCTAGCAGCTCATCCAAAGCAAGGTAGTCATTGAGGTCCTCGCTAACAACGTCGTCAAACAACTCCTCCCCAGCATCCGCGTAAATATGTCGTACGACCAGTTGGAAAATATCTCGGTCAATATGCTTGAGGTCTACGGTGATGATATCAGAGGGTTCTTCAAGTAGATTGCGCCGGCCTGCAAGCCACTGACCTCCTGCTCGGCCTTTGAAAAGACCTTGGAAGAAAGGACATCTTTGGCAGATGAGAGTAGAATGGACTTGAAACTCGTCGCCATTTGCAAGTTCTACTACGACGTCACCATCATCGAAGAAAGTAGGGTCGTTAATGGCAAGGCCCATATCCAGGTTCAGAGATCGCCTTGGGCTGATCATCTGTCGTACGGCAGACTCCAGTTGTCGTAGCTCAAGCCGGGAAGCCAACCTCATGAGCTCAGTCCGAACTTGGCGGTATCGGAAAGCCATCTTAGGGAATTGCCGAATGACATGCCAGAAATCAATAACAGAATCCGTGTAGACATACAAGACCAGGTTGAATATTGTGAGGAAATCAAAACCTTGGAAGATGAGTGATGCTCGTCCATCGCCATCACGATTAACAGTAAGAACATCTGGGATATTAAAATTACCGCCTTCATGAAGTTTAGTCCACCCTTGCCTTAGAACGGGGCTACGACCGGAAAAGATGAACTGATGAGCAGGCATGCGCACATCTGAAACGCTGGTCCCTATATCTATGTCGTATGCAATGTCGTCGCTGTTGAGAGTTCGACGAATAATGTCTGCAACTTCAGTCTCAAGATGTTTGGATTTAAAAACTCGCTTTCTAAGCGACTCGGCCTGTGAAGGTTTTAGCCAGAAACGGGGACTCGGGTTTTCATCAGAGCCCTCTTCGTAATTTGCGAGATCACGGAATGGCAGAAGTGGTGTTAAATCTTTCCAGAGAGTTGGCTCATCCACAGCGATCTGGGTTCTTGTCACATCGCAATCTTTGCGGACCGCGGCATACGCTCCATAAGCGGACGCTCTTACAGCAACCACTCTAGTGAGACCTGGTATTCTTGAGAATTTATAGTCCTTTGGCTTGTACTCCCCGGTTCCCGCAGCGCTTGCATCCTTGATGGTTGCTCTCTTCGTCCTCCTCCAGACGCTTCCTGCTTCTGTCGTCAGAACAATAGATCCGTCCTGGTCAACATCCACATCCCTGGCGGCCATATGGCATTTCTTAGCAGACCATATTCGATGCGGTTGAGACAGCGCACCACGAATTTTGCTTGGGTTAGTTGTGGACATGTTCGCATCCTGACTAGGTTCAGATCGTTTGCTTAAAGCCACGGTAAAGACTTCGCCAGAGCTGGACAGTGCACAGATAGTGTCACCTCCCGACGTGATTTTACATATCCTGTTCGGCGTAGTGTCATACTTAGTTGTGAGGAAGCTAGCCTTCAAGAAATAATTGGTGAATCCATCCAATGGGAAGACCAGCTTAGCATAACCATAGTTTGCAAAGACCCAGACTTCGTAGTTTTCAAGCAAACAGATAGTAGCTCCATCAATTGCTGAAGCGGAAGTGATGGGTGATGAAAAGAGCGATGCAGCGATTTTACGCGGTGTAACTTGAACTTCAAGAGAACGAGCGTCCGAGTCCACAATACCGAGCTGGCCTTCATTCTTGCCAAAAGTGTAGAGTGAGTTGGTTGTATACGCAACAGAATGGATGCGGGATGCCGCGATGCCGATCACAAGTTCCCTCTTTAGGGGCCCAAATATTTGACGCGGCAGAGTCTGGATAGGATCTTCGTCCTTCAGGTTCGATTTTGGCAGGCTATATCCAAGCTGTCCGAATGCATTGTTTCCCCATGAGAAAATATCTCCTTCATCTGATATAGCCAAAGAGTGATTTTGACCTAGCGCAACTGCAACTACCTTCTTCTGTGCTAGGGCGCCACCTTCAATACACACAAACTGATATCGGGTGGTTTCGTTGCCGATCCCAAGTCGACCTCCAGGCCCGTGTCCGCACATGTACAGATTGGACTCAGGATCAGTTGTCAGAACTGCCGTATGAAGTTTCGACATCTGTATGTCCTGTATTGCCAATGGTGTGTTTCGGATAATGGTCGGGAGTGAGGTGATGGCCTTTGGCTGAAGCGACGCTGATTCGGTAAGAGGCAAATTCATAGAAGCCCACATCCGAATTTGGTTTTCCCGATGTTCTCTGTAAAATCTTTGCACAAGATGGTCAGGTCTTCGAATCGTAATGCGCTCGGGAAACTGCCGGTCATCCTCATCGCCGAAACCAAGAGTGACATTCTTATTGCTCCCGAAAGTGAACACCTCGTCACCTTCAAGATTAACCAGGGGTCGTATCAACCTCCTTTTGGTTGTCCCATCGTCTCTATCCCCGCTGTCACCATGCGCGACGCCGTCGTCATTGTTCTCCGAATCCGAGTCATGAGTCTGAGTTTCATCCGGTCTGAGAGGCCGATCTTTAATTGTCATGGAAAATAGATCTAGAGGGCCATATCCCTCCTTGTCTTTGATCTTTACGAGACCTCTAGCGTGATGATTTATTCCGCCTGTCCCATGACCAAGGATATCCTGAGTGTCTCGGTTTAGAATTAGGCGTGCGATTGCTACGTTGCCAAAATAGAAAGCCCTATGAAGTGCAGTCCATCCATTTTCTAAGTCTGGAATATACAGATCAGTCAGTGGATGTTCCAAGAGAGCTTGCGCAAAGCCGATTGCGTTGTGAGATGTAGAAGATGCGGCATGATGTAAAATCGTAAGACCGGTAGCATCCCTACTGTTGACGTCTGATCGGGTTAAAGATACATTAAAGAAACCCACGCTCTTCCGCCCTTTGCTGGTCAGCGTTGGAGAGGTCCCAAAACTGCCAGGGCTGTTTAGGCCGGCTCCAAAACTTCCTCCCTGCCAGCCCACAAAGCCTTTCTGTGTTCCCAGACGCGTATTATGACCGGCATTTTCCACAACTTGTCGGAAATTGTCGACGTCATCTTCGAGGAAGTATTTCCAAAGATATCCGCTCATGTGTTGGAAATGAGCTCGAGTAATCCTGTCGCTCCGGCAAATTGCACCTCGCTATGACCACGATGAGCCAAAGCCTATTTAAAGGTGCTAGGTGCGAAGCTGAGGAAAACTCCGAGGGAAAAAACACCTGCCACCCGCAAGTGCTTGCTGACAAGAACAAGTGGCGAAGTGCGTAGGCTAGCGGGGTTGAGACGTTGAAAGTATACCGCGGGATTCGCGAGATGAGAGCTCAAAAAGGATCGCAGAGTCGGTATCGCCCTGGCACTCAAAGGCGATATTCCTCGGCTTTTGCGCAGATGAATTAGTTGTGGTTGTTGACTTCGAGTGCTGTTGAGGACAGTGTCGACGAAACGTGTGCGCTAGATTTCCAACGGGATTTTTGGTCGCAGTGACTCAGTAGATTCAGAATGTAGTCTGAAGTACTGGGGAATGGCCAGATATTGCTCGAGTGTCTTGGAGGGGTAGAGTGGTTGGATGCGCGAAAGGAGCTTTGCGAGTAATCATTCCGGAGGTTGGGGTTCCAGCCAATCAAGGAGCGAGTAGCTCCCAGTGGGCTTGTACTTTGGCAGGATTTGTTCTTCCATGACCCTCATGAACAGCACAAAATGAACACAAAGAAGAAAGTTTGGAAACTTCAATAGCAAGGGAGTAAAGGAGTATTCTATCTCTCCTAACAATGTTGTTGACGCTTCTCCTGTATGCGCACGTTCTCCGCTGCGATTGGCGGTGCGAATCATGCTTGGCATCATTCTTCAAAGCTGTCGATCCCATCGCGCAGATTCATTGAGGGGAGCCCGCGGAATATCTTTCGAATATATGATCGGCATGCCCTGGACTACAATATACCCAAAGGACCTCGGTAGAGTGTTGCCGAATTCACACTCTCAAGCAGCTATTAGCTATATTTCCTCCACGTTGCTACAGCGTCCACTCAATGGGATATGACCTAATATATGCGCTTACGGATACCTTCGGATACTCAAGAGAACGGCAGAGGTCCTCTGTATATGTAGGCTTGGAGTGCTCCGGATACTCGTCCAAAACTCATGACGCATGGCAACGATGAGAAAAATGGCCCTTCCGGTGAAGCCTTTACCAACAGCGCATGTACTAGTATGATACGGTGAAGAGCTCCACGACCTATCGGAAGGGCTACTTCCCCGGATTACGTCATATAGAGACCCTTTTTCGTACGTGTACGTATCGTGCTATGGCTACGGACCGCTCAACATGAACGACAGGGAACGCTCTGCACAGGACCATCCCTCTACAGCATTGAAGGGATTCCGGGCCTTCCATGTTGTCAGCACGCACCTTAGGAACAAGTAGCTAGTACACGAATCACTGAATATCCCGGGAGAATGTGTATAGCATTCGGGAGGGTTTCACCTCGTTTTCACGAGTCAGGCACGATTGGTCTAGAACGTTGAGCGGGACCTTGAGACCTCCACCAGATCTCTGGAAAGAGCACCATCGGAATAGACACCTCTTCTAAGACAAAACCCACCAAACCCCAGATTATCAATGCTTGAGCGATTCTTGGGAAGCCTTTGGCAAGCTTCCACGACTACAATTGTCCTGATTGGGGGTAGTGAAGTGCCCCTAGGCCTTGCGCAAATGCAACAAGTTCCATGGACGTCAACCTCCCCTCGGTGGTCTCTGAGTTGGTTCCATTGACATCTTGCCTTTTGGGTATAGAGTCGAAATCAAAGCCACAGGCCAATATGCAGTGCATTAATCAGCAGAAAGCATTGCATGGCATCAATTATCGTCTGAGAGCTGTGGCTAGGGCATTTTATTTGTAGATCCCCATCTGTTTCTTTCTCCCCGTCCAATGAGGGTGTGGTGGGCTTTGCGTTCAAGGCAACCAAGGGCTTCACCAATGGGAATTGCAGAGGTTTCCCGCACACTTTATATTAGATGATACTTTCAAGCCTCCACGACAATTCAATGCGATCTTTGCCGAATGCAGACAGCTACTTTTGCTCGACGAAGGGGCCGTGGTCAAGGCAGCCGCGGTGCAGGAGGGTGAAGATGCTGCGATTGGCCCACCAGTAGCGACGTGAGAGGCCAATAGGACGCGGGCAGGGTTGCTCAGTGTTCATGCGGTGCAGCAAGTTTTCACGGGACCGGTCATGGCTAGGCCATGGCTTCGCTGGCGTTTGATGCACGCATATCATCTCTGGCGGACGTTTTGACCGGTGCTTAAGTTAGTGGAACCGGGGAAGCGTCAAGTTATGGATGGGCAGGTCGGGTTCTCTCTGTCGTGGCGGCGGTTGGCAGCCTTTCAGCAATTCTCAGTGGTTTTCATCGCTGGCGTTGGGAGCCTTGCCGCGCCCTTTAGCGTCCTGCGGCGGCTTCAGTGCCGGTCGCCGCCCCAGCTTTTGGAAGCTTTGGAAAGCTCAAGCCCTGTTCACAGCAACCAGACCCAAATCTCCTTCGCCTTGCCCACACTGCTAAATTGCCAGCCCTCCGTCAAACCCACTCCTCCTGCATCGTTATCCATCAATTGTCTCTGTGTTTATTGCTACGAAACACTTCGCAGCGCCTGTTCCAGCTCTGTCATCCTGCTATCAGTCATCGGCGTCATTCTCGGCGTCATTCGAAGGAGTCACATGGAGCCTTAACCACCGTCTTGACCCCTTTGACACTCCAACAACCGTAGCGCCACCCCGAGCTACTCCTGCGCCCTTTTCCAGCGACATCCTGCAACCCAACGGCCTTCTCTAACAGGGTCCTCAACCTTATCTCCCGCCTGAGGCAGGCAGTTTCTCATCGAACTAGGACCTATACAGAGCAGATCATGGCTGTTGCCTGAGCTCCGCACTCAATAAGACTCACCTCGCGTGTTCTTGTCTGCTGAAGCCATCTATCTGACTTTTCCCGGCTGTGCTGTCTCGATTGGACCCTGGATAGCGACCCGCGACCTGCTGCTCTCGTGATGGATTCCATCAGTACTCACACTTTTCATCCGCAACTGCGATAATTGCTCCCTTTTGCACCCACTAGTGGTCTTCTCAACGATAGCCACAGTAACTTGCTACCCAAAAACATTATAACTACCCTGATCGCCCTGCTGCACCATGCATCAACACCCACGCCCGTCGCCGAGGACGGCCTCGGCAGCCAACTCCCTACAAACCAACCCCACACGAACGAACAATCAGCGGGATACAACCACAGAACGTACCTCAACGTGCCCGGATACAAGCCCATACGGTGACAGAGGCGCCGAGGAAGGCGACGGCGAGATAATCGATCGTACCGAACAAATGTCAGAAGTAGACCAGAGGGATTACCAAAGGACAAACCAAATAATTCAGGTACGTTTCTACTATTGCCAAAAAAAAATTAATACCTCCTAATCCCACTGAAAATACTTATGCTTCGCTTCAGCAATTCTTCATCAAGTCCGCACTCACAATCATATCCTCGAGGGCGATGCTTCCTCAAAGCTTCAACAGGAATGGGGAACTTAGGCAGAACAAATGGGTACGTCGGCATACATTACTCATCTGGCTTAAGCACAAGGCTAATTTGTGTTGCAGTTCAACGTAGTCCTCGATGACACAGATGTTCTTATAGAAGATATGATAGAGTGGAGAACGATGGATGCAATGCAGAAAAGGCCGCCTCCTCTTTGCATAGAGGTATATCTAGACATGAAGGACCTCACTAATAGTCAGACATTGGTTGTTATTGACGAATTCGGGAAGCGATGGGACGTTGCCGAAGCACTTAACCCCCCTGCTGAATCTACTGCACGTCCACCGAGTCGTATGGGTAAAACCACACAAGTTGTGCTGGAGCGATGGAGGATCCAAATAGGGGATAAAAACTCCGTACCATCGTCCGATTTGAAGGATCCGCTTCCCAATGTCTACAAAAAAGCCGTTGTCCTATTTCGATCGCTTTACACCTGTACCCGATTCCTTCCAGCATGGAAGTATTATCGTCGGATGGCAAAACAACCCGCAAACCACCCATCGTTGAAGCTAAATTATCGCATTTCCAATGACGATTTCAAAAGCCCACGGCGAGATACGTTAGATGTACCGCTCTACCTGTCTTCAGAAAATGTTACTGACAGCCAGACTTTTGCGCCGTCAAATTCCCCAATCGGGCCGTTCTGCATCTCTGTTACGTACCGTACGAATTGCGACTTCCGAGTAGATGATGCCGAATCCCTCCTAAGCTCGCATTTTATGGGAATGGACGATCACTATTTCGAACCGTCGCTGGGCAGTCGTCCGCAAGAGATTGGCCAAGTGCCTGGATCGCTACCTGTGAATAGACTTCATTCTCAGAACACGCCAGACCGAGGTCAAGCGTACGGAAGCCTGTCAACATTTCACCAGGTTGGACCAGCCACCGGAACAAGTCCAATGTCAGCCCTTCGAGCCGCTCGGGATATGCCCTTACAGTCACCAACAGATTCTCCTCTACAGAAGCTTCCTCCAGATCACCGTACTGCGCAAGGGTCCAAATCTTCCCTACGATCTGCTGAGGGTGGACCGGCCTACCAAAGACGGACATCTGTGTCATTCCAACCATTTAAAGCGGGCTCATTATCTTCGTCTCCAGCACCTGGCCCCCAGGTTTCGCCATCACCTGGAAGTTCGTTGGGAAGAACTTCAAACGTAAATCCTCTCTTGCAGCCTCGAAATCGTACATCTTTGACAGCCCTTCCTCAAGCTGCTCTAAGGGCTCCCTCTTTGCCTAACGAAACTGCTATTGCTTCTTCTGCCTCTAGCTCACCCAAGCCAGCACCCATCAACCGATACAGCAGCAGTTTCGGGCATAGGCGAAGCAGGTTCTCCTCCGGTGGTGGAAGTAAAACTGAAGACGATAACTTGAGCAGTGGGAAAGGAAGCATGGCATCTTCAGCTCAACCAGGTTCGGATATTTTAAATGAAGGGGAAGGGGCTAGCTCAGGCTCTATCAAGACTGACGATGAAAACATTTCGGACTTCCTGAAGCTTCTCGAGCAAAAGAAAGAACTTAAGAGTTTTAACCGTAGTGACAATGCGTCACGTGACGCGTCTATGAAACGGACCACAGCGCAACTCTCAAAATATCAACGCATGCGGGATTCTAATGCTCAGCTTTCCGATTCTCTGTCATCATCACTTCTACTCCACCGCTCTTCTTCGTCGTCCAGCCGCCAGCTATCGAGTGTCCCTCAAATGATTGCAGGAACTTCCGTGTCTACATCATCCTCGCCAGGAAAGCCTATCTCACCGCATACGCCTCACACACCCGCAATACCATCGCGCTTAAGTGCAAACAGTATTATCGAATACGAACCTCGCCGAAGTCGCAGTCGCCCGAGTCATTCACCCCGTCAAGCGCAGGAACCAGCCCAGACAAGAGATTCAACCCAGGGCACGAATAGAGAACAAGCCACCACCGCAATTGACATCCCAACTTCACCCCGGCCCTGGAATTATACCCGAAGATCCAATTCGGTAGCTCAACAGAACCGCAACCTCGAGGATGAGCCCGATCTCTTCGGCCTCCGTAGCGCCAGTTTGCCTGCGGAAGAGAGAGAGAGGCAGAGAGAACGGGATGCCGGTGTGGACTTGAGCCTCAGCGAACTTCTTCAGCATCATGTGCTCCTTGCTGGTGGAACAACAGCTGCGCCGCTCAGTGAAGGCGTCATAGAGACAGAGCGAGCTGACGTAATAGCCGATCCCCTCTCTAGCCGGCCAGAATCTGGTGAGGAAGGCGCTCGTCCTACTTCTACTTCAGAAGTTCCTCGTTCCAGCCGCAGCCGCTTCCCTCGTGATAACGCTAGAGGACGAGGCCTATCATCAGCTCATGGCTCTTCCTCTAGCCTCGCGGCTACCGTGGCAGCCGGTGAGCGTACCTCCCGGTACAGCTTTAGTTCTCGTGCAGCTACTCTCGATGACGACGAGCCTCTTCTGTTCACTATGAGTGAGCTAGGCGCAAATTCCCGCCGCAGCTTAGAAGAGGGTCGAGGCGGTTCCAACGCCGGTAGTGGGGAGCGTAGGCGAGGTAGTAGCTCACCCTGGCGTTAGGCGAATCAGGTCTAGTACAAAATAGAACTATGACCTCTATAAGTTCATTATGACGTATTACAAACCGGAAATACGTTTGTTCCTCCCCTGCTCATCTGTCGAAATATTCTTGTCTCTCTAAAATTTTATTCGCTTTTCCAATTGGTGGTTTATTGTCGGCATGACTGGTGGTATTTATCTTTTTATATTTCCTCCTCAGAAGTCGGTTGGGTACCGTAAAGATAAATGAGGTTCTTTCTATTGGTATTATTAATTCTCATGTGCGCCTGTTGTTGTTCTCTATCCGCAGCGAGCGAGTTAGTGCGTCCTCGGATGGTTTAGCTTGGACTTGGATCTGGGATTCTTAGGATTGGATGAGGATGAGATGAGTGTGCCAGGCTGGACCGGAGTAAACTGGGATCGGTCGTGTAGATAGATTTGGAATGGGAGTATAGGTTTAGGGTTGAATATAGTCCGCAATTCGGTTCTCGCGCGAGCGTTATCCAGACATGACCAAAATGCTTGATGCTTCTATGTGCAGGCCGTCACAGCATTACACCTCTAAGACCGGAACTAGCACTAGAACTTCAAAGTTGAAAGAATCGGTATCATACGACTTAGTTGAGCCTGGTTGTATATATGATCCATAGCCGTTCAAGTACTCTAAAAGGGAATAGCGTAGCTGCGATAGCCACGTGCCTTGTTTAGTTATCTCAACGTACATCTCATCTCATAAATCAGACCCTCCATTGATCGTTGTGCACGGGCATACTGCTCCTTATTGACCGAGTTTATTGACCGTGTTTACGAGGTCTATCCCTTAACCGCTGAAGTCTTTGCCGCCAAGAAATTGACCGCCTTAGCTCACCGCCTTCCAAATCTAGGTATCGGAGGTCCGGGTTAGGCTTGGCATAACCTCGGGTTACGCACGACCCCCCAGGGTCCGCGACATATCGTCCAAATATCACCCCCCCCCCTTAGGTGGTGGCCCCTACTTTTCGGACGCGTTTTTGAGGCCTAGGTTAGTACTAGGTTAGTATAAAGGGCCTTAGCGCGCCTTTAACCTTGCTATTGCCTTAATAATCTATTTTCTAACTCTTTTCTATTTGACGATAGTTCTAGAAAAGTCCTCTATTGTTACGGAGTGAGTATAAGCGACGATAATATATAGCAAGATAGATATTATTAAGCTATGTACATAAACTGTATAAGAAGTTAAGACGTTGCGTAAGGAGAGAAGGCAGGGAAATGGGAAGAAAGGGTATATATCGTTAGCTTGGTTGCTTAGTTAATACATACACGGAGCAGAATAGGATTTAGGTGGTGGTCCTGGCAGAACTTGGTAGGATTTAGTGGAACTTGGCGGAATATAGCAGAATATGGCAGATTACCGTTAGATTGCCGTAAATTGCCGTTTTATGGTTAGTCTCTAGTTGCTAAGTTGGTGGAAATAGGTGGACGTGTATAAGGTGTCACAGGGGTGTCCCGTAATAGTACCCCCCCTTTAAACTCAAGCTTCTGCGAGATAGGGCTATAGTAGTTCTAAATAGAGTTTGTAAAAGTCTTCTACGGCTTATATAAGTCCTATAGAGTTAATAGGTTCCTATAAGGGCTTAGTAAAGCCTTTCCATTTTATAAGATATATATATTAATGTTTCCGTTTATTATACTTAATGTCATTAATTCTTTTAATAAAGTACTTATTCTTACCATCTACTTTAACTAGTAGGGGAGGGTCTTATATCTGTCCGAATCGATGCTTAAGGCCGTATACGCATATCTTATTCCATTTGGAATTGGAATTGGAATTGCCGTTAGAATCTAAATTAGAATTTAAATTGCCTAGGGTTGTAAAAGCAGAGTTATTGGCAGGAGTAGCAGAGGATGCTGCTTACTGTATACAGTAGTGCTCCTTAAATTCCTTAATTAGATCGATGATGGGGCTTCTTTATCCTTGCGTTCCTTATAAATAAGGTCTACTTCTAAAGCTCCTACAAAGCTAGAAGAGATGGGCTTAATTACTTAAACGAAGTCGTAGTAGGGCCTAAAGCCTTGCACGTCCGGTAGGTCCAATTACTTAGCAAGCTTATAGACGTTCCTCCAGCTATTTAACCATTTCTTAATAGTCTGCTTTTTATTGTAAGCTTTTAAAGCCATGTATTAAACGAGGATGTTATGCTTTTAACCTAATATAGTAGGAGCTAGAGCTTTCTTAAGTGCTTATAGCCGTCCGTGTACTGTATCTAGGCCGTTAATAAGAGGGAGGTAGGCTACTGACGTTGTTTGCACAATGTAGTTGCTAATATCGTTAACAGCCTATTCTTGCTTTTGGTATATTTAAAGATCGTCCTTATATTTAGAATAGAGCTAGTTATAGGTAATAAGCTAGTTTAGTTCTAGCTTCGCTATTAATATAGCCGTTAGTAGTACGTCCCTTAGTATAGGTTAACTTAGTGGTTTTAGCGTTAGAAGATCCTTTTCCTTCTTTAATGGGTCGATGTATTGCCATACCTTATTTATTTTAGCTATGTCTTGGATAATAAAGAACCACTATGTCCAATTAGAAGGCTGGTTAAAGATAAGGTTGACTTTTAATTCGTTCGTGGTTGTTATTTTTAGAATTTAACAGGTTAGGTAGGGTCCAATTAGCGTCTTAGCAAAAACCTTATTTTAACATTTTTTTAATTCGTCAATTCGCTCGTCGGTCGGGTACGTATATTAACTGGGGTCAATCGTCCGTTCGTTTAATAGGTAAAGAAGCTTAAGACACCGCAAAGGTAGTAGAAGTAGTGACTTCTTAAATAAGGTAGTAGATTAATTACTTAGTAAGCGCTAAATATACAGATTAGATGTAGTACGGTAGGTAGGCCGGGCTTATAACTGTAAGCTTTGCAGTGCGAAGAATTGAATAAACGACTTGATTGTAAATGTAGCTCTAAAGCCTTTATATATACATAAAGAATATAGAGGTAATAAGACATGATGGGGTAATAGGTAACTAAAAAGGGAACAGTGATCTGTAAGCAATATTGATCTGCAATCAATATATAGGGTGGCGTTGACGCTGTCTTGGAGCCTTCCAAGTGGTGATCTTATGTCTTAGCACAGTGTGGGTAGTCGGTTACAGCTAGGTTCCCCTTAAGAACTACCGTTTAGACCTATATAATAAACTAACGGTTTAACTATAAGAGAAGATTATAATAGCCTTAAACAACCTACTAACCTACTAAAGACTTATAGCCTAATATTTATTACTAGAATTAGAACGAAAGCAAATTAATACCCGTTCTAATTAATAAAAAAAGGCTTATAGTAGTTAAAACTTATTAACTATACTTATAGGAGCTAAAGTAGGAAGACAAGCTATGGCGGCTCTTGTATTAAAAGTGGTTATATCTATATACTAGCGAGCCTCGCCTAACTAGCTATATACTATACTATTAACTAGTACTTATTACAATACCCTAATTAACCCTACCTTAGCTATGTACTATAACTATAATAAGGAGGATTACTTTACCTTATCTTGCCTAGAGCTAAAGGATATAGGCGATATTAAAAAGATAAAGAAAGGAGAAATATTTAATAAGTTAGGAAAAAAAGAACCCTAGGGAAAAACTCCCCCCTAAAAGTACCCTATCGATCTTAAAGAGATTAATTTTAGTTAGTTAATAGGTAGAAAGTATTTTACGGTTCTATATATAGTATCTTAAAATTAATATAGAGTTAATATAACTGCCCTTATTAATACTAGAGCAAATAGCTTCGCCTTTATAAATACTACCTATATAAATAATATTACTAAGTTTCTAAATATAAAAGCTACCTAATTAAAGAAGCCTATCTAGGTAAAAGGCCATAACGGCCAAGCTAGTTAGCCGGTTTCCTATGTTTTAAAATTATATATTGCTCTTAACAGATAACGTTAATATAGTATTTCTTTTTGTATCCTAGACTTAGGGTCTTATAATATAATCCTTAGCCAAAAATAGATGTCCTATTTTAATATTTAACTAAATATATATTAAAGATAATTTATCTAGCTGGAGGATAGACTGAAAGTACTCTCCTTTATTAGGGAAATCCGAACTAACTGTAAAATACTAGCTGTAAGGGCTAACCCTATTTACTAGTAGGACGTCTAGGCATATAACCTAGCCTTTACCTAAAAAATACCCGCCATAAAGCTAGAAAGAACTCTATACTAATAAAGATACTCTCCTAAAGTCCTATATTTAAAGAAGACTCTATATATAATAGCGGGACAGATAGTAATATAAATAACGTCTAAATTATTCAGATCTAACCGGTATGGAAAAGAACGTATTAATAGAATATAATGGATAACCTCTAAAAGATGCGATAGGAGCTAAAAGGAGTAATAATAATACTAATACCCTAAAAGCCCCTAAAGTTATATACGCCCCTATTATTATATAACCCCCCTATAGTAAATATCGCCATAATTAGCGCTATAGCGTTCCACTTTAATATATACTAAAAGGATAATAAGGTCTTTATAATAAGCTTATATAAAATTAACTAAATTATTAATAATAGGGAGGAAGAGCTAGCTAAAGGAACTAATAAGGAACTAGTTAAACGCCTTTTTTTTACTATCTATATAAACTATAAGGATGTATTTTTAAAAGCAGCTTTAGATAAGTTACCCCCTTACTAGGTATATAATTATAAGATTTAATTAAAAGCCAATAACTTACTAGGCTATAGCCCCCTCTACTAATAATTAATAGATAAGCTAAAAGTAAACATGCGGATCGTTGGTACCCCCTAACGAAAATTTTGACCCGGGGGTAAGCTTTAGGCAGAGCCTTATGTAAAGCCACGTGCAGATATACAGACGTGCAGACGTGCAGACGTGCAGACGTGCAGACGTGCAGACATGTAAACGTGTAGACGTGCAGATATATAGACGTGCAGACAATTATAGAGCCTTCTTAGTATATCAGTACTGGAGCTCCGTATTAAGCCCGAAGTAGAGCTTTAAGTAGAGCTTTGAGCTTAAGGGGGAGACCCCCTTGGACCCCCCCTGCGCACTGCGTGCTCTATTTACTACGTGGGCAAAGCTCTTATAGAGGGTTTGGTAGAGGGTTTGGTAGAGCTTTTGCAGAGCTTCGTATGGAGGTTTGTGTAGAGCCTTTATAGAGCTTTTACAGAGCTTCGGTAGAGCTTCGGTAGAGCTTTATGCAGAGCTTCGGTAGAGCTTCATGTAGAGCTTCGGTAGAGCTTCGTGCAGAGCTTCGGTAGAGCTTTATGTAGAGCCTTATATAGGGCCACATACAGGTATTCGCTTGGGCGATTAACTGCAGAGACGTTTATAGAGATAATCGTATAGGGCAATTATATGGACGTTTGATTAATTAATTGTATGCGTTTAATTAATTAATTGTATAGGCGTTTATACGGGCGTTTGTATAGACGATTAATTAATTATATAGACGTTTGTAGAGATATTTGTACGGACGATTATATAGGCAATTATAGAGCCATTGTAGAGGCGTTTGTAGAGACGTTTATAGAGACAACTGTAAGACTTCCTAGTATATCAGTGCTGCGTTAGTAGAGCTTTAAGCAGCTTAAGGGGGAGACCCCCTTGGACCCCCCCCTGCGCACTGCGTGCTCCATTCACTGCGTAGGCAGAGCTTTTACAGAGGCTTTAGTAGAGACTTTAGTAGAGCTTTTAGTAGAGCTTTTAGTAGAGCTTTTGCAGACCTTTGTGTAAAGCTTTATATAGAGCCTTGCGTAGAGCTTCGTGTAGGGCTTTTATAGAGCTATATGTAGGCGTATAGGGTGCAGACGCTTGTAAGGGTAATTAATTAAAGAGACGTTTGTGGAGATAATCGTATGGGTAATTATATAGACGTTTAATTGATTGATTATATGGGTGTTTATACGGGCGTTTATACGGGTATTTGTATAGGTAATTGATTAATTAATCGATTATATGGGCGTTCGTATAGGCGATCGTATAGACATTTATAGAGCCGTTCGTAGAGACAATTGTATGGCGACTGATTGTATAGGTGGTTATATGGCTAATTGCAGAACCTTCCTAGTATATTAGTGCTGCGTGTTAGTAGAGCTTTGGAGCTTTGTATAGGGCTTTAAGCAGAGCTTTAAGGGGGAGATCCCTTGAACCCCCTGCGCACTGCGTACTCCATTTACTGCGTGGCTAGTACACTAGGTGGGCAGAGGTGCTGCAAAGCCTTTAGTAGAGCTTTTAGTAGTGCTTTTATGGAGCTTCACGCAGAGCTTTTGTAGAGCTTTGGTAGAGCTCCGTGTAGAGCTTCGTGTACTTCCCCCTAAGGGAGCTCTCGCAAAGCTTTAGGCCTCTATACAGCTGCAGAGCTTATAATCGCTACTCCTCTGCCTAATACAGCCCGTAAGAGGCTGTAAAGTAGATATATTAGACGCATGTAAAATCCTCTATAATTCTATATATTAATATTTATAATATTAATAAGACAACTTATTAAGATGCAATACTAAGATATTTTAACGTTTATAATATTTTGATGTTCGTCACGTGGATTCTGCCACAACTTACCGCGTGTAGTTTTGTTTTTAACTAATAAGAAGCTGGCTTGGCAACCAATTAGAAGCTAGCTTAGCAACCAATTAAAAGCTAGCTTGGCGGAAGTTTGAATTCTAGGACCCCCAACCTAAATATATAGACCACTCGTACCTCGGGTCAATAAAGTAGTACTTAATTAATAACCTAGATAAAGGGTTTATTAAGCTAAGTTAAGCCCCTTTTACTTCCCCTATTTTATTTATAAAAAAGCCTAATAGAGGCCTTTATTTTTATACTAACTATTAAAAGCTAAACGCTATTACTTAAAAGAATTAGTATTCTATTTCTTTAATTAATAAAACCCTTATATATTTAAGCCGGGTAAAGATCTTTACTAAACTTAATATCCGCTAAGCTTTCTACCAAGTTAGAATAGACCCTATATCTAAGAATTTAACTATATTCTATACCTATTATAAGTCCTATAAATATAAAGTTCTTCCTTTTAGACTAATAAATAGACTGGCTATATATTAAAGGTATATAAATAACGTTCTTTTTAATTACCTTAATAAATTCTATACGGTATACCTAGACGACATTCTTATATACTTAAATAACGAACTTAAGCACTAAGTTTATATTAAGAAGGTCCTAGAGAGATTACGGAACGTAGGCTTATAGGCCAATATTAAGAAATATAAATTTAGGGTAAAATGTATAAAGTACTTTAGGTTTATTATAAGTATAAATAGGATTAAAGTTAACCCTACATCGGCAAAATATGGTACCCTACCAATGGCCTCAATGGTTGGTGGTTGACGTAATTGGCGCGCAGTTGAGGGCATTTGGCAACTCGACCGACTAGCCTATGTCGTGTTTTTTTGACACGCAGCCTG
>Ga0307515_10009238_pt1 | contig 19089 bp, 2 predicted proteins | sample 17_EM_MG_FD_194513 | JGI IMG/M metagenome (GOLD analysis project Ga0307515, IMG submission 194513) | Populus trichocarpa ectomycorrhiza microbial communities from riparian zone in the Pacific Northwest, United States - 17_EM | ecosystem: Host-associated > Plants > Roots > Unclassified | place...
GTAGAACTATTAATACCTAATTATATATATTAGATAAAATAACAGGGCTCTTTTTTAAGATCTAATAATCTAACCTATATCCCTTAAAACGCATTATTGATTAAAGTAAGTCCTTACTATGCTATATTATATAATTAAAACCTTAAAGTTAATTGGCTTTACCCTCCTTTAAAATTATAACCTTCTTTTCTATCCCTCTTTTAATCTCCTTGCGCTATTTCTTAGTAGTTTCCTTTAGTATTACAACCCTCTTTTCCGTCCCCTTCTTAATTTCCTTACGCTGTCTTATGGTAGCTTCCTCTAGTATTATAACCCTCTTTTCCATTCCCTTCTTAATTTCCTCGCGCTATTTCTTAGTAGCTTCCTCTAGTATTATAACCTTCCTTTCTATCCCCTTTTTAATTTTAGCGAGCTGGTTCTATATTAAAGTTTAAAACTCTTTAAGCTTCCTCTCCAGTACGGTTATTATAAAAGTTAAAGATAGAGCTAGAGGTAGAATAATAACGTATTTGTTATTCTTCTTGCGCTTTCCTCCCTAATTTTAGGCACTTAGTAAAGTGCTAGCATTTTAAGCGGCCTTTAGTATATACCTTGTTGCTATTGGACCCTTCTTTAAAAATACTATTTATAGCCTTAATAATGTCCTATCTGATTAGAATATGTATTACGGAAGTTATACTTACTATCTTACCTTTTAGTATCCCTTTTTAGTGATTAATTCCTTCCTTTATAGTAATATGGTTTGCTTAACTAGCGGCGAAAATCCTTCCTACGGTAGTGTATTAGAGGTTAATATAAACTAAGTTACACTAGATTCTAAATTAGAAGAGCCCGCTATCCTTAGCTGCTCTATATTTAATTTATTAGGCTCTTACTCTTTTATTAGCATTATAATTATTAGAGAGTTTTATTAGGTCTAAGGAGAGGTTAAATAGGTAATTTTTTCTATAGTTAGGCTGTAGGTAGGACGGCCGCTAATTATATACTATAAGGGCTATTAGATAACTGGGTAGAAGTAGCGGATAGGGCGTAGGCTGCTAGATATAGTAAATGGCTAGCCGGCGCCACTTATCCGTACCTATTATAACATTAATATAATACCGGGGATTATAAGGCTTGTATATAGGTGTAAAAAAGGCCGCCCTGCTTTATTATAGTATAAATAGGCTAAGATATACTGCGGGGATTCTATAGCCTATACTTTATTTAAATTAATAAATATATAATTTGCTAGAGCAACTGCTAGAGAGACTACCTATTTAAACTATTTTAACTTGTTCCTGTATAAATCTAGTCTTTTTCCTATATCCCTTCCTATATCTGCCTATAAAAGTCCTTTTTTTTATAACTTTGTAACTCTTTTAGTGTCTAAATTAGTTTAGGGTTAGGACTTTTGCTTGGTGCGATAGGGGTATAATATACGATATATTAATGCACACGAGTGCGGTATCCTGTTTATAAATTTTCTTATAATTTCCTCCTAATTATGGGTCTTGCGAACTAGCTCTAAGAGTTAATTTATCTTAGATCTTAACTATAGCCGTTTCCTAATACTAGTTTTTAGTTTCCTTTAATGGTTGTTTATAATATAAGTATACCGCTTTATATATGCATACTTTGTCCTACTGGGAATTAACTTTATAATCTTGCGAAAACCCTTTCCTTTCTTACGCTAGTGGAGAAGATCTATCTCCTCCTTATTAGTCTAACTTTTCTTTACTATATCTTTACTATTATTGCTATATAGAGCGTATTGGTTTGGGATAGAAGGGAGTTTAAGTCTTTTAATTTTGTATAGACTGTAAAGGTGGTAAGTAAGATATTCTGGAGTTAAGAGGGCATAATCTATATATATGGTATCTTTATATATATTAGATTGGCGTATACGATCCCATTTATACAGTAATCTTATTATAGTTAACTCTCGTCGCTCTAAGGTTTACCAATAATTCATCTTTAGTGGTTTCCTATAACCGCCTATTTTTATAAAATCCCTTAGTGATTTCGCGGTACTATATTTTGTAAGTGTGCGGTCCGACCCTTAGTATATCCGTAAGTTAATTCTAACTATAATCTAGATTAATTATTACTTTTACTAGCCAGTTTTTATATTTGTCTAATAGGCCCCTACTAAAGTATCTTGGGAAGTTTTAGTGAGATAGAAATTAGGGAAGGGTTGTTAATACAAACGGAAGGAGTGCGGGTGTATTAATAATTTGCTAGCTTAATTACCGCTAGTAGCACTCTGTTTATTATTAGTGGAAACGCTTTATAGAAAGCCGCTTATAACGTTAAATTAGCTATTACCGGTAATGCTAGATAAACTATTACTAGTAATACTGGTATTGCTAGGTACTGGCGATAGTAAGGGACTGTTGCTAGTGGCGCTGGATTAAATGCTGCTAGTAACGCTAGATTTACTACTACCTATAATAGTAGAATCGCTAAACGCTAACGATGGCGAGGGGCTGCACTTCTTTTGATACCGATTTTGGTGTGCGACTATAGCTATAGTTTAGAAAACTTCTGTTATACTTTCTAAATCTCCATTCCTTCTCCTGGAAAATTGCTGGTCTAAAGTATTAATAAAACGCTCCCCCTTATATATATGACTGTATAATTGAGTATTTATAGGAGGCTTAGCGTTAATAGGAAGGGTAATTGTTCTAGACTATATTAAGTATTAGTAGAATAAGAATTATAGAAGAGCTTTAGGTACGAACCGTTGTTATAAGTATTTGTTAAATATCTAGTTATAAATTAGTTAAATCCAATAAACCTAAGGAACCGGATATTTGAGGTAGTAGATTTAGCAGCGTGTGGATCTTTATTTACGCGTAATTTAGTTAGGCTAAGTGAGTTATAAAGTAGTAGGGTAGAGGAAAGACCTTTTCTGTAAATGTATTTACTAATAGAGCGCTAGACAGCTAAATGGAGACAAAAATACTACTAGACGGATTCTTATCTACCGTATAAGCAATATAATTTTAGGAGTTCCCTAGCGTGTAGATTAAGTTCTATATGTGGGCTAGTTTAATATATAGTAATTTACTTTATAATGGCGAAACTATTACTATAAAGGCTAAGACCTATTTACCGCTAGTATTACCTAAGCTATATACTATTTATTAAATCTATATAGACCGTAATTAATTTATTCTATTATAAAGGAATCTAGGACTCCTATATATTTATTATGCTTTAAAAATAAAACATATATTTTAGTAAAAGCTCTATATAAAAAATTAAGACTCTAATAAAATACAACATTCGCCTCCCTATATTTAATAACGTATCTACGCTAGTTTTAAAGGACTAAACTAAATTAGAGATTTAATTTAATATTGGGCTTTACGCTGGGTGAAGTAGAAGGGCGCATTTCTATAGGGTTATATAAAATCTTACGCCCTAGCGTAAGCCTAAATAAGATGCTATGCATAGAGATATTAAGGGTAGGAGGTTATTATCTTAACGGCGTATTAAGAGGATAAACATAATTAGCGTATAGAGAGCGTTAACTATTAGCGAGACTAAGTTGGCAATATACCGGTATTTATTATCTCCTTTTAACGCGTTATCGTTTTCGTTGTCTACCCTAAGTGCGTTAATAACTATAAACGCAATAGTTAAGATATATCCTACGTAGGTAATAAATAGGAGGATATATTTTAAAATCTACCTTTTATAAGGATTTCCGCTATAGGAGAAGTTAGCAATAGGAGAGAATTCGGTTTATTTACACACCGAATTATAAAACCTATAGTTAACCCTATTCCAATTATAAAGATCGTAATCCCTATAATAATATAAATTAGATGGATATTAGGATAATAAGAAGTGTTTATTAGAAACTACGTTAATATATATTAGCATTCGCGGAGAAAATATAGAAAACTTCTAACCTCTATAATAAAGCTAGTTAGTAATATATATAATACGCATGTTAAGATGACCTTTAAGAATTCCTTATTACTTAATCTTTTCGCAAATAATAACGCCACTGTAATAGCAGCAGAATGCGCTATATGACTTGTAATTATAGAGTATATTAATCCTTATAATTGGCCTCTAAAATAGAGTATAAGGCAAGCAGTTATAAAGTTAAAGAAGGAAGGTATAGCCGTAGCGATTATTAAATGGCGGGAGACGGTATCTATATTAATATATAAATATTATATATAGAGGTCCTAGAAATAGCTAGAGGAAATAGGGTAGAATAGAATACGGCTTTATAAAGGATTAGTAAAGAGGAAAGTGATAAATAATAGCTATAGAGTAGCGGCAAGGCAATAAGTGATTAAAGGTAATTATATATTCCCACTGTTCCGGGGTAAAGAGCAGCTCTATATATTAGTGCCCTGTGCCGCATCTTTAATCTATTAAAATGTTCTAGCCTTTAATCCTTTATGGGAAATATTATTATAGCTTACGTATCCTATATATCTTTAAAAAAGTATATTAATGGTAGCTTCTAGACTTTATAGCAGTAGGTAAGCTTAGTTTACTTAATTAGGGGGATAACTGCCTATCCTAACTTTAATCGGCTTTAGTATCCTGTTATAGATCTCTAACGGAGTATAAGTTATAGTAGTGGAGTTTAAATAAGTTAGCGTCCTAGGGAATAACAAAGTAAGGAGGTTAATATATGCTAAGCTGAAATTGCAGGGGGTTTACGATCTTTAAGGATTGTAAACCCCCTATAACCTTTATACTTCTTCCTTACTTATACCCTATTGCCTTCTTTTTTAGGGTTAACAGCCTATAAAATCCTAATACCCTAGTCTTAACAGTAATCTAACAAAGCGCGTAGCGGTACTATAGTAATTTAAACCCTTTTATGCTTTTCTTTCCCTGGGCTAACTATTATTTGGGTATAAGAGGGAGAAGTAAAGCTTGCTAATAAAGTATTGTAGTTTGCTTGCGCGCTTTATCCATATTTCTCTATAGGTTAAACTTATACCCTTCGCTTAAGTGGTTACTTATATTAGATAGCAATTGTTAAATAATGTTAAGAAGATTACGTAATGGCTGCGTTCTATAGATAAGGTTATAGGAGTTTAATATCTTAAAAGCGGGATATAGAACCTTCTAAATTCCTTACCTAACTATACTAATTGTCTAACCTTTGAATTCTTTTCGTCTTTCTAAGCTCCTAAAGAAGGTAAAGGAGACACAGTTTACGAGGAATTGGAAACCCTACTTTAAGGAAGTTTAGCTAATAACGGAAGCCTAGTCTATAAGGGAGTAGGAAGCTTAGCCTATAGCGGAAGCATAGCCTATAATAAAAGTATAGCCTATAATAGAAGCCTAGCTAATAATAGAAGCTTAGCCTATAAGGGAGCGGGGAGCCCGGCCTATAAGGAAGTAGGAGACTTAGCCTAGGACAGACGCCTTGCCCTAAAAGCTCTGTTCCGAGTGACCACTATTAGCTTAAAAATTCTACTTTTAGAAGACGTACACTTAGACTTATATAGACCGCCTAGAGGACTCCTAAAGCTACCTTTAAACCTAGCGCTAAACTTAAACTTAGTTTTATAAAGCCGTAATTATGCTATTATTTATAGTCTTTTTAATAGACTTTAAGGTAAAGAGGTTAAAGAGGTAGAAAAGGTGGCAAAGATAGAAAAAGCGGGAAAGGTTAATAATATATAAAGGATTAATAATGCGATTACTTGACGGTTAATAATATCTCTCCTTTTTAATAGGATAGATATTAAGGTAAAGCGAATATAAAGGTAAGAGGAAAAGCAGCTACCTAGTAAGGACTATAGGAGTTTAGTACGGAATCGGATCTGTCCTAGTGGGGGCATCCGCTTTAAATAATAGAATATTACTAGGTAGAGGTGGAATAGATTTAAACTTAGAGCTCTAATAGGCCTCGGCGCCCTAGACTGTTAGATAATATAAGTTTACCTTTAGCCCTTTTTAAATTAAGTAGCTAATACATTATAGGTTTAAGAGATATATAACGTCTATAGAGTTTATCGCATTAAAAGCCTAGATAGAGAAATAAGATAAGTGTAGGAAGTGGAGGGAATTTTCTCCTATAGCGAAAGAGCTGAAGGTATAACTTGCCTATTAGATTCTCTCTAGCTCTACGGCGCTATTCGATATTAGTAGTACTTACTAGAGTATTAAAGGAATAAAAAGGTTAAATAATGTTTAATAGCTTTAGAACAAGCACCCTAGAAGAAGGATTTTAGGGGAAATAAATAGTATACTAACTATCCCTAATTAAAGCGTAAACCAAACCTCCTAAACGAATCCTAGTAATTAAAAACGCGTTATCCTAGTATAAGAAGGGCTAGTGGATACTGTAAATTATTTGCCAGATAGCTCGGATTTTTAGAACACGTATAGCAATCTTTAGGATTCTTTAAATGTCTTCTATAACCCTTAGCTAGCTCCATCTACTTTCCCTAAAGGTCTTTCTAATTTCTCTTAGTCCTATTTTAATTAGCCAATTCCTTTTACTCTCCCTAAGGACTTTCCAGATTTCTCTTAGGCCTATTTAGATGTCCTACGCGAGCCTTAGCCAATTCCATTTACTCTCCCTAAGGACCTTTCCGATTCCTCTTGGGCCTATTTAGATGTCCTACGCGAACCTTAGCTAATTTCTTTTACTCTCCTTAAAGACCTTCCCGATTTCTCTTAGCCTTATTTAGATATCCTACGCGAGCCTTAGCTAATTCCTTTTACTTTCCCTTAAGACCCTCTGCCAAACACTAGTTTCTATATATAATATTTACTAATAAATATATTGACGGATAGTTCTAACCTCTATTTCTTTAGTACTATGGGGGTAAATAACGGACTTAATTACTATACTATGGTTCCATAGGTATAGTATAGAAGTCTAGCACATTCTAGCGATCTTAATATAATATCTCCTATATAACTAGGCAACATTACTACTTTTAATCCCGCACCACTTTAAGATAGTTCTTAATTTAATACAGCTCTTGCGATATTATGGACCTATATAAATATATAAGCAAGCATATAGCCCCGTCCTTAGAAGAGTTAAGGAGTATTATATAGTATAACCAGGATATCTCCACTATTAAGTTTAAAGGGTTTAGAGCCTTTAAACACCTATAACCCGTTGTTCTAACCTAACCTACTAAGGGCTAGTATTACCAAAGCCTTGTCTATACTCTGTTTAGCTATAGAAGAAATGGGTTTATAAAGCTTATTATATTGTATTAGGTATAATTGTTTGTTTAAAACCGCGTCGGGGGTTGTATTTAGGATCGTAGTAGCGTAATCTTTAGCTTTCTAATATATTTATTAGCATACTATTATATATAGTCTGGCGCTAGTGATACCTTTATATATAAAGTAATGTATTCGTCTATTAAAGGATTACTAGGTAAGGTGTAGATTACTAGTTCACTAAGTACCTGTATAGAATCGCGCTATACTGCTAACATGCTTTGTAAATAATCCGCACTTTTGCTATCTATAACACCGGAAATTTTTTATAGTGTAGCTATGACTGTCTTAGGGAAATGCAAATAAAGACGCCCTTGTAAGTAGTTATAAAAATCATATAGTAGGGCTGATTTTTTAGTGGGGCTAATTTAGGCTAGGCAAAATCGCGCACGTAATATATAGCATAAAAGCCTATTTTGGAAAAAATTTAGGCGCTTAGTAGGTCTGAAATATTATATACCTTAAGATCTAGGCGACCTATAGAAGAGTTAACTGCTGCTTACCTGGATACCTACTGGTAGGGAGCGTGCTACGGCCCGTAGGCGAAAATGTGTACTTGCTGGGGGTTACTTAGAGAGGTGCTTAGGCCATTAGTATTATCTTAAACCCCTTATAATAGGATATATTAACGAATTTGTAAAGAAATAAGCCAGTAATTTAACGGAAACTTTTATTAATTCCATATTAATTTATTATCTAAAGATATAAAAACATTAAATAATAGGACCTAAATTTTAGAATAGTTCCTAATAGAGTATTAAGGTAATTATAAGCCATCGCCAATATTAATTAAAGCTAACTATTATTGCCTTAGTGATATGCAAGTGTCCTACGTGTATAAATACTTACTAACGCATTTAACCTTTATAATTAGGAGGGTCGTTTCTATTATAAACAAGCTCTAGATAATCATTTATACTAATAGGGATTAGAGGATTATCCTCTAAATCTATATTATCCTCTATATAAACATTATAGTAAGGAGGCAGATCTCTATCTAATAGTTAGTAGTTAGGAGCCTAACTTAGAACCTAATAACTAACTCTAAAGATACGGTACTACTATTAATAAAGAGAGTGCTGTCTCTAAGCGCGGTCCTATAGGAGATAGATTGGCTCTAGATAAAGGCTCGGGCCTATTTAATAGTATGGCCTTAGAGAGAATCTACAAATGTGGATAATATATATATTTCTCTTAATGCTTAAAAGCGCGAAATAATAAATATATAAGTAAGGAGGACAATAGTAACGGCTTTAATAAGGAGTCTGAAGAATATGTGGAGAAGCTATAACTTAATAAAATTTAATAAAGAGGCATTCTATTACGCATTATATACTAGTTTGTAAAAGCAACTTAGATAGCAGCTTATTCCTTAGGAGGCGCTTAATATTAGGATAAATTCGGTTTCCTAGAACTTATATAGTAGAGATTTACGAAATAGAAAGCTCAAATTGGGGATGTTAGAAAACTGCCGCTTTACTAACCGCCCTACTAACCACTCTCGTAGTTCGGCCGAGCTTTAACTACTTATACTTTAAGTAAAAGTAGATTTTATAGTATAACTAATCACCCTAGAGGAATAGGTAATTCAATATATTATTGCGCCTAAAGTAATGCTAATAAACGGCTTCTGGTGTTACAAATACGCGTAAGATTGGCATAGTAGCGCTAACGAATAATGGTAGAGATATTGCGTTACCGCTAAACTAATAATCTTAATAAATTATATAGCCCTTAACGCGTTATTTATAAAGTAGGTTTTTCTTATACGAAATATTGTAAGTAAGATTTTAAAATCCAACTTATTAAAACCGTAAAGCCCCTAGAAATTAATAACGTGAATATAAAAACAGTATATAGTAGTTATTAGTAGTTAAGCTAAATTATATATATAGTAAAACGGGAGGTCTTCTATAGTAGTATCTTATAAGTTATATTCTATACGCCTAGTATACTATATTTCTTACAGATAGAACGTATTACTTAGGTAAGTACTTTATTAGCAATCTTTATAAATTTACTTAATAACAAATATACTAGCTATAAAAGGAATTTACGGATACCTCCTAATGGTCTTTTATATTTAACCAATTATATAGCATTAAAACCCTTAATAGAAGGTAAGGCGATTTTTAAGTCACTTATAAAAGGGGTTAGTAGACATGTTTTTTAAGCCCTAATTTAAGAAACTTCTTTAAAGGAAAAGGGTAGTAATTAGAAAACTATTCTAGTAAGTATAGGTATAAAGCAGGTGCTAAGAAAGTACTAATAGTAGATATATAAAAATAAAAATAATTTTAATATAAATCTATTTCTATATAAAGAGCCCTATAGACCTAGTATACCGGATAAGTTCCTATATAATGGATCCTACTAGCTTAAAGAACCGGAGAAATTCCTATAAGAGAAGCCCTATAAATTTGGCGACTAGTAGAAGTCCTACTGCACTTCCTCCTAACTCTTTCCTACTATACTAGTAGAGGCACACAATCCCACTTAGTAGATTGCAATAGATAGAATAAGCGCTAAAGAGTATATACTAGATATTATTCTTTAACTCTTTAATATATAAATCCATAAGCCTACTAACCTTAAATACGACTGGTACTTGCTTAGGATATAAGCATTTTAGCTTAGAAAGAAACTTATAGAGTTTAGAGTTATTATTATATATTAGTTGTCCTTTATTAGTGATACGGTGAATAAAATCTTCTGCCCATGTTAAGAAACTTAAGAGATTATTGTAAATTGTATAGAGCTTAGAAGAGGTTAAGCTAAGAGAGACAAAAGCGCGGATTTTAGAACATAGATAGACCACTAGGCATTCTATAGGCGTTCTATAGTTTCTTATTAAATTTCTACTTTATTTTTCTATATAGTATTACACTTATAGAGTCTTACCTACTAAATCACGCTAAATCCTAAGTTCTTTATCGTCACTTAATGATCTATTATCGTTACTCCGGCTCGGTTTATTAATATTAGTAGTATTAATTCGCCCTTCTACTAGGTTACTCTAGCGTAATCTGTTAATAGGGTGGCTAGAACTCTGTAATTTATTACTATTGTTTAAAACTACTACCTCTTTATTACTATCCTCTTCCTATCCTTAATTATAAGGTAGGAAATATATAAAGCTATAGTAGTATACACAGATTGTCTCCTAAGCCCCTCCTATAGACCTATAAGAATTATTAGTAATTAAATTTAGGTTTATCTAAGGCATTATATATAATAGGACTTGTTTAACGAGTATAGAAAAGAACTATATTTTAATAAGGCTTAGTATTTAAAGAAAAGGTAGCTTAATCTAAGGACATTTAAAGGTAAGGCAAATGCCCTTTATAACATTTCCTCCTCTACTTAATAGAGCTAAGACTAAGTTTAAAAAGGGAGGTTAATACTACCTGGATGAGGCGAAGTATATTAGCGACCCCTTTACCCTAAAGCTGGCGCGTAATATTTATTAGCTATAATTACTCCTTACTTAGTATTCTGCCTGTGCCTAAAAGTGTAGACTACTAGACTAAATCTAACGGTGGCTGTTTAATTAAAGGGGGCATTGCTAGGGGTAATTATTAGCTAAGCTGTTACTAAATATAAATACTTAACTAAAACATTATATTAGTGCGGAAGGACTAACACACCAGTCTCTAGTTTTATAAGTAGTGCTTAGCTATTATTAGTTATTAGATTATAAAGTAGTCTTAATAGACTTTAGCTCTTGTTAGCATTAATATAAAAAAGCTTATATAAACGCCACATACTTTAGCGGCTAGAGGGGTTTATATAAATTTATTAACCGGAATTGTGTAAGTTATTTAAAGATTAATGTTTCTGCCTAAACTTATATAATATAGGTGAAAGTAATGCCACTTTCTAAGCGCTGTGCTACGGTTTTTAAGGTATATAGTATAAGTAAGGCGTTAGGAGATAAAGCTGCGGCGTATTTAGCCAGCTCTGGCGTAACTAAGAAGAAGTTTAGAAATAAAATTCCTACTCTATCTAAAACCGGATAAGGGGCTCTATATACTAGTGTTTAGGGATAGCCCTAATAGTTAATTATTGTTTAAAACTGATAATCCGACTAAGCCAAGTTTTACGCTTATAATTAGACAGGGGACTTATTTAATATTATAAGAAGGGCTTTAGACACTAGATACCGGTAGAGGTATTAGCCCCCTAAATACCCGGAAGCTACAGGCGGTAAAGAGATTATCCTATAACTGTTGATGTAACTTAGTTTTACGGCGAAGCAGCTTACGTAGTTTAATGTTTTTAGATTAGAGCTATGCTTCTAGTGTTAGTCCTAGGCGGAGGGTATAAAGGGCGCTATTGCGCAGTGTTTTTTTGCTCTATAGCACTTATAGTTCTTAATTCTTTCGTACTGGTCCTAAGCTCTTACTACTAATGCTCTCTCTAGCTAAAGACTACTTATAGCGGTCTAATTCCGGACAATACTATAGGCGCCTAGAGTGACCTACGAGTGAGGAACTGCTAAGAGTAACTATTAGCTGAGCTGTTACTAAATATAAATAGCTAATAATGCCTAATAGACGCCGTAGTAGGGTTTAGAGGCGTTTATATAAAGTTATAAACTAAAACCAGAAGCTAATAATAAACCCCTAATAACGCCTTACTAGTAGGAATAGTATTATATAATTTACTTCTAATACTTACTCTTTACGGAATAGGACACTGTTTAAGTAGTAGACTTATCTTAGCCAGTTAATCTTATATATTTACTCCCTATCTGTAATAAAGGAGCTGTTAGTGCGTTATAGGGTGGTTTAATTAGCATTCTAGCTAAGCCCTTTATAAGCGCTCCGCCTTATACGGACGGTATAATAACTCTTATTAATCTGCCTTGCGCTAAGGAAGGACTTATATTTAAGACACTAAGTAGCCGGTACTTAAAGGCACATAGACTTATACCCTTATTTATACGTTCTACTACTCTTAAGAATATACCTCTTGCGAAGGATATTACATTATATTAAACATTGCCGAAGAAGTTATTATATTCTATATCCCTAACGGCATTAATTACAACTTCTCCTTAAGTAATATTGTACAATCCTTAAGTACCTGCGAGTATAGCGTTCCTGAATTACTAGCTGGGGAGTAGGCATTTATAGATGGAGAAACCGACTTTAGGGATAGCGATGATAACCTAGAGGCGTTAACTGGTACGGAAAGTAACTCTAGTAATAAGGATTAAGAATGGGACGTAAAGACATTATTAGGTAGAGAAAATGGCTTTAGCACTAAGGATTAAGAAATAAGGGCAGATAGTAATAAAGAGATATTGGTTAATAATAAGACTAACGTTATTAATTAAATATGGGCGACGATTGAATATAGTGTCCTTAACTCTATAGTCTTAAGTTTATAAGTGCAGGATATAAATATAAAGAAGAGTCCTAATAAAAGCTAGTAAAAGGATTAAACTTTTACCTCGTACTATACCCACCCTAGCCTCTCTTTGCCTAGCCTATCGCGAAATAAAATAATATTTTACTATTTCTACCAGAGCCTCTACCCGCTTGACTTATAGCGGGCTATAAAGAATTCGCGAGGATCTAGGCCTTCCTTTAGATGAACTTATTTACTACCTTAAAAGCGACAATAGAAGGTAAATCCATGCTAACGACCTAGGATTTTTTGAATTTCTTGCGGACCTAGAACGTATACTATCTTAGCAACTATTGGTCGTATTTAAGACTACGGTGTTTATAAATTTATACCTTAAAAATATAAATGTATTATTCTATAGTGTTTTCTCTTTATTTAAATTATTTCCCTACTTATTATATCTGTTCTGGTATAGGGAGGGGTGGTTAAGTTACGCGAGGGGGCTTGGACTTATAGCTACGCTTATAGGGCTGTTTATATAGGAACTTCTTTAAGTATATATAAGGGGGCTTTAGGTCGTTGCAAAGTTTATAGGGGTTTTTATGTGGGAACTTCTTTAATATTTCTAGATCTAGCGTTATAAATTTCTGTTACACGGGGACGTAGGTATATAGTAGTATGTAAGGAGACTATATAAGGTAGGGTTATTACGAAGAATAAATCTATATACTAATGAAGCTATTACGTGATTATAGGAAGCCTACCCCCCCTGCTAATAATTTCTTTTATTTCTAGTTTTGGTATTTTCATAGCATTTATATATACCTTTAAGAGCACGCAAGCAATCTCTAGTGGTGTAGGCGTTTAGTTTATTCTGCGACGCGTAAGGCTTAAATGCAGTTAGGCTCTAGTGTAGCGCGGCTAAAAAGGCGCTAGTATAGGGTGTAGCTGATTTTCTAAGGGCGTTTAGTGCCCTGAAAATTTTAGGCTGCTATAATGCCTAAATTGGGCATTACTAGCGCAAGGAACGTTAGCGTAAAGGTAAGGCTGGTGTTAGGAAGGGAGCTGTTCTAAGGAGCCGTTTCGGCTTCTTAATACTAGTATCCTGGAATTAGACCGGGCTTTTCTAAAGGATGAAATGGGCTGACCGGTGTTCCTACTACGCCTATATATTTGCTTAATGTATATACACTAGCTCTAGATCTAGAAGCGGAATAGGATAAATATTTAAGTGTACTTTCCTTATAGGAGCTAGGACTTATAGGAACTAATCTTATAAGCTAGGCAATCTTGCGAGCTAAGTTCTGGGGTATAATTAGATAAGTAATTAGACGGTATAAACTACGTGCAGCTATTAGAGCATTTATAGTATTATTAGATTAGTATAGGGGTATATATAGAAGATAGACTAGTATGTAGGATATATTAGCATATACCTAAAAAGTGGAGTAGTGTAATTAGTGGGCTAGTACGCAGGAATATAATACTATTTAACTTTACTTAATATAGCTTATATTAGCGACTTAGTTAATTAAGATATAAGCACGGTAAAAGGGTCGCGTAAGCCTATACGATTGGATTGTCTATAAACGAGAATCTAAAGCTAAAGAAAGGAAAGGAGAAGAAGGGGAGCGCCGCTCGAAGCTATATACGATCTTCGCGTCACGTGACCGCAATATGCGGCAATCTGTGGCAACTTGCCGGTGTGTAGTTCTGCCAAGTTCTACTAGTGCCGTAATAGCTTAATAAAGTGCAGAGCCTTAATCTAAGCTATAGGAATACGTCCTTTAACTAAGCCTCTAATTATATAACTACTAACTACTTCTAGGCGCTGCGGCTATATACCCCCCTTAATAAGTTATATACTCCTAGTTATTGCGTCTATTTTATTAAATGCGAGCGAACGCGAGGATTAAAGATTGGGTATAGAAAAGTTAAGCCGACCTAACGTGGCTTAGATTGAGGTTTTATAGAGCTTAGTTAAAATGCTAAGTTATAATGCGAGGAGGCAGCGTTTTCTAGTCTATAATTATTGGTTTTAGTTTATTCTGTAACGCGTAAGGCTTATACAGCAAGGCTAAAGAGGAGCCCTTATTCCTTACCTTACCCATTACCCCTCTTAGACAAATTATAAAATCCTAGTTATTGTATCTATTCTATTAAATACTATAATAGGATTGGATAATAATAGACTAAAGTAAAATAAAAAGTGGTAAAGAATAATAAGATAAGCGCGTAATGACTAGGAAAAGGTCCTATATATACTAAGCGCATAGTTTTAAAAATGTATTTTGTACTTAAGGGTTACTTCGCAAACGTTATATCTAATCTTACCCTGCTATAGGAGTTTGGAGAGATAACTGCCTTAAAAATGTTTTATAAAAGTAGCTGGAGTATAGAACTTATATATGCGCTTGCTAATTGCGAGCTTTTTATTTCCAAGGCAGATAAAGCATATTTTCGGTCTTTTCTCCTTATATAAGGATAACTTTGCACTCTCTAGCGCTTTAGCCGCTTCTAAAATCTTAGTATCTTCTTTAATCTTGACTTAGCCAAGGGCGATATCTGTCCTAGACTATCTTTGGCGATAACTTAGCCGGTACGCTCTACTCTTCTTAATATTGCAGTAATCTACGACCGCATTAATGGCATTATTGCGTCTACGTATTTTATTTTTTAGTAACGTGCTAGGTAGCGTTATAATTACTTTAATAAGGCGTTTATATTCGACTGATCTATTATTGCTAGATTTTAAGGTTGCTTTAATATCCTCGCTAAATATAACCCTAAAAAGTTGCCGCTTAATATTAATTATAGCTTGTTTATTATCCTAATTCTTCTTAATATTTTCTAATAGCGTATTTCTCTAATGTTGCCTTTTATTTATAATTTCTCGGCTAAGCTTTTAGCATTCTATACTTCCTGCAGTTTTGCGCTTAAGGCTAAGCTTTAGCTTATTTTAAACTTTAATTAAGGAATAAATACGCGGGTTCTCGTTTACCGATAAGGATTATTCTGTTATTAGGTGCTGTGGCTGCCGCGGGTCAATTAATCGGCTTATTTAGCATACTGCTTTTATTAACTTTTCTTAAGGCTCTAAGCCTTAAATGATTGCCTATATATCTACGCCAATACGCCGTAAAAGGTAGTGCTTTAGGAATATTTGAGCGTCGGTATATTGCATTATTAGGTTCCAGAGGGCGTTACTTACGTTACCTAGGTAGTATAGGCATTAGAAAGGTTTTAGTAGAACTAGCTCTATATAATAGAACTTACTATTTTTGTTAAATGCCTTACCTGCGCTGTAACGGAGACTATATAGGCGCGCAACCTGCCAAAATCCTGTAATTGTGCTAAGGTCCTTAATCTAGGGCAAAAGAGTTAAGTATAGTAAAGGCTTATTAAGTGAGACCTTGTGGCCGTAGGGGGTTTTAATTAATTGCCGAAATACGGGGATATTACCTAGGTCTAAACAGAGTAGTAGTAGCAACTTATTACGCCTAGGCTTAATATATAGCTTGCTAAGCTGCTCTATAGACGTTAGATTAGGGGGTGTAAAAGCTTAGTTAGTAAAGAGAAGGCCTAGGAGAAAGATGTAAGGGCTAAGAATAAGTAAAGGGTTAAAGATAATCTTAGGAATTGGAAAAGTATTACTAGTTCTTTATAAGCATAAGGTAAGAGAAATAGGGTAGAAAGAGAACGTACGCTTCTTTTATGCTAAGATATTCCTTAGTGAATTTAAATATAAACTTAAGCACGATCTTATAAGGCCCGCCTTCTAGGTCGCGAATAAGTGTAACCTTTATATATTAGTAGCATAGATTAAGAAGAGCTTTAAGTCGGCTTGTAGTATAAAAGCCTAGCTATAGTAAGAAATGGACTTGTATCCGATATCGCCTAACTATATATCTCTTTCTCGTTGTAACTAAGTTGGTCTTAAGAACTAGGGTAAGATCCTCTGCGTTTATAACGGGCTTTTCTCGCTTCTTATTACTTAAGTTATGTTTCTTCACTAGTTTCTAAAGTACCTAGAAAAGATATTTTAGCTCTGCCTTACTTTACTAGGCTAAAGGAATGTAATTACCTTATATATCTGGCGGGTTAATTTGCTAGCAATTTTTCTACTGGTTACTCTTTTATATATAAGGCGATAGTACTTCTAGTATATACCAAGCGAGCTAGAAAGCTTTATCCCGTACTATTTCCTACCCCCCTTCTCTTGTTTCTAATTTAGGAGCCAGTTAAAAAAGCTATAAAGTAGCTAAAGCAAGAGGACTTAGTATGTTTTCTTAGGGTCTTTCTTTATATAGGTGCAGTATCTAGAAACGGTTAGCTCTAGGTTAAGCCTAAGAGAAAGCTATAGAATAGGTTATTACTTACTAATACTATTAATCTTTAATGTAGCTAAGGAGATTTGTACTACTATTGGCGTAGTCTTACGTCGTAAAATTAAATTCCTTAAACTCTTTTAACTATTTAAGGTAGTATTCTGGTAGATGGTCTTAATTTTTATAAAGGTATACTCGAGCGGGCGCTTCGCAAGCATCGTTAGATTTAGCGATGCTATTAGCATTACAGTTAATGCCACTGTTGGCGTTACAGTTGGCGTTACTATCGGCATTACTATCGGCATTACTATTAAAGACGGTCGGTTCTGTCCTGTAGCTGTTACCGTCACTATCTATATCTATATACTTATTGTCGGTAACGCTAGACGATAAGCTATAATCTAATAATCGAGCGCGCCGTATTCTAGGGAGCTAGAAGAGAACTTATGGTAGTAGCAGCGAGAGGGACCTAGAGGGTAATAACGGCGGGAAGGATCTAAAGAGCAATATAGGGTTAAGGAGATGGGGGGGTAGAGAATAAAAGAAACGGGGCCTAGATTAAACGGATTAGAGGTAGGAGCTATAGAGTATATATAGCTTTAGCGCCAGGCGTATAGAAGGATTATAGTCTACCTATTAAAAAGTAAAGGGCATAGAGTAGTAAGCGAGAGGCTTAACGTTAGACCGGTAAGCAAGAGGCTTAGGGCGGTGGGGAGTTTTGGCGACGCGACCTCTAAAAACGGCGATAGAACCCTCTAAAACCGGCAGTTAGATCTCCATTTTCTTTTTTAATAGAGTAAAACCTAAGTAGATAGTTATATAGCCGTAAGGTATAGGCGACCCTAAGGGCGACTTACTTATAAGGTATATACTCTATATATACCTAAGGAAACCCTTTTCTTATCTTATATGCAGACTCCTCTTTTTCCCTTAATAATTTATCTATCTATATAATATACTCTATTATTCTATTAGTTAGACTCCCTATTTCGTTAGGAAAAAATTTACCTACATTTTTATAGTATTTGGCGGCATATTGCGGCTAAATATGCAATCCGCGCACTGTAACGTATAGCGTATAGTATTGACTAAGGAGCGGCATACTGCCGCATTTAATAGAAACTAACAATATAGTGTAGCTAATTATGTATTTATAGCTACTTAGGCAAATAGTACCTTTATTTTATTAAGCACTTAATGCGCAATTAATATATAATGCCCTCCTCGCGCGTTCTATATATCTTACTTTAAGCAATAAATAAGTATTACTCTTCCCGTATGGTTATTATTGTCCTATATACTTAATAGTATTTACTTAGTTTACGCGGTTAGTGCAAAATAAATTATATTATTTTAGATAATTTAATATAATATAGCGACGGTTCTTTTCTATCTACTAACCTATTAACCTATCTACCTACCTATCTACCTGCCTACCTACCTACCTACCTACTTATCTACTTATACCTACCTATCTATACCTACCTATCTGTGCCTACGTGTCTATACTTACCTGTCTATATCTATATATCTATACTTGCCTATCTATACTACCTTAATTTAATCAATTAATTGAATTGTTTATAGTATTTGCTGGCTAGTTATCTAAACGGTTATTATCTAGCTCTAGCAGCGGTTATTTAGCGGCGGTAATAGTCGTCTAGTTTTAGTAATAGTTCTCTACTAGCTGCCGTTATAGTGCCTCTTTAGGTAGGGAGGATATAAAGAAAAAAGGACGGATAAAAAATAAGATGGCTATATAGGGGGTATACTTAACAGAGGCATATATAGAGGCTATTAGGAATATAGTAGGGACTTAATATAGAGCCTCTATATATAAAGCTTTGCCTAAAGCCTTATGCAGAGCCTTATGCAGAGCCTTATACAGAGCCTCTATATATAGAGCTTTATATAGAGCTTTATATAAAGCTTTAGGGGTAGTAATTTAATATTTATTAATAAAGTATATATAAAAATTAAAAATTATTAAAATTATACTTTTATGTATGCTTACTAATATTAATAAAGTATATATATTTTTTAAAATACTTTAATTTTATTATTAATATTAATATTATAAAAATTATACTTTTATGCATGCTTACTGATATTTATAAAAATTATACTTTTATATATGCTTAGTAATCTTAGAGTTAGCACTTAGTAGCTAAATACTAAAACTTAATTATAA